>SMEP01000128.1_pt1 | contig 17406 bp, 18 predicted proteins | sample 2456231 | NCBI WGS metagenome assembly SMEP01 (sample SAMN10132595, study PRJNA489261) | soil metagenome | isolation source: day1 control-silty clay loam soil ammended with raw manure from dairy cow... | place: USA | collected 2015-05-15
CTTGCGCCTTGTGCATGCAGCAGTGCAGGGCGGGCAATGATGAGTGACGTGATCAAGGCTGCAGCGGGATTACCAGGTAAGCCGATCCAAGGCGTGTTGCCGATCGTGCCGAAGGCTAAAGGCTTGCCCGGTTGTATGGCAACGCGCCACAGATTGAGCTTGCCGAGTGCGCTAACGGCGTTTTTTAGATGGTCTTCTTCACCGACTGAAACACCACCGCTGCTGATCAACACATCTTGCTCGCTGCTGGCTTTAGACAAACAGTCGATGTTGTGCTGGAGGTCATCTGGCATTTTAGGGTAGTGGGTCACAGTAAAACCTAAGCCTGTAAATAAGGCGCTGAGGCTATGGCTGTTGATATCATAAATCTGCCCAGGCTGTAGTGGTTGGCCCAATTCGCACAGTTCAGTGTGTACACCTCAACCTCAGCATAGCCTTGACTGGCCAGTAGGCCGATTTCTTGCGCGCGCAGACGCGTACCGGCATCTAGGAGTAACTGACCTTGTTGGATTTCATCACCACGACGGCGAATATTGCCGCCAGCTTTGCAACTATTAAACTGAATCTGCCCAGGGCTGATGCTGCAGTCTTCTTGTGCCACCACAGTATCTGCACCAAGCGGCAGTGGTGCACCAGTGAGGATATGCATGCACTGGCCAGCAGGTAGGCTTTGCTCAGGTAAGTCACCAGCGGCAATGCGACCGGCTAAAGGTAAGCTGTTGTTGGGTTGCTGTAGATCATTGGCGCGCAAGGCATAGCCATCCATTGCGCTGTTATCCCATAAGGGCACATCAACCTGTGCGTACACTGCTTGAGCCAAAACATGCTGGTGAGCCGCTTGTAGGGCCAAGGTTTGCCTAGCCGTTTGTCTATTAAGAGTGGCTTTTAAGGCACTAATGGCTTGTTCAATACTGTGCAAAGCACCTTGATCGCAGACTGACATTTAGCGGGTTTCCTTATTTGAAGTATCCCAGCGGGCGGCGGCATCGCTGTCGCTATCGCGGCCATCCACCCAATGTGTACCTGAGGCTGTTTGTTCTTTTTTCCAAAACGGCGCGCGGGTTTTGAGGTAATCCATAATAAACTCACAAGCGGCAAAGGCGGCCTCACGATGGATGCTGGAGGTGGCAACAAACACAATCGGCTCGGCTAATGATAGCGGGCCAACCCGGTGCAGAATATGCGCATCAATTAACGGCCAGCGTTGCAGGGCTTCGTCACGGATTTTCGCTAGAGCCTTTTCTGTCATGCCCGGGTAATGCTCAAGAAACAGCTCTTGAATGGACTGATCTTGATTGATATCGCGCACATAACCGGTAAAGGTGACGACCGCGCCAACGCTCAAGTCGCCAGCATGTACGGCGTTCAGTTCAGCACCGGGATCAAAGGGTGCCGTTTGCACACGAATACTCATGGATTAGCCTCCGGTAACCATCGGGAAAAATGCCAAATGCGCGGATCATTGAGTACTGCCCAAACGCCATCGCGAGCGACTAAAAACTGCCGCACATCGTCAAGGGTTTGCCATTCTTCCTGCCAAGGTAGCTGCTCAGATTCGCAGTTCAGCGCTTCACGGTAACGGGCTAAAAACTGTACGGTTAACATGGTTAATCTCCCTTGCCAGTTAGCGCGGTAGCATTATCGAGTTGATAGTGCCCAGATTTGCCACCCAGTTTTTCCAGCAGTTGAGTGCGCTCAATCACCATGCCGCGATCCACTGCTTTACACATGTCGTAAATGGTCAAGGCCGCGACGCTGGCCGCTGTTAGGGCTTCCATCTCAACGCCAGTTTGCCCAGACAGTTTGCAGGTGGCGGTGATCTGTACTTGATCCGGTGCATGGGCGGTTAAGTGCACTTTAATACTGGTTAATAATAATGGGTGGCACAAAGGGATCAACTCGTGAGTGCGCTTTGCCGCTTGAATACCGGCAATGCGTGCCACGGCAAACACATCACCTTTAGGGTGCTGGCCATCAGTAATCATCGCTAAAGTACTGGGCAGCATGCGCACCCATGACTCGGCGGTGGCTTCACGCTGGGTGTTGGCTTTATCGGTGACGTCGACCATATTGGCGCGACCGTGCTCATCAATGTGAGTCAGCATAGTGTTTCCTTCATTAAAATTGGTTGTTGCAATACACTGGGATCATTGAAATTAGCCAGACGTTGCTCATCATCGGCACAGTGAATGGTCACAGGATTTAACTGCAATAGCGCATGCTTAGGACTGCGCTCGCCAGCCTCCCATAAGGCTTGTAACGTGCCCAGTTGTGCCGCTGGAATAATACTAAACAGCGGTTGCCAATGGCCTTGCTGCTTAAGCAAGGCAGGGCGTTCGCTGGCCTGTTGGTAGAGTTGCATCAGAAGCGCTTGATCAATGCGTGGTGCATCGCAAGGCAGCACCAGCAGATATGGGTGGCGTGCTACTTGTAGGGCGCTGATGATGCCAATCAAAGGTCCGGTAAAGTCCTGATGCGGGTCACTCACCAGTTGATCGGCAAGGGGTTGATAGCGCGCGTGATTACGATTACAAGAAATAATCAAATCATCGGTTAATGGACGCACCACGCGCTGCATATGTTCAATCAACGCACGGCCTTGCCAGGTTACCCAGCCTTTATCTTGACCACCCATACGCTGGCCGCGACCGCCAGCCAGCAGGACAATGGAACAATTGGAAAATAATGGGTAGCTGGGCATACAAAGCTCAATTATTCAGGTGAATTGTGGTATATCTTGGCGCAAATTTATCAACATAGGTCATCACATGAGCCACGTTAGCAGTCAATTTGTTCCATTAAATGTTGCGGTATTAACGGTTAGTGATACGCGCACCGCAGAAACCGACACCTCAGGACAGTACTTGTTTGAGCAACTGATCAAAGCGGGCCATACCGTGGTTGAGCGTGTGATTCTGAAGGATAACCTATATCAAATCCGTGCGCAGGTGGCGAATTGGATTGCCAGTGATGATACGCAAGTGGTTTTGATCACTGGCGGTACCGGCTTTACTGATCGCGATAGCACGCCAGAGGCGGTCAGCTGCCTGTTTGACCAGCATGTTGAAGGTTTTGGCGAGCTGTTCCGTCAGATCTCCTATACCGAAATAGGTACCTCGACAATTCAATCACGCGCCTTAGCCGGCTTGTCCAATCACACGCTGATCTGCTGCATGCCTGGCTCAACCAATGCGTGTCGCACAGCGTGGCAGGGTATTTTAGTCGACCAGTTGGATGCGACCCATAAGCCTTGCAACTTTGTTGCGCATTTGGGCAAAAAAACGGCTTGTACAGGACGCGGTTAAATGAGCTTATTGAACGTCGATGCTGCGCTGCAGATTTTGCTGAAGCAAGCGCAGTCCGCGGCGCGCTTAGAGATTGAAATGCTTGCTTTAGATGCGGCAGAAAACCGCGTATTGGCTGAGCCGTTACTGGCTCAGTTTGCGATGCCACCTTGGCCCAACAGCTCGATGGACGGTTATGCCGTGCGCAGTGCTGAAGTGCAGGCAGGCCAAGCCTTGCCTGTCAGTCAGAAAATATTTGCCGGACACAGTCCTGAGCCGTTGGCTGAGGGAACATGTGCACGCATTTTCACCGGGGCACCCATGCCAGAAGGTGCGGATGCGGTGGAGATGCAAGAGAACGCTGAGGTGCTGGCAGATGGCTCTGTGCGCTTTGTGCAAGCCGTGCCTGTGGCTAAGTTTGTACGCCCTAAAGGCCAAGAAGCAATGCCCGGTGATGAAATATTGCCAGTAGGGATTCGTCTGGGGCCAATTGAATTGGCTATGGCAGCATCCTTGGGCTGCGCGCAGGTCAAGGTGCGCCGTCAATTGCGCGTAGCCGTGGTCTCCACCGGTGATGAACTGGTCGAGCCGGGCCAGCCGTTAGCGCTAGGGCAGATTTACAACAGTAACCGCACGATGCTAATCCAAAGCCTCAAGCGTTTGGGCTGTGCGGTACTGGATATGGGTATTTTGCCCGATGATGCGCAGCTCACGCGTGATCGTTTAGCCAAGCTACAAGGTGTGGATTTACTGATCAGCAGCGGTGGCGTGTCGGTGGGCGAAGCCGATTATCTGGGCCAGGTGATTCGTGAAGAAGGCGAATTGGACTTTTGGAAGTTGGCCTTAAAGCCAGGCAAGCCATTTACCTTAGGCCGTTATCAGGGTGTTCCGGTGATAGGTTTGCCGGGCAATCCCACCTCCAGTTTAGTGACCTTCTTGATCCTTGCGCGCCCGTATATTTTAACCCGCATGGGTGTTGCCGAGCCAATCGCCCAGAGCTTTATGGTGCCGGTCAACTTTGCTATGCCAGTGCCCGGTGTGCGCCGTGAGTTTATCCGTGTGTCTTTGCTCGATGGCCGTGCGGAAAAAATTGATAACCAATGCTCAGGTATTTTACGCAGCGCCACGCAGTCACATGGTTTGCTGGAACTGCCGGAAAATACCACCTGTACGGTAGGTGATTCGTTGCGTTTTTGGCCGTTTTCCAGCCTGCTCAACTAGAGAACTGACATTGATCAAGCAGTGCGGCGCATCATTGTTGCACTGCTTGAATGCTCTCTATTCAAGCCCATTAGAAAGCGTTATAGTTTGTAATATATAACGAACTTAGCGAGCAGGGTGCACAATGCTGAAATCACACTTGAAACATCTATTCGCAATTGCGCTGATTAGCGCTTCAGGCAGTGTCTTGGCGGCAGAAGTGACTGTTTCTGCCGCATCCAGTTTGACCAATGCCTTTAAAGACATTGCGGCAAACTTTGAAGCAGCGCACCCTGAACATAAAGTCCTCCTCAATTTTGCTGGCTCGGGTGAGTTGTTGCAGCAAATTTCCAAAGGCGCACCAGTGGATGTGTTTGCCTCTGCTGATCAAGAGACAATGGATAAAGCTCAAGCGCAAGGCTTACTGACCAATGCCAGCCGCAGAGATTTTGTGCACAATACTTTGGTGGTTATTACACCCGCTAATAGCAGCCTCAAACTCACGCAGTTGAGCGATTTACAGCGTACAGATTTACAGCGCTTGGCAGTGAGTAATCCTGATAGTGTGCCAGTCGGGCGTTACAGTAAGCAGGCGTTGCTGGCTAACAATTTATGGGATGTGCTGGTAGATAAAATGATCAATACGCAAAACGTGCGCCAGTCTTTAGACTATGTTGCCCGTGATGAAGTGGATGCCGGCTTTGTCTACGCCACCGATGCAGCAATTATGGCTGATAAAGTAAAAGTACAATTTACTGTGCCATTAGACACAGTGGTCAGCTATCCGATTGCGGTGACCAAAGAAGGCAGCGCTAAAGCACTCAGCCAGCAATTTATTGACTACACCTTTAGCGAGGATAGTCAGGCGGTACTGAGTCAGTACGGCTTTAGTCAGCCGTAAGCTGTCGACTATGGACGCCGTTTGGGTTGCGCTTAGCCTGTCACTTAAAGTGGCCGGCTGGGCGACGGCGCTCAATATTGTGCTGGGTATCAGCGTGGGTTACTTTCTTGCCCGCACACGTTTTTTTGGCCGTGATGTCTTAGATACCTTACTGACCTTGCCGATGGTCATGCCTCCGACCGTACTGGGTTATTACTTACTGGTGTTAATGGGCCGGCGCAGCACTTTTGGCGCTTGGCTATATGACAGCTTTGGTATTAATCTGATTTTCACCTGGCAAGGGGCGGTGATTGCCGCCACTGTGGTAGCTTTTCCTTTAGTGTTTAAACCTGCGCGTGCCGCTTTTGAAGCGGTGGATAGTGAACTGGAGCAGGCCGCACGGGTTTTAGGTGTCTCTGAGCTGGCTATTTTCTTCCGCGTGACTTTACCGCTGGCCTGGCGCGGTATTTTGGCGGGTGTTTTGTTGGCCTTTGCTCGTGCGTTAGGTGAGTTTGGTGCCACCTTAATGGTGGCCGGCAGTATTCCCGGAAAAACTCAAACCCTTTCCATTGCTGTGTATGAAGCGGTGCAAGCGGGTAAAGATGACACCGCGAATATGTTAGTGGTGATTACTTCGATTGTCTGTGTGGTGGTGTTATTAACCGCCAGCCGCTTGGCACCGGGGCGTGTGTCTGAGCGGAGTAGATAAGCCTATGTTCTTAGATGTCGATCTAAGTAAAACCATGCGTTCGGGTAAACGTGAGTTTCATCTGCATTTAAACTATGCGTCGAGCAGTGATCGCTTGGTTGTTTTGGGGCCCTCAGGGTCAGGAAAAAGCTTATTGTTGCAGATGATTGCCGGCTTACTCAAGCCTGATAGGGGGTATTTAAAGCTGGCTGGGCGCACCTTGTTTGATCATACACAGGGAATTAACTTAACCCCGCAGCAGCGCCAAGTGGCATTTTTGTTTCAAAACTATGCGTTGTTTCCACATCTGAGTGTGCGGCAAAATATTGCCTTCAGTTTGCACCACGGTCTGTTTAATCCACGCCCGAAGATGATCAGTAAGACGGTCGATTACTGGTTGGAAACCTTTGCTTTAGAGCCAGTGCAACATCAAAGGCCGCATGAGTTGTCTGGTGGTCAGCGCCAGCGTACTGCTCTAGCGCGCGCCTTAGTCACTGAACCACGGGCTTTATTGCTGGATGAGCCGTTTTCGGCGCTGGATCCGGACTTGCGTATCCATATGCGCAAAGAGCTGCGTCAACTGCAAGAGCGCCTAGCCGTGCCGCTGATTTTAATTACCCATGACGTAGAAGATGTACAGGTGTTTGCCGAGCAAACCTTATGCCTGAAAGATGGGCAGATGGATCTAGAACGCCAGCAGCTTATTCAAGCCTGCTCCACTCTTAATCCAATAAAAAAGCCAGAACCCGTTACGGATTCTGGCTTTTAAAGTCGCTTAATCAGCTTAACCCCGAACAAGCAGTTGCTGTTACAACACTTGCACTATGGCATCGGTAACGACGTCAATATTGTTTAAGTTCAGTGCAGCAACACAAATACGACCACTGGATACGGCATAAATCGCAAACTCATCACGCAAACGATCCACTTGCTCTTTAGTCAGGCCAGAGTAAGAGAACATACCGCGTTGCTCTGCGACAAAACTAAAGTCACGCTTGGCGCCTTTAGCCGCCAGTTTCTCAACCATAAGCTTGCGCATCAGCAAAATACGCTCGCGCATTTCGCCCAGTTCTTCTTGCCATAAAGCATTCAGTTCTGGCGTATTCAGCACTGTGCCAACCACTGTTGCGCCATGGGTCGGAGGGTTGGAATAATTGGTACGAATCACACGTTTCAGTTGCGACAGTACCCGTCCTGCTTCGTCTTTTGACTCAGCAATAATCGACAGCGCGCCAACACGCTCACCATACAGTGAGAATGATTTAGAGAAGGAGCTGGAGACAAAGAAGGACATACCTGAATCAGCAAATAAGCGCACAGCCTCTGCATCTTCATAAATACCTTCAGCAAAACCTTGATACGCGATATCTAAGAAGGGGATATGATTGCATTCACGCAAGACATTAAGCACCTGTACCCATTGCACAGGGCTTAGATCAACCCCAGTTGGGTTATGGCAGCAGGCATGCAAGACAATGATTGACTGAGTCGGCAACTGACGTAAATCAGCCAACATACCCTCAAGATTAATACCTTGCTTAGCAGAGTCGTAGTAACTGTAATTTTGTACCGCAAAGCCTGCCGACTCAAATAGAGCACGGTGGTTTTCCCAGCTTGGATTACTAATCGCTACAACCGCATCAGGCAATAAGCGCTTAAGATAGTCAGCGCCAATTTTTAACGCACCGGTACCGCCAATGGCTTGACTGGTAATAATACGTCCCGATTGGATAATTGCAGAATCAGCGCCAAATAACAGCTTTTGTACTGCACTGTCGTAGCTTGAAATCCCTTCAATGGGCAGATAACCACGTGGCGCATGCGCTTCGGCACGGGCTTTTTCGGCTAAGGCAACCGCTTTAAGAAGAGGAATACGACCAGCTTCATTGTAATAAACACCAACACCGAGGTTGACTTTGTGTGGACGGGTATCGGCGTTAAAAGCTTCGTTCAGACCCAAGATTGGATCACGTGGCGCCATTTCGACGGCAGAGAACAGGCTCATGTTTAGCGAACTCGATTAAAATGGAATGGAGGCGCTAGCTTAACAGACACCGCGCCGAGACGCAGCGCGATTCGACAGGTATTATAGACTTTGGACGATGATTATTAGCCCATAACTGTCTGTTCTTTACTTTTCGCGGGATTTTTCCCCATGTGTTATTAGAGGTTTGCATGTCGCGCTTTGAGCTCGTCACACAATTTCAGCCCGCCGGTGATCAGCCAGAAGCCATTCGTAAAATGGTTGCAGGTATCGAGTCCGGATTATCCCACCAGACATTGCATGGGGTGACGGGGTCTGGAAAAACCTTCAGCATTGCCAATGTGATTCAACAGGTGCAGCGTCCAGCCATTATTCTGGCGCCCAATAAAACCCTCGCCGCTCAATTATATGGTGAGTTTAAAGAGTTCTTCCCGCATAACGCGGTGGAGTACTTTGTGTCTTATTACGATTATTATCAGCCGGAAGCCTATGTTGCGGCCTCTGATACCTTTATTGAAAAAGATGCATCAATCAATGACCACATTGAGCAGATGCGCTTATCTGCGACCAAGGCTTTGCTCGAGCGGCCTGATGTGATTATTGTTGCCACCGTGTCCTGTATTTATGGTTTAGGCAGTCCAGAAAGTTACTTGAAAATGGTAGTGCATCTGGACCGCGGTGATCATATTAATCAGCGCGATTTGTTATCACGTTTAGCTGACTTGCAGTACACCCGTAACGAAGTGGATTTCTCGCGCGCAACCTTCCGTGTGCGCGGTGATGTGATTGATGTGTATCCGGCTGAGTCTGACTTTGAAGCCATCCGCATTGAACTCTTTGATGATGAAGTGGAAAATATCAGCGCTTTTGACCCCCTTACCGGCAAAGTGTTGGGTAAGCTGCCGCGTTTTACCTTTTATCCGAAGTCTCACTATGTCACGCCGCGCGAAACACTTTTAGAGGCCATTGAGCATATTAAAGTGGAGCTGGATCAGCGCTTAATCTATTTGCGCAACAATGATCAGCTGGTCGAAGCGCAACGTTTAGAGCAGCGCACCCGCTTTGATTTGGAAATGATTTTAGAGCTGGGCTATTGCAACGGCATTGAAAACTACTCGCGCTATTTATCCGGGCGTGAGGCCGGTGCGCCGCCGCCAACTTTGTATGATTACTTGCCAGATAATGCCTTACTGATTATTGATGAGTCGCACGTCTCTGTGCCGCAAATTGGCGCGATGTATAAGGGGGACCGCTCGCGCAAAGAAAACCTAGTCAATTACGGCTTTCGTCTGCCATCGGCTTTAGATAATCGGCCTATGCGTTTTGATGAGTGGGAGGCGGCCAGCCCGCAAACCATTTTCGTCTCCGCCACCCCAGGCGCTTATGAAGCTGAACATGCGGGGCAGGTGGTTGAGCAAGTGGTACGTCCCACCGGCCTAATTGACCCTGAGATTGAAGTGCGTCCTGCTTTAACCCAAGTGGATGATCTGCTCTCACAAATCAGCGCGCGCGTGGCGGTGGATGAGCGCGTGTTAGTCACCACGCTGACCAAGCGTATGTCTGAAGATTTGACTGAATATCTGGCGGATCACAATGTGCGCGCGCGTTACCTGCACTCGGATATTGATACGGTTGAGCGCGTGGAGATTATTCGTGACCTACGTATGGGCGTGTTTGATGTACTGGTCGGGATTAACTTGCTGCGTGAAGGTTTGGATATGCCAGAAGTATCGCTGGTAGCGATTCTCGATGCCGATAAAGAAGGTTTTTTGCGCTCAGAGCGTTCCTTGATTCAAACCATTGGCCGTGCTGCGCGTAACCTCAATGGTAAAGCTATTCTATATGCTGATCGCATGACCGGTTCAATGGAGCGGGCGATTGATGAAACCAACCGCCGCCGAGAAAAACAAATTGCCTTTAACACTAAACATAACATCACCCCCGTAGGCGTGAAAAAGAGTGTTAAAGACATTATGGAAGGCGCGGTGGTACCTGGTGCGCGTAGTAATAAGCGTAAAGCGCAAGCACGCGCGGCCGAGCAAGCGGCTGAATATGATCAGCAATTTCGCACGCCTGGTGATATTGGCAAGCGCATTAAACAGCTGGAAGAGAAAATGTACCAACTGGCGCGCGATCTTGAGTTTGAAGCGGCGGGACAGATGCGCGATGAAATACAACGCTTACGTTTGCGTCTGCTGGATATGTAACATGCAGCTTTTACGGCATGGTGCAGCCGCTGCCTGATCCGTCACTAGAGCAGGGCGCTTAGAATTTGCTAAGATGGCCACTGAAATTTCTATTTTTAAGCTTTGAGTACTCATAATGACCCCTGTCCGTACCCGTATTGCACCTTCCCCAACCGGCGATCCGCACGTTGGCACTGCATATATTGCATTATTTAATATGTGTTTTGCTCGTCAGCACGGTGGTCAGTTTATTCTGCGCATTGAAGACACTGACCAAGTGCGCTCCAGTAGCGAATCAGAGCAGCAAATTTATGATGCGTTGCGCTGGTTAGGTATTGAGTGGGACGAGGGTCCAGACGTAGGCGGTCCTCATGGCCCTTACCGCCAAAGTGAACGTGCGGCTATTTATAAAGAGCACTGTGACCTCTTGGTTGAAAAAGGCCATGCGTTCCCCTGTTTCTGCAGCGCTGAGCGCCTGAATGAGGTGCGCGCACAACAAATGGCTGATAAGCAAACCCCTGCCTACGATGGCCATTGTGCACATTTAGATCCGGCTGAAGCACAACAGCGTGTGGCGGCCGGTGAGTCGCATGTCATTCGAATGAAAGTACCGACCGAAGGCATCTGTGTGGTCAATGATATGTTGCGCGGCACAGTTGAGATCGGCTGGGACCGCATGGATATGCAAGTACTGATGAAGGCCGACGGTTTGCCGACGTACTTTCTTGCTAACGTGGTGGATGACCATTTAATGGGCATTACTCACGTACTGCGTGGCGAAGAGTGGCTGCCGTCAGCACCTAAGCTGATTAAGCTGTATGAGTACTTTGGCTGGGAACAACCGGTACTATGCTATATGCCATTACTGCGCAACCCCGATAAGAGCAAGCTCTCTAAACGCAAAAACCCAACCTCAATTACCTTTTATGAGCGTATGGGCTACTTGCCACAAGCCATGCTCAACTATTTGGGGCGTATGGGGTGGTCGATGCCGGATGAGCGCGAGAAGTTTTCACTGGACGATATGATTGAGCATTTTGATATCAATCGTGTCTCGTTAGGTGGCCCGATTTTTGATGTGGAAAAACTGTCTTGGTTGAACGGTCAATGGCTGCGTGAGTTAACTGTTGAGCAGTTTGCCGATGCGGCGCGTGAGTGGGCGTTTAACACTGACTACGTGATGCAAATTGCCCCGCATGTGCAAGGTCGCATCGAAACCTTAAGCCAAATTGCCCCGCTGGCCGGTTTCTTCTTTTCTGGTGGTGTACCCATTACGCCAGAATTGTTTGCGCATAAAAAACTCAGTACCGATCAAGTGCGCCAAGCGCTGCAGCTGGTGTTATGGAAACTGGAAGCCTTACGTCAGTGGGAGAAAGACGCAATCACTGCCTGCATCAATGCAACCGGCGACCTGTTGGAGCTTAAGCTGCGCGATATTATGCCGCTGATGTTTGCTGCTATCACTGGGCAGGCCAGTTCAGTCTCAGTACTGGATGCGATGGAAATTCTCGGTCCCGACTTAACCCGTTACCGCTTACGTCAAGCGCTAGAATTACTGGGTGGCGCATCGAAAAAAGAAGTCAAAGCCTGGGAAAAGCTATTAGCTGATAGCTAAGTCATCTGCATAAAAAAGCCGCGCTAACCTTAAGGTCGGCGCGGCAAATACTCTGTGGCTAGGACTAGAGTGTAAACGCTTGACGAATATTCAGACTTTGCGCCGCACCGATGCGTGCCGCTGCAGTCAGTCGTGCGCGAATCGCACGTGGCAAAGGATTAAACCAGCTGATGACCGTGTGGCTGCAGCCTAAGCGCAAGGCTTCACTGGCCAATTCTGGACTGCTTTGTATTCCCCTTGGGCGAAGCACTAAAATACGCTCGCGATTCAAACCTGCATCGCGCAACCACTGTGCGCTCATATACTTGGGTGGCGAGATCAAGGTCAGCCAGCGATCATTGTGATCCTCACTCAGTTCACGCAAAATCGGAGCGATAAGCTGTAAGCACTGCTGTGCGCGACCGGATAAAGAAATTTCGCTGAAAACCGCGTCATCTTGGGCGCAAGTGTCTATTTCAAAATAACGTGGCACCGCTATTAAGGGTGCAGTAGCCACTCCTGTCTGAGTTAAGGGTGGCTCAAATAAGCCAATTTGTTGCTGTTCAAGTGATATTTGGCGATTCATAAAATCTCCTTAGCGACGTATAACGCCGACACTTAAGCCTTCAATAATCAGATTCTGGGTCTTCAAATCAATTTTAATGGGCTCAAAGTCACTGTTTTCCGCTAGCAACCAAACCGTATCACCTTCACGTTTATAGCGTTTCACTGTGACATCATCATCAATACGCGCCACAATAACTTGACCATTGCGTGCTTCTTGGGTGATATGCACCGCGAGTAAGTCGCCATCAAGAATGCCGATATCCTTCATGCTCATGCCGCGCACTTGCAGCAGGTAATCTGCACGCGGTTTAAACACATCAGGATTGACCGGGCAGGTGCTTTCAATATGCTGCTGGGCCAAAATAGGCTCGCCAGCTGCCACGCGGCCAATCACTGGCAACTCGTTATCATTGGCGGACAATTGATTGCTATCGGCTGTTTCGATAATTTTTAAGCCGCGTGAGGCACCAGGAATCATTTCAATGACGCCTTTACGTGCGAGGGCTTTGAGGTGGTCTTCAGCCGCATTAGGTGACCTAAACCCCAGCTCCTTAGCGATCTCAGCGCGTGTCGGAGGGTAACCATTGTCTTCTATGCAGGTTTTAAGAAAGCTTAAAATTTCTGACTGACGTTTCGTTAGCTTAGCCATAATAGGACTCTGTTGTTTTGTACAGTGACTGGTATTATATACAGCCTTTTATAAGATGCAACGTTTTATGAAGAATGGACTGCCTGTAGGCAAAACTGTTTAACAGCTGTATTACTCAATTATTGTTGCGTTTAAGGTCCGAGGGTTGTGATTAGACCTGCGTAGCCTAGCGTAACCCGCTATAATCGGATCATTCTATTCAACTTATTCGATACTCATCTATGTACAACTTATCTCGTCGCTTATTATTCAAACTGTCGCCGGAAACAGCGCACGAATTAACCATCGATTTATTAGGTGCGGCGGGGCGTCTAGGCCTCACTCGCCGTCTAATAAAGCAACCGGCTGCGTTGCCGGTCAAGGTGATGGGCTTAGAGTTTCCAAACCCTGTGGGTTTAGCTGCGGGGCTGGATAAAAATGGTGATGCCATTTTAGGTCTGTCGGGCGTTGGTTTTGGCTTTATTGAAATTGGTACGGTGACACCACGTGCGCAGCCTGGTAATCCAAAGCCACGCTTATTTCGCCTGCCCTCAGCCGAAGGCATCATCAATCGTATGGGCTTTAATAATCAGGGTGTTGAGCATTTGTTGGCACGAGTACAAAATGCTAATTTTCAAGGTGTTTTAGGCATTAATATCGGTAAGAACTTTGATACGCCGGTTGAAAATGCAGCCGATGACTATTTGTACTGCTTGGATAAAGTGTACGGTTGCGCCAGCTATATTACGGTAAATATCAGCTCACCCAACACCCCAGGCCTGCGCTCTTTGCAGTTTGGTGATTCATTACGGAATCTGTTGTACAGCTTGCGCCAGCGCCAAGAGGTTTTAACTGCTTTGCACGGTAAGCGAGTACCTTTAGCCATTAAAATTGCCCCTGATATGAGCGATGAAGAAATTGTTGAAGTGGCGAATATTTTACTTGATACCGGTATGGATGCTGTGATTGCGACCAACACCACAGTATCGCGCCAAGGCGTCGAAGGTATGTTGCATGCTGACGAGGCCGGTGGCTTATCCGGTGCACCGGTGCGCGAACAAAGTACTCATGTGGTTCGCGTACTTGCGGATACTTTAGCCGGGCGTTTACCTATTATTGCTGCGGGTGGTATTACTGAAGGGCGACATGCTGCAGAAAAAATCCAAGCGGGTGCCAGTTTGGTGCAGGTTTATTCAGGCTTTATTTATAAGGGCCCCGAATTAATTAGAGCATCAGTGGACGCTATTGCTGCAGTTGCGCGCAGTCAGACGCAGGGTTGAATAAACAAAATCGTGAGGCCTTGAATTGCGCCTCACGATAGCAAAATAACGCTATGCTAGCCTACGGCGTTGAGTTCATTCAGCCGATGGAGGCCAGCTGCGCCACGGTAACCATCCCAGTTATCGCCACGCCCTTCACGCCAGCCGTTTAACCAAGCTTGGCGAGCAGTTAGTAAATTAAATGGACAGAGTTCGCGCGACTTACCAGTGACACCATGTTGGTAGCCACGTAAAAAAGCACGTTCTAACGGATCACGCTTGAGTCTTCTCATTGGGTATCGCCCTCAGTTATTGACTAGAATGTTGCCGCTGGCTTTAGAGTAAAGCCTTATACTGCACCGTTAAGAAACTCATATGCTCCATGATGAGTTTCAAGCTATGCAAAAAGCGCAAGCTCATGTCATTTCTAACCAATGTGCGCTGCAGATGGAATGATTATTTTGATCTATGCACATGTTGTTTTGATAGTAAAGGGCATAAGTGACAATTTGTTTCATAGTTAGAGGCTATAAAGCGCCTCTTTACACAGGCTTATGCGTTCTTTAACGTTTTAAATAGCGCGTTATGTTTTATAACAAGCGCGAGTTAACCGAATAAAACTGATGAAAGGTCACTTTTTTGACCTGAATTAAAATACATTATGTATAGAAAAGTTTTGAATTGAGTACCCACTGGAATATTTATGCCCGCCAATAAAGAAGTAGAACTGTATTTAACCTGTCCAAAGAGTCTCGAAGGGCTGCTGCTTGATGAAGCACAGTCGCTTGGACTCAACGATGCTCGCGAGCATTTATCCGGCGTTTCTGGACGCGCGACCCTGCAAGTTGCTTACAGTCTCTGCCTGTGGTCGCGGCTGGCCAACCGTGTGCTGTTGGTGCTAAAAACCTTTAGCGTGAAAACAGTTGAAGACCTGTATCACGGTATTAATGATTTAGATTGGTCTGAGCATTTGCAGGCCAATGGCACTTTATCTGTTGAGTTTACTGGCCGAGGCTCAGGGATTGATAACACTCATTTTGGCGCGTTAAAAGTTAAAGATGCGATTGTTGATGCGTTACGTGATGCCGATGGCAATCGTCCGTCAGTGGATAAAATCAGCCCCGATGTGCGTGTCCATCTGCACCTTAATCGTGGTGAAGCAACCTTATCTCTCGATTTATCCGGTACCAGTTTGCACCAACGCGGCTATCGCTTGCAGCAGGGCGCAGCGCCGTTAAAAGAAAACCTCGCGGCGGCTATTTTACTGCGCGCCGGCTGGCCGGCATTGGCTAGGCAGGGTGCTGCTTTAGTTGACCCGATGTGCGGTGTCGGTACCTTCTTGATTGAAGGTGCATTGATGGCTGCTGACGTAGCGCCTAACTTACGCCGTGAGCGTTGGGGCTTTAGCAATTGGTTAGGTCATCAGCCAGAGTTGTGGCAGCCGATTTATGAGGAGGCCAAGCAACGTGCCGCCATTGGTTTAGCTAAACCGCCGCTGTGGATTCGCGGTTATGAAGGCGATCCCCGCTTAATGCAGCCAGCGCGTAATAATATCGAGCGGGCAGGCTTATCGGGCTGGGTTAATGTCTATCAAGGCGAGCTCGCCACCTTTGAACCTAAAACCGATCATGGTCAAACCGGCCTAGTGGTCACGAACCCACCCTATGGTGAGCGTCTAGGTGATGAAGCCAGCTTGTTATACCTCTATCAGTATTTAGGTGAGCGTTTACGCAGTGTGTGTTTAGGCTGGGAAGCAGCAGTCTTTACCGGCGCGCCACAACTGGGCAAACGCATGGGTTTGCGCAGCCATAAGCAGTATTCGTTGTTCAATGGTGCGCTACCCTGTCGCTTATTGTTATTCCAAGTACAACCAGAACGTTTTGTTCTATCAGATCGCATCACCAGTCACGCTAAACCAAGCGTACCGACTGATTACGATGAAGCACCACGCTTAACTGGCGAGCCAGAGCGCACCGCCGCGGCACCGGTTGAATCAGCACGCTTAAGCGAAGGAGGGCAGATGTTTGCCAACCGTTTGCAAAAAAACCTTAAGCAGTTGAGCAAGTGGGCACGTAAAGAAAATATAGAATGCTACCGCCTATACGATGCGGATATGCCTGAATATGCCTTGGCGATTGATGTCTATGCAGATTGGTTGCATGTTCAAGAGTACGCTGCACCTAAGACCATCGACCCTGAAAAAGCTAAAGGTCGTTTCTTAGATGCTTTGGCCGCGATTCCTACGGTAATGGATGTGCCGCCAGAGCGCATTGTGATTAAGCGCCGTGAGCGTCAAGCGGGTACCCGTCAGTATGAGCGTCAGGCTGAGCGCGGCCAGTTTATGCATATCGCTGAAGGTGGAGTGAAGTTGCTCGTTAACTTGACTGATTACCTAGATACCGGGGTCTTTCTTGATCACCGCCCCATGCGCATGCGTATTCAAAAGGAAGCTGCTGGCAAGCGCTTCTTAAACCTGTTTTGTTACACCGCGGCGGCCACTGTGCATGCAGCCAAAGGCGGGGCGCGCAGTACCACCAGCGTTGATCTGTCAAAAACCTATTTGGACTGGGCCAAGCGCAATCTAGCGCTCAACGGTTTCTCAGATAAACACAACTTAGTGCATGCTGATGTGATGGTTTGGCTGGAAAATGATCGTGAAGCCTATGATCTGATTTTCCTTGATCCGCCAACCTTCTCGAACTCCAAGCGTATGGATGACGTCTTTGATATTCAGCGTGACCATGTGCTGTTGCTGGATCGTGCTATGGCACGTTTAGCGCCGGGTGGTAGTCTGTATTTCTCCAATAACTTCCGTCGTTTTATTATGGATGAAAGCATTGAAGCGCGTTATCAAGTGACCAATATCACTGCACAAACCTTTGATCCTGACTTTGCGCGTAATAAGAAAATTCACCAAGCGTGGCATATAACGCAACGTACTGATTGATTTGTATCGTCTATTGGATGAGCGACGCGTATGATAAGCCACTTGCAATTTTTGCAATTTAATAACTGAAAGCGACCCACCGGGAGGTGCTTACAATGAATGATAAGACCAAGAAAACAACTGCTGCACCAGCAGGCGACAAACCTAAGAACGATAAAGCCAAGAAAGCGGCGGTTGCGCCCGTTGGCG
>SMEP01000108.1_pt1 | contig 17252 bp, 16 predicted proteins | sample 2456231 | NCBI WGS metagenome assembly SMEP01 (sample SAMN10132595, study PRJNA489261) | soil metagenome | isolation source: day1 control-silty clay loam soil ammended with raw manure from dairy cow... | place: USA | collected 2015-05-15
CAGTATTTACTCATGTCCGTGACTGCATTGATGACCCGACGTTTAACCGTGAGAAAATCCTGATTACTACTCATCCTGAGATGCGTGATGTGTGGTTCTGGAGCATTCCTTTTAGTGATGGCTATTGCTCATTGGGCGTGGTGGCGAAAGAGGACCGCTATGAGGGCCGGCCAGAAGATTTACAAGAATGCCTACAGGCCTTTGTGAATGAAGCGCCAAACTTGCGCCGCATTTTTAAAAATGCAGTGTGGGATCAGCCGTTTCGCACCATGGGCGGTTACTCAGCGAATGTGAAGACTTTGCACGGTAAAGGTTTTGCGCTGTTGGGCAATGCTGCTGAGTTTTTAGACCCAGTATTTTCGTCTGGAGTGACCATCGGCATGCGTTCATCAAGTATGGCCGCAGCGGTGCTTGATCGTCAGTTGCGTGGTGATACGGTTGATTGGGAAACTGAGTTTGCTATCCCACTCAAGCGTGGCGTGGATACCTTCCGCACCTATGTTGAAGGCTGGTACGACACCTCGTTCCAAGATGTGATTTATTATGAAAATGCCCAGCCAGAGATTCGGCGGATGGTGTGTTCGATTTTGGCCGGTTACGCTTGGGATGAAACGAACCCTTATGTGGCTGACTCGCGTCGTCGGTTAACGGTGCTGGCAGAATTATGCGGGCCTCAAGAGCTGACGGCAAAATGATACGACGTAATGGCTTAGCATTGTTTGTGCTGCTGTCGATGCTGGTCTTGACGGCGTGCAGCACAACACAACCTTTGCCGAAGCAGGGCCAAGCACTGCAAGATGTTCAGCTGCCGTTGCAACTGCATCTGCGTTACCAAGAAGGTGATCTTAGCCGTGATGCGATTGTGGTGATTCAGCGTGAAGCAGAAGCTTTGCGCTTTTCATTGTTTGATGCCATGGGCGTACCATTGGCGCGTCAGCTACTGCGTGATAATGACTGGCATGTGGATGGACTGTTGCCGCCCAACCCACAAGCACGCCAATGGTTTGCAGGTTTAGTATTTGCTTTGACTAACACTGAACATCTCGCGCAACACTATCCAGACGTAAAATTTTCTGCTGAGCAGCGTATTTTAGCTAATGGCTGGCAAGTGTCACATTCCAAGCCAAAGCAGTGGCAGATTATTTTCAATCCTCAACAGGCTTTACAGGTTGAGCAGATGGAGTGGCAACCATGAGCATGTACTTACAAGCACTCGGTCTTAATTGTGCGCTGGGGCATGATAAAGCCCGTGTTGCTAAGGGGTTGTTTACCGGTGACTGTTCCGGCATGCAGCCGGTACTTGATTGGGTTCCTGAGCAAAGCCTGATCTGCGGCCAGGTGCAGGCTGTACTGCCAGAATTGGATGAGCATTTACAGGTACATGCCACGCGTAATAACCAATTATTGATGGCTGCGGCATTACAAATTACTGACGCTATTGATATTGCTATTGAGTGTTATGGTCGTCAGCGCATAGCGGTGATTATTGGCACCAGTACCAGTGGTATTCATGAAGCAGGACTGCATATTGCCGAGCGGGCACGCAACAATAACGTATTTCCAGCGGCTTATAATTATCATCAGCAAGAGCTCGCCGATCCTGCAGTTTTTTTAAGTAAATGGCTACAGCTAACGGGGCCAAGCTATAGTATTTCGACGGCTTGCACATCTGGCGCACGGGCTTTGATCAGTGCCAAAAGGATGCTACAGGCAGGTTTGTGTGATGCTGTGCTCTGTGGCGGAGTGGATAGTCTATGTCGCTTAACTCTGAATGGTTTTAGCAGCTTAGAGGCGATTTCGGCTGAGTTATGCAATCCTTTTTCGGCCAACCGCCAGGGCATTAATATTGGCGAAGGTGCAGCATTATTTTTAATGACCCGCGAAGCTTTCTCTATGGACAGTACTGCCCCTGTGCTTGCAGGCGTCGGTGCCAGTTCGGATGCTTATCATATTTCTGCGCCGCAGCCGCAAGGTCTCGGTGCGAGCCAGGCAATGCTTGCTGCGTTAGCTGATGCGCAGTTACCTGCGAGCGCCATTAATTACATTAATTTGCACGGCACGGCTACTCAGCATAATGACGCGATGGAGTCGCAGGCAGTTTTCCGAGTGTTTACCGATAGCGTGCCCTGTTCATCGACGAAGCCGATGACCGGACATACTTTAGGTGCGGCTGGCGCATTGGAAGCGGCCTTTTGTTGGCTGAGCTTGCATCCTAGGTATAATCCAAAGTCTCTTTTACCTGCGCACCTCTGGGATGGCTGTGTCGATGAGTCGCTATCCCCTATTCAGTTATGCGATCGCCAGCAAGGTTTAACAACAGCTGCGCCACACTGGTTAATGAGTAATTCTTTTGCATTTGGTGGCAATAACACCAGTTTGATTTTAGGAGAGGCATCATGTTGAATTGGCCGCTTGCCGAGTTGTTACCGCATGCGGGTGACATGATTTTACTGGATCGTATTGAACAGTGTGATGATGAACGCATTGTGACCCATTTACAGGTGCGTGACGGTGGGTTGTTTAACCAAGCCGATGGCAGTTATCCTGCTTGGTTGGGTGTTGAGCTGATGGCACAGAGTATTGCAGCTTATGCGGGCGTGCAAGCAAAGCGTGCAGCGCTTCCAGTAGAGCTTGGTTTTTTGCTGGGGACACGTAAATATCAATGCAATGTTGAGCACTTTCCTCTCGGCGCAGAGTTGCAGATAGAAGCGATTTGTTCACTGGAAGATGAGTCAGGAATGGGCGTTTTTGAGTGTTATTTACGCGGCACTGATATTTATGTTGAGGCGCGTTTAAATGTCTATCGTCCACCTAATGTGGCAAGTTATTTTCAGGAGCCACGGCCGTGAGTGAACGTATTTTAGTGACTGGATCAAGTCGTGGTATTGGCCGTGCAATTGCATTGCGTTTGGCGCAGTCTGGCTATGATTTAACCTTGCATTGCCGCAATGGCCGTGCCGAGGCAGAAGCTGTTGCGCAAGAGATTGCTGCGCTAGGTCAGCATGCCAATATTTTGCAATTTGATGTAGCTGATCGCCAAGCTGCACGTGAGCAGCTTGAAGCCGCGATTGAGCGCGATGGCTGCTGGTATGGCGTGGTATGTAATGCAGGTTTAACCCGCGATGGTGCCTTCCCTGCGTTAACAGAAGATGATTGGGACAGCGTACTGCGAACCAATTTGGATGGCTTTTATAATGTCTTACATCCAATCAGTATGCCGTTAGTGCGCCGGCGCAAACCAGGACGGATTATTTGTATTACCTCGGTGTCGGGCTTGATTGGTAATCGTGGACAGGTCAATTATAGTGCCTCGAAGGCCGGTGTGATTGGCGCTGCGAAAGCCTTGGCTGTGGAATTGGCTAAACGCCGGATTACGGTCAATTGTGTGGCGCCAGGTTTAATTGATACGGCGATGCTCGATGAGCATGTGCCAGTTGCAGAAATGTTAAAAATGATCCCAGCACAACGCATGGGAACCCCTGAAGAAGTGGCGGGTATCGTGAATTTTCTGATGTCCACTGAAGCGGCTTATATTACTCGGCAAGTGATTGCTGTAAATGGTGGATTGTGTTGATGAATGGATTTAAACGGGTTGTAGTCACAGGTATGGGCGGCCTTACCTCGCTCGGCGATTCGTGGGCACAAATCAGCGATACTTTTAAGCATAGCCGCAGTGGTATCCGCTATATGAGCGAGTGGGATCGCTTTAGTGAGCTCAATACGCGCTTGGGCGGGCCTGTGGATGACTTTGTTGTGCCTAGCCATTGGACGCGTAAGCAATTGCGTAGCATGGGACCGGTATCACGTTACTCCGTTTATGCGGCAGAGCGTGCCTTAGCTGATGCTGGGCTACTTGATGATCCAAGTATTAAAGATGGCCGTATGGGCGTTGCCAGCGGCTCTTCAACCGGTAGCACAGAAGACATTAAAGCCTTCGGCAGTATGCTGATTAATTCAGTTGCGCATGGTTTGAATGCCAACTCCTATGTCCGCATGATGCCGCACACTACCGCTGCTAACGTGAGTATTTTCTTCGGTCTGAAAGGACGTATCTTGCCGACCTCTAGCGCCTGCACCAGTGGTAGCCAAGGCATTGGCTATGCTTATGAGGCTATTAAGTTTGGTCGCTTGCCATTGATGTTAGCTGGTGGTGCAGAAGAGTTGTGTCCAACCGAAGCCATGGTGTTTGATGCGTTATATGCCACCAGCCTCAAGAATGATGCGCCGCATACCTCGCCGAGCCCTTACGACACAGGTCGTGATGGCTTAGTGATTGGTGAGGGTGCCGGCATGTTGGTACTCGAAGAGTTAGAGCATGCGCTAGCACGTGGCGCGCATATTTATGCAGAAGTGGTGGGCTTTGGCAGTAATGCTGACGGTGCGCATGTTACTAAGCCCGAAAAAGACACCATGCAAATTGCGATGCAGCTAGCCTTGGATGATGCCGGCTTACCTGCATCGGCGATTGGTTATGTGAATGGTCATGGTACTGCCACTGATCATGGTGATATTGCCGAAACACTGGCGACCAGTGCGTTATTTGGTGAGCAGATGCCGATCAGTTCGCAGAAAAGCTTTTTGGGCCATACTTTAGGCGCTTGTGGGGCTTTAGAGTCGTGGTTTAGTATCGAAATGATGAATAGTGACTGGTATGTTCATACTTTGAATTTGCATGACATTGATCCGCGCTGTGGTGTCTTGGACTATATTCGGACACCAAGAACAATGCAGCATGAGTATGTAATGAATAACAACTTTGCTTTTGGCGGGATCAATACGTCTTTGATCTTTAAGCGTTGGAGCTGATTATACAAGACAGTTCGAGACGTAATATGAGTTCTAAAGCGGGCTTTAGCCAACAATTTAACCTGTAATACAATTCTCTAGGATGTGAATGATGAAAAAGAATCTACTCGTGGTACTGGCTTGTGCGGCTCTTATCCCAACCTTGGCGCAAGCGCGTGATACTGTGCACTTCTTAGATTTTAATGAAGTCGTGCAAGAAGCCACTAATGCTGGTCGTCTAGATGGTAGTGTAAAATTCTATTTAGGTAATACACCGCGCGGCGCAAGCATCGTGCGTAAAGGCGTCACCACGAGTAAGAAAACCAATGCCTTTGGTAAAAGTGATGAAGCGGCATGCAGCTGGGTATTGCAGTCGGCACTGATTAATTTGCAGAACGCTGCAAAAGCAGCTGGTGCTAACGCGGTGGTTAACCTGGTCAGTAATTATCAGAATAAAGAGTATAAAAGTACTAAAAACTACGAGTGCCATGCTGGCGCAATCATGGCTGGTGTTGCGCTAAAAGGTGACTATGCAAAAGTACGTTAAGTGCTTGCTTGCGGCGGTAACCCTAGCATTTCCTTATATCGGCCATGCGCAGCAACTCGATAGCTCTATGGCTGAGGGGGCTGCGCTGTATGGCAAGCATTGCGCTAAGTGTCATGGCAAAGAAGGCCGTGCCAATACCTTGCGCGGCTGGTTTGCCTCTGCGCAAGACTTAACTGATTCTGTATGGCAGGCAGAAACCTCGGATGCCGATATCATTGATGCATTAGAAAAAGGCCCAAGGTCGATGCCATCCTATGCTAAGAAGTTAAGTGCTTCAGAGCAACAGGCACTTGTTGATGCTGTACGGCGTTTGCAGCGTTAATTATAAGTCTGCTTTTTATAAATAATTAAGGCCGCAAAAGCGGCCTTAATTATGTGCAGGTTCTAAGGATTAACCTTGATGATACTTGGCCGACAAATCATGCACCGCATTGATAAATGCGCCAGCATTCTCTGGTTTCACTTCTGGAGTGATGCCGTGGCCAAGGTTAAAGATATGACCTGGGCCATTCCCGTAACTTTCTAGGATACGGCCGACTTCTTTTTCAATCGCAGCTGGGTTGGCATACAGAACTGTAGGGTCCATGTTGCCCTGTAGAGCAACTTTGTCACCGACACGCTGACGTGCCACACCGAGATCACAGGTCCAGTCTAAGCCTAGAGCTTCAACGCCAGTAGCAGCCATTGACTCAAGCCACAGACCACCACCTTTAGTGAATAGAATGGCTGGGACACGGCGGCCTTCATGCTCGCGGATTAGACCGTTGACGATTTTCTGCATATACGCCAGTGAGAACTCTTGGTAAGCCGCTGACGATAGGCTACCGCCCCAGCTATCAAATATCTGTACGGCTTGTGCGCCAGCAAGAATTTGCGCGTTGAGGTAGCTGGTGACCGACTGTGCTAGCTTATCCAGCAGCATGTGCATCGCTTTTGGATCATCGTAGAGCAACGCTTTACTTTTGCGGAAGTCTTTTGATGAGCCGCCTTCGACCATATAAGTGGCCAGCGTCCAAGGGCTGCCTGCGAAACCAATCAAAGGTACGCGACCATTCAGCTCTTTACGAATGGTACGAACCGCATTCATTACATAACCCAGATCCTTTTCTGGATCAGGAATAGGTAAGGCTTCAATCGCTTCGGCTGTATCGACAACTTTTCTAAAACGAGGGCCCTCACCTGTTTCAAAATATAACCCTAAGCCCATGGCATCTGGGATGGTTAAGATATCTGAAAAAAGAATCGCAGCATCTAATGGATAGCGATCCAGTGGCTGCAAAGTAACTTCGCAAGCGATCTCGGCGTTCATGCATAAGTCCATAAAACCGCCGGCACGGGCGCGGCTGGCTCTATACTCAGGCAAGTAACGACCCGCTTGACGCATCATCCATACTGGCGTGACATCAACCGGCTGTTTGAGCAGGGCGCGGAGAAAACGATCATTTTTCAGAGCAGTCATATTAGCGTCCATTAAAAATTAATAGGCTATTGTCGCAAATTTGCGCACAAAAGGCACGGTACAACAAATAGACCGTGCGCTTGGCTTGATTAGCATCAACTGCACACGGGTGTTGCATAAGCTGTTAGTTTAGCGCATAGCGTATTTTTAAGCATATGCACGAGGAATTCGAAATGCATCATTCAACCATAGATAACCAACAATTTATCGCTGCAGGTGGCTTGACTGTTACTTCAGCAGAAGCTTTGCATCGATTGTCACAGCACAATATTTACCCACCCTTCCCCGATAACTATCAGTATGCGTTATTGGCGATGGGATGTTTTTGGGGCGCTGAGCGGCGTTTCTGGCAGCAAGTTGGAGTCTGGGTTACTGCCGTTGGCTATGCAGGTGGGCAGAGCAAAAATCCAAATTACCAAGATGTGTGCAGTGGCTTGACGGGGCATACCGAGGCGGTGTTGGTGGTGTTTGATCCTGCACAAGTGAGTTTTGCTGAGCTGTTAGAGGTGTTTTGGCAAGCGCATGATCCAACTCAGGGCATGCGCCAAGGCAATGATGTTGGCAGCCAGTACCGATCAGCAATTTATTGCATGGATGAGCAGCAACTTGAACAGGCAGAAGAAAGTTGCCGCCACTACCAAGCCCGTTTAGATGCTGCAGGACGTGGACAGATTACGACCGAGATCAGTTTGGCACCGGTGTTTTATTACGCAGAAGATATGCATCAGCAGTATTTAATGCAGAACCCGAATGGCTATTGCGGCCTGCGCGGCACTGGTGTGCTGTACTGATTTGAGAGGGGTAGAAATTAAAAACCCCGCGTGAGCGGGGTTTGCAGACTGTCTCCTGACATCCTTGTAATTGGCCAGCTTGGCCTTAACCATTTATCCATTATGGTTAAATGCAATCCATCGTAAATCCTTGGCGGTGATTCTACTGCGGTGATGGCAATCACACAGCAGGTTAAAGACCCTGCGCAATGTAAGCAAATGCTTACATTGCGCAGTTTGGCGACAGTCTAAGAGTATGACGCGTTAGAACTGTGCTGCATCCAACAGGTACAACGATTCGCTACCGGCTTTAACCGAGCTGCTCAGAGACTGAGTGCGTGGTAATAAGCGCGCAAAGAAGAAGCGAGCAGTACCCATTTTGCTGGCATAGAAGTCATCTTCTTGCTCTTTACCTTGGGCAGCACGTGCCATTAATGCCCACATGTAGGCATAAGCGGTGTAACCAAAGACTTGCAGGTATTCAACCGATGCTGCGCCAATCTCATTTGGATTGTTTTTCGCTTCAGCCAATAACCAAGCGGTTAAATCATCAAGGTTTTCAATCGCAGCTTTAAGTGGTGTGGTGAATTCAGCCAGCTTGCTATCCGCCGATGAGATAAAGGCTTTCACTTCATTAGAGAAGTGCTGGTAGAACGCACCGCCATTACCAACAATTTTACGACCGGCTAAATCCAGCGACTGGATACCGTTAGTACCTTCGTAAATCTGCGTGATACGGCAATCGCGGATCAGCTGCTCTTGGCCCCACTCACGAATAAAACCGTGACCACCAAAGATTTGTTGACCGTGAATGGTCGACTCTAAACCGACATCGGTTAAGAAGGCTTTGGCAATCGGTGTAAGCAATGCCACCAGTTCTTCAGCGCGCTTACTGGCTTCTGCTTCTTCGCTGTACTTAGCAATATCCAACTGCATAGCTACGTAGCTAGAGAACGCCCGACCGCCTTCATTCAAGGCTTTCATGGTTAACAGCATGCGGCGTACGTCTGGGTGCACAATGATTGGATCAGCTTGCTTGTCTTGTGCGACTGGTCCGGTTGGTGCACGGCTTTGAATACGGTCTTTAGCGTATTCAATGGCGCTCTGGTAAGAACGCTCACCCAACGATAAACCTTGGATGCCTACGCCCAGACGCTCGTAGTTCATCATAGTGAACATGGCGGCCAAACCTTTGTTTGGCGCATCAATGATGTAACCGGTTGCGTTATCAAAGTTCATTACACAAGTGGCGGAACCTTTGATACCCATTTTGTGCTCAATTGAGCCGCATGACAGGCTGTTGCGCTCACCGAGTGAACCATCATCATTAACCATCAGTTTAGGTACTAAAAACAGTGAAATACCTTTAGCGCCGGCTGGCGCATCAGGCAGTTTTGCCAGTACCAGGTGGATGATGTTTTCGGTTAAATCATGTTCGCCACCGGTAATAAAGATTTTCGTACCGGTTACTTTGTAGCTGCCATCGGCTTGTGGTTCTGCTTTGGTGCGGATCATGCCCAAGTCAGTACCTGCATGCGGTTCGGTTAAGCACATCGAGCCTGCCCAAGTGCCGCCGTACATATTCGGTAGGTATTTTTCTTTCAGTTCTTCGCTCGCATGTGCATGAATTGATAAGCATGCACCGGCGGTCAGCATTGGGTATAAACCAAATGACAGGTTAGCCGAGTTGATCATTTCTTCGATTTGCGCGGTGATCATTTTTGGCATGCCCATGCCGCCAAACTGTGGATCACCACCGACACCAACCCAACCGCCTTCGGCATAGGTGTTATAGGCTTCGATAAAACCTGCTGGTGTGGTTACGACGCCATCATTCCAGCTGCAACCTTCTTCGTCGCCACTGCGGTTGGTGGGCGCAATTGAACCTGCAGCAACTTTGCCAGCTTCTTCTAAGATAGCCGCTGCTGTTTCATCATCAACAGTCTCTGCTAAGGCTGGTAGTTGTGCCCAAAGCTTACCCGCTTCGAACACTTCGTTGAGTACAAAACTCATATCACGTAAAGGTGCTTTATAGTCGGCCATGCGGCATTCCTCTTGATTAACGCTCGTTCAGCGGCGCAGTTACACAACGCAAGGCAATGTGTTGGTAAGCAACGGTTAGGTTTTTGAGTTTACATTATAAACTTTTAAAACCAATAAACTCTTTTTGTGACTGGTTGGTTTTATTTGATTGATTAAAAAACCCGCTGAATGAATTGAGTCTAGTGTCTAGGTCATTTCACGCAGCGGGTCTTTTTACAGCATTAAAAGATAATGCTTAGTAGCTCAGTGCAAAATCTTCTGCAGCCATATCCATCAAGTTGCTTGCACCTGACAACATGGTTGCGACGTGTGTACGGGTACGCGGCAAAATGCGTGCAAAGTAGAAGCGTGCAGTTTGCAGTTTAGCTCTGTAGAACGCTTCTTCGTCAGTACCTGCAGCCAATTTCTCAGCAGCAACACGCGCCATATCAGCCCAGAAGTAAGCTAAGCAGGCATAGCCTGAGTACATTAGGTAATCAACCGATGCTGCACCCACTTCTTCACGATCTTTCATAGCCGCCATCCCTACTTTCATAGTGATGTCGCCCCACTCTTTGTTCAGCTCAGCCAATGGCTTAACGAACTCTTGAATGGCGTCGTTAGTTTCGTTGGTTTTGCAGAACTTGTGTACAATTTTGGTGAAGCCTTTTAGTGCTTCGCCTTGGGTCATAAGAATTTTACGACCTAGCAAGTCCAATGCTTGAATACCGGTAGTACCTTCGTACAAGCAAGAAATTCGGCTGTCGCGAACGTTTTGCTCCATGCCCCACTCGGCGATGTAACCGTGGCCACCATAAATTTGTACGCCGTGGTTAGCTGATTCAAAACCCACTTCGGTCATAAATGCTTTAGCAATTGGCGTTAAGAAAGCCAGCATGCCATCGGCAGCTTTGCGTTCTTCTTCGTCTTTGCTGCGCTGCATCACGTCAACTTGCTGTGCTGCGTAGTACAGCATCGCACGGTTACCTTCGGTGAAGGCTTTCATGGTTAACAGCATGCGGCGTACATCTGGGTGCACAATGATTGGGTCAGCGGCTTTTTCAGGCGCTTTAGGACCGGTCAGTGAACGCATTTGTAAACGGTCACGTGCATATTCAATACCGCCCTGGAAAGCCACTTCTGAGTGTGCTAAACCTTGTAGTGCAGTACCGATACGTGCAGTGTTCATAAAGGTGAACATGCAGTTCAGACCTTTGTTTTCTGGGCCAATCAAGAAGCCTTTAGCGCCATCAAAGTTGATCACGCAAGTCGCGTTACCGTGGATACCCATTTTGTGTTCAATCGAACCGCACTGGACAGCATTACGCTCACCAACACCGCCTTCAGCATTCGGTAGGAACTTAGGTACGATAAACAGTGAGATACCTTTAGTACCTTCTGGAGCACCAGCGATACGGGCAATCACGATGTGAACAATGTTGTCGACTAAGTCGTGTTCACCAGCAGAAATAAAGATTTTGGTACCAGAGATAGCGTAGCTACCATCAGCTTGTGGCTCTGCTTTAGTGCGCAACATGCCTAAGTCAGTACCACAATGTGATTCTGTTAAGCACATGGTGCCGGTCCACTCGCCTGATACTAATTTGCTCAGGTAGGTGGCTTGCTGCTCTTCTGTACCGTGTGCGTGCAAGGTGTTCATCGCACCGTGCGACAGACCTGGGTACATGCCCCATGACCAGTTCGCTTGACCAACCATTTCACTGATAGAAATACCCAGTGACTCAGGTAGACCCTGACCGCCGTGCTCAACATCGTGAGCAAGACTTGGCCAGCCGCCTTCAACGTACTGCTGGTAAGCTTCTTTAAAGCCAGTCGGGGTTTTAACACCTTCAGGCGACCATGTGCAGCCTTCGGTATCGCCAACGCGGTTCAGTGGAGCAATAACGTTCTCACAGAACTTTGCACCTTCTTCAAGGATCGCGCTGACCATATCTGGCGTTGCATCTTCACAGCCAGGCAGGTTTGCATAATGTTCTGGGTAGCCTAACAATTCATCACGTACAAAACGGATATCACGCAAGGGGGCTTTATATTCAGCCATAGCTATAAACCTCTAACAGTGGAGCCTTTATTATTGAGTGGACCTGCAATGTGTGCAGATCTGTTTCTAGCAGCGCAATGAATTTAGATGCGCATGCGGAAGAGTAATCAAACGACTGTTTGAAAGTTACGGATCTATCCTAATGTTGTCAAGCACTGCTCGATGAGTTTATTTGATTTTTTTCCAAATCAATTTTAAAAGTAATTGCTGGGATGTATGCACCCTATGCTTTGCTGGGTACTTGTCTATCAAGCTGATTTATCAAATAGGCTTACTCAAGCGCTATAAATGTCTGTGATATGTGTGAATCAGGCTGAGTGTTTTTGTGTTGCAGTGTAAAGGCGCAACTTGATAGGAGCGCATGCTGCACTTCGTAGTGAGTGTTGAGCATGTGAAGTGTTAGGCTCTTTCTGGTGGCGCACTACGAGCTGGCACGCAACATCACTGATTAATGAGTGCCGAGCTGGTGACGTGGCAAGCGCAGCCATGGATGGCGTAGTGCCCGAATTAAGGCAGGATGGCTTGTTGAGGGAAGAACGGCACTAGCACGGTACGGCAAGCATAAATCATGCTCGAAGTTTTATTAAAGACTATCAATCAACCACTGCGCCAGTTGTTGTGCGCGCTGGGTATGCTGGTTTTTGCGCGTTAATAGGACCAACTTGGCGGAGGTTTCAACAAAGCCCCAAGGTGCAATCAAGCGTCCGTTGGCAATGTCACTGCGCACAAGATGCTCTGGAGCAATGGCTACGCCCAATCCAGAGACGGCTGCCTCTAATAAGTAGTAGAGGTGTTCAAAACCTTGCGCATAAATTAAGGCAGACGCTTCTAGCTGCTGCGCCAGAGCCCATTGTGGCCAAGCTTGCTGGCGTGAGTGGGTAAAGAGTAAGGGTTCATCTAAGAGCTGTGCTGCAGAGGCGCTACGCAGTGCGTCTGCACGCTGATAAAGTGGGCTCAATACCGGACCGATGCGCTCACTGTCTAATATGTAGGCGTGCATCGACTCTGGGCAGGCTTGATCTAAAAACACTAAGCTGGCATCTGCGTCGGATTGTTGCAAAGTGTTGTCATCGCCGGCATTAGTAATCACCTGTAAGCGCAAGTCAGGTAAATCATGCTGCAATTGTTCAAGGCGCGGGATCAACCAGCGCGCCAACAGGCTGCCTGGGCAGGCTAAAACAAAGGGCGCTTGTTGGGTTTGCCGCTTAATATCCACGCAAGACTGATGAATTTGGCTAAAGGCTTCGTGACTCGACTGATAGAGACGCATACCGGCATCGGTGAGTTTAATGCCACGCCCATGTTTACTGAGTAAAGTAATACCCAAGTGTTCTTCGAGTTGCTTAACTTGACGGCTGACCGCGCCATGGGTGACGTGCAGTTCTTTTGCGGCCAAGGTAATGCTTTGCAAGCGTGCGCTGGCTTCAAAAGCTTTTAAAGCATTTAAAGGTGGCAAGTTAAAAGAATCAGACATGTGAGTTTTCCTAACCTATTGCTGCAATCATATCGCTTTTCGTGGTGAAGGCTATCAGGTAGTTTAGCCTGCATAGAAAAATATCTTATTAAGTTCGGGAGTGGGTCATGAGTTCTTTTTTTAATAGCCCTGATGAGCATGGTTTATTTGGTGACTTTGGTGGTCAGTATGTTGCTGAAACCTTGATGCCCTTGATTCTTGAATTAGGCCGCGAATATGAAAAAGCTAAAGATGATCCGGCTTTTATTGAAGAGTTGGCTTATTTTCAGCGTGATTATGTCGGCCGCCCTAGCCCGCTCTACTTTGCTGAACGCTTAACCGAGTATTGCGGTGGCGCTAAAATTTATCTGAAGCGCGAAGAGCTGAATCACACTGGCGCGCACAAAATTAATAATTGCATCGGTCAGATTTTACTGGCGCGACGCATGGGTAAAAAACGCATTATTGCTGAAACTGGTGCTGGCATGCACGGTGTCGCTACTGCCACGGTGGCGGCACGTTTTGGTTTGCAGTGCGTGATTTATATGGGCACCACTGATATTGATCGTCAGCAAGCCAACGTCTTTCGGATGAGGCTGCTGGGTGCTGAAGTGCGCCCAGTGGTGGCCGGTACTGGCACCTTGAAAGACGCAATGAATGAAGCATTGCGTGATTGGGTCACTAACGTTGCTGATACCTACTATTTGATTGGTACCGTGGCCGGCCCGCATCCTTACCCAGCGATGGTGCGTGATTTCCAAGCGGTGATTGGTAAAGAAACCCGTGATCAGCTGCAAGCTCAAGAAGGCCGCCTACCGGATAGTCTGGTGGCTTGTATTGGTGGAGGATCCAACGCTTTAGGTTTGTTCCATCCATTCTTGGATGATGCCAGCGTTAAAATTATTGGTGTAGAAGCCGCTGGACATGGGATTGAGACCGGTGAGCATGCCGCCAGTTTACAAGGTGGCACTCCTGGTGTGTTACACGGCAACCGCACCTACTTGTTGCAAGACGATGATGGGCAAATTGTTGATGCCCATTCGATTTCTGCAGGCTTGGATTACCCAGGTATTGGTCCTGAGCATTCATGGTTGCATGATGTTGGCCGCGTTGAGTACACCTCTGCCAAAGATGACGAAGCACTGGCCGCTTTCCATTTGTGCTGCAAGTTGGAAGGTATTATTCCTGCGCTTGAATCAGCCCATGCGTTAGCTGAAGTATTTAAACGTGCGCCGAAACTACCCAAAGATCATTTAATGGTAGTGAACTTATCCGGTCGTGGTGACAAGGATATGCAAACGGTTATGCATCACTTTGAGAAACAGGAGCAGTCAGTATGAGCCGCATTCAAGCTTGCTTTGCCGAACTGAAGAAACAAAATCGCGCGGCCTTAGTTACTTTCGTGACTGCCGGAGATCCAGATTACGCCACGGCCATGCGCATTTTTAAAGGCTTACCAGCGGCTGGCGCTGATGTGATTGAATTGGGTATGCCCTTTACCGATCCAATGGCCGATGGCCCAGCGATTCAGTTAGCCAATATTCGCTCGTTAAAAAACGGACAAACCTTAGCCAAAACTTTGCAAATGGTGCGCGAGTTCCGTGAAGACAATCAGCACACGCCAGTGGTACTGATGGGCTACTTTAATCCGATTCACCATTATGGTGTACCGTGTTTTATTGAAGATGCTAAGGCTGCTGGCGTCGATGGTTTGATCATTGTTGATTTGCCGCCGGAGCATAACTCAGTGTTTTGCGATCCTGCACAAGCGGCAGGTCTGGATTTTATTCGTTTAACTACGCCAACCACTGATGATGTGCGTTTGCCGACGGTACTCAAGAATAGCTCAGGTTTTGTCTATTACGTTTCAGTTGCTGGTGTGACCGGTGGTAATTCGGCGACGATGGAGCACATCGAAGAGGCGGTAACGCGTTTGCGTCGCCATACTGATTTGCCGGTGTGTATCGGTTTCGGTATTCGTACACCTGAGCATGCGGCCAATATTGCTCGCTTAGCTGATGGCGCGGTGGTGGGTTCTGCGTTTGTTGATTTGATTGAAAGCGCGAGCACGCCAGATAATGCTGTTGATGCGGTATTAACGCTGTGTCGTGCTTTAGGCAATGGTGTTCACCATGCGCGTGACTAGCGCACAGTGAATTTTTAGTTGCTTCTTAAGGACGCGGGCCGAAGAGCTCAAGTAGCTGTTCGCCCTGCGGAGCGCCTGGATGCATTTGCATCATACCGGTTGGATCAAGGTATAAAATTGCAGGTGTACCAGTCGCGCCCAGTAGGCCCATCAGCTGCTGGTTATCATCCAATTGTTGACGTTGTTTAGCGGCAATGGTTTTAGCTTCTTGCGCAGGTTTTTTACCGCTTTCGTTGCCGAGTAAAGCCGCCTTTGGATCTTTCGCGCTGAGCAAGTAAGCTGCTTTCTTTTGGCTGCTTTCACCCAGTGTGCCGACCATCACGTGACGCAACTGTACTTTTCCTGCATCAATCCATGGGCGCGCATCTTTCCAGAAGCGTTTGCAGTACGGGCAATTAGGATCGGTAAAAACATACACTATGGTTTCTGCTTTATCCGAACCATCAGCAATCCAGCTGCTGTCTTTCAGTTTTTCCCACATCACTTTACTTTGTGGACGACTGACTTTTTCTTCTAACACCACACCGGTTAAATCTTCACCTTTGGCATTAAGCAAGCTGCCGATCAGCGCATGCTTACCATCTTCAGTTACATACAACGCCAAAGGACGGCCGTTAAATAAAGCGGTGTAACCGGTCAAGCCGCTCGGCGCATCAAAGCGCTCTAGCACTTCCACGCCACGCTCACGCATCGCTTCTACAGGTGCAGGATACTTCTCTGCTTGCGCCATGATGGGTAGCGTTAGCAGAGCCAGCGCCGGTAAGATTTTGTTAAATGTCATGGTTATTCCTCTAAATTAATGTGCTGGTTGTCTGTGCTGATATGACGTAATGCATGCTTTAAGCTGGCCTGCGATAACTCACCTAAATGATTGTTTTTTAACATTCCGTCAGCACTGTAAAACAATGTGGTGGGTAATGATAATGAACCTACCGCTTGCCCGAGACGTCCTCCGCTGTCGAGCAGGTTATTGTCTAAGCTGAGTTGTTGTTGAGCTAAAAACTTTTCTACTAAGAGCTGGCCTTCACCTTGGTTAACAAAGACAAAGCGAATATCTGGATTGGCTGCTTGCGCGGCGGCAAGCACGGGCATTTCTCGGCGACACGGCGGACACCAAGTTGCCCATAGATTGATGACTAAAGGTTTGCCAATCAGATCTTGCAGCAAGACCGGCTCGCCAGCAATATCACGAACGGCTAAATCAGGTAGTTTTTGACTGCTTTGTAAAGCGTTGAGCACTGAAAAACTAATGCCCCAAGCGATCAGACCAATACAGACACCAATGGCCAGTGGTACACGTAAAGGCGCTTGTCGCCACGCTTTATAAATCCCTGCCAAAACAGCAGCGATCACGCCGGGTAACAATAAAAAACCACCGTCACGAATATCAATAATCTGCCAGAGGTTGCTGCTGTACTGCTCGAAGTACTGCAAGACAAATGCCGCGCGGGCCACCAAGGCTCCGATCAACAGCATGTTAAATAAGGCTGCTTCAGGGTTGCTGCCGCGTTTTCTACCGATCAACCAACCGCTTAGCCAAGCAATGAAAAATGCAGCGTAGAGCAGTGCTAAATCCATGGGAATGGCTAAAGGGCCTAAATTAAAACTTAACATCAACTGTCCTTTTGTGCGCTGCTGAGCTGTTGTAAAAACTCACTTGCGGATACTTCACCGGTGATGCGTTGCGTGCGTTGTTCTGAGCCCTGAGGGTTGATAAACAAAATAGTCGGCGGCCCCATAATCTGTAAATCGCGCATCAGTTGTTGTTGCTCTGCCGTATTCAAGGTTACATCAGCTTGCAGTAAACGGAAATCGGCCAACGCGGCTTGTACCTGTGTTTGTGCAAAGACGGTTTTTTCCATCACTTTGCATGAGACACACCAGTCTGCGTAAAAATCCAAGAGCACCCATGTATTGTCCTGCTCTGCTTGTTTGAGTTGTTCCTGCAACTGCTGCACATTGGCAAAGCGTTGCATGCTGTGCTGACTGGGTAATTCACTGGCTTGTA
>SMEP01000109.1_pt1 | contig 17234 bp, 16 predicted proteins | sample 2456231 | NCBI WGS metagenome assembly SMEP01 (sample SAMN10132595, study PRJNA489261) | soil metagenome | isolation source: day1 control-silty clay loam soil ammended with raw manure from dairy cow... | place: USA | collected 2015-05-15
TTCCACTGTTTGAACATAATTATAAATTTTTCTAGCTCTATTAAATAGTTTTCAAATCAAGTTTTATATTTTGAATTTGCTGTTCATCCCAAAATATCTAATAATAGTATATGACTATAACAACAATGCTAATATCATTAAAAAAATCTGGCATTTTGATAACTTTATGATGTATATTACAAAAAAAAGAGTGCCTAGTAATACTAGGCACGAAGGAGAATAATATGGCTCTAATCATATCATTCTAAGAAAGGAGGTATAAACTAAGGATTAGAAATGTCTTACTAACGTCATAATACCCCTACTACGGAAAGTTAAACATTTTCCCCTCAAAAATTGTCGTTAACTCGCGACCATTTCAATACGAATCTTATCAGCGATCATCGCAATGAATTCTGAATTCGTTGGTTTTGACTTCATATGGTGCACTGTATAGCCGAACATCTCTGAAATGTTCTCATAGCTGCCGCGGTTCCACGCGACCTCAATGGCATGACGAATCGCACGTTCTACGCGTGATGCCGTTGTGTTAAATTTTTTGGCGATTTCTGGGTATAAAATTTTTGTCACGGAACTTAATAATTCAATATCATGGTACACCATTTGAATGGCTTCACGTAAATAGGAATAGCCTTTAATATGTGCAGGGACGCCAATTTCTTTAATAATAGAAGTAATCGTTGAATCAAGCTGACGTTGATCAATTTTTGCCTCAGTCGTTTTTGACGGTAGTGGGCGCTTGTCCGATTCATATGTTTTATTTGCACAATGTAAAATCTTTTGCACAAGTTGTTCAAATTCAAACGGCTTTAACATGAAGTATGATGCACCGAAATTAACGGCTTGCTTCATAACGTCTTCTTGTCCAAAGGCCGTTAGCATAATGACCTGTGTCTGCTGATGGCGTTCATCATTGTACATCGCTTCAAGCACTGCAAGACCATCTAAATGTGGCATGATGATATCTAGTAACAATACATCAACCGTATGCTCTTCTAACATTTTAATACACATTTTTCCGTTAGATGCAGTCGCAACAACTTCAATTTGCGAGTGATTTGTAAAATACGTTTCCATCATTCTCACTAATTCACGATTATCATCAACAATCGCAATTTTCACCTTTGTCAAACAAAATCCCCCTTTAAATTTATTATGCGTACACTTGCTTCACTATTTTGACATACTAAAAGGAATGAATAGTCATTTTTCTATTGAATGCCTAAACATTTGCCCGCAAATTTTTTACGATTTTAATATGTTTTGACATTTAAAGAAGTTTCGACATAATAAGGAAAATTCCTTTTATATTATCAAAAATGAGCAACAAGTATTATCTTTTCTACTGAATTCGACACCATAATTTATAACTCCACATTTGTCGAATTTTCATTATGTATTATTTTATTTAAAAAAGTAGAAAAAGACTATACTTTTCTACAAAGTATAGTCAAATAGTTCTTAATTAGGGCTTTTTTTCAGCATTTCGATAACAAGAATCCCCGCACCTTTTGTCGGTTCTTCGACAAACATATGGGTAATTGCTCCAACAAATTGATTATTTTGGATAATCGGACTACCACTCATTCCTTGAACGATTCCGCCTGTTTCGTGGATTAGTCGTTTATCTGACACATTAAATGTAAACGTTGTGTTTGAAATTTCATCAATTTCGATGTCAAAGGTTTCAATCTTCTCCCCATCGATTGCTGTTAATATTTGCGCTTTGCCCTTCTTTAATTGCCCTTTATGCATAATTTCTAACGGCTGATGCAAACTGTCTAATAAAGTCTGCTCCCAATCGCCAAAAATCCCATAAAGTTCATTGCTACTAACATTTCCTAATGGCATTGTGTCTTTATCAACAATCGATACTTTGTAGCCTGGCTGACCTGGTGTACTTTTTTTCACTTGCGAAATTGATGCTTCGAAAATAGCGCCGCTCTGGAATGCGGGAGGTCTTTTTAACACAGAATCAATTATTTGGTGCCCTAATGCTCCATATTCAAGTGTTTCTGGATCGATATAGGTTAATGTCCCAACACCATCTGTCGCACTTTTTACAAAAGGTTTTAGACGCTGTAATTGACGATTGGTCACGTGAATTTCACGCTCCAAGTTTTTATTTTCAATCGTCATTTTAGCTTGGTCTTCATTAAATAATTGATTCAAATTTGTCACAGGCTTCCCGTTTATTTTGACAATTCGTTCTCCCTGCTTCAACCATTCACCTGATTCCAGTAACAAATCATGTGATACATACACATACGGCATTTCGAGCTGAACACCTATTGAATGCCCCATTGGAATAAGCTGTTTCGCGCTTACTTGTAACGGAATACAAATTAAAAAAAGTAGCACAACAACGCACCATTTCGCCCTCATAACTCACCTCCTCATACCGTTACTATGTGAAGCTTTCGAAGAGTTATGAACGGAAAAATTTTGTTCGAATAGTAATTAAAAATGAAAAGCGAGAAGTACGCCATTTAGACTTCTCGCTTTGGTTATTTCATTCCATCTTTACGTTCATTTGCCATTTGTAATAATTCCGACGCATGCTGTAATGTTAAATCAGTAATTTCTGCCCCACTCATCATGCGGCTAATTTCTTCAATACGTTCATTTCGTTCCATTTCATTAATCGTAGTAAACGTACGGTCATGCTCGACTTGCTTTTTAATGTAATACTGATGATCGGCCATCGCAGCGACTTGCGGTAAATGCGAAATACATAGCACTTGTGAATTAATCGAGATGGCAGCAATTTTTTCAGCAATTGCCTGAGCAACGCGGCCACTTACACCTGTATCGACCTCATCAAAAATAATCGACGTAATGCCGTTTGCTGATGAGAAAATGGTTTTAAGTGCAAGCATCATACGAGAAAGCTCACCACCAGATGCCACTTTTGGTAATGATTTAGGTGGTTCTCCGACATTTGTCGAAATATAGAAAGCCACGTAATCTTTACCGTTTGCATCAAATTGGCTTTGCTCTTCAAAATTCACAATAAATTGCGCTTTTTCCATATGTAACATGCGCAGTTCATTCATAATGGCTTCACTTAATTTTAGTGCATTTTGTTTACGAATTTTTGTTAGCTCAACAGCTAGCTTATTTAGATCAACTTCCATTTTTGCTAACAACTGCTCGTTTTGTTGCATCGCTTCATCGCGATTTAGCAACTGGCTTAGCTCTTCTTCGATTTTTTCATAGTACGCTAGAATTTCTTCTACGGTTGTACCGTATTTGCGCTTCATATTTTGATATAATGCGAGACGCTGCTCTACTTCATTCAGGCGTTCTGCATCATATTCTAAATCATCGAGCGCATTTTTCACTTGGTGCGCGGCGTCTTGAAGTGCATAAAAGCTTGATGTTACCGCTTCTGACGACTCTTTAAAAACGGCGTCTAAGCGCACAATATCATCCAGGGCATTCATCGCATTACCGATATAGTCTAAGCCATTACCCTCGCCTGAAATTGCTTCATACGCCATATTAGCACGCTCAAAAATTTTATGGAAATTCATGAGGCGAATACGCTCATCTGATAACGCTTCTTCTTCATTCACACTAAGTGCTGCTTGTTCGAGCTCTTGAATTTGAAATTGATACAAATCAATACGCTGAGCCGCACGCTGCTCATCAATACTTATTTCTGCAAACTCCCGCTTTAATTGACGGTAGGCTTCATAGGCTTCGTCATACTTCGCCTTTAATTCCTTTAAATCATGGTGCGCAAAGTGATCGAGTAAGTGAATGTGAAACTTCTCATCCATTAATTCTTGGTTCTCATGCTGACCATGGATATCAATTAAACTACCACCGATTTCACGTAATACTGAAAGTGGTACAAGCTTCCCGTTCACACGGCAAATACTTTTCCCAGAATCATTTAAGTCGCGGCGTAAAATAATCGTACCTTCTTCTGCTTCAATCCCATGCTCTTCTAGTTTTAAATAGATTGGATGGTTTTCGCTCGTCACTTCAAAAAGGCCACCTAGCTCTGCCTTTTTTTCACCATGACGAATAAACTCCGTCGAGCCACGACCACCCGCTAAAATATTTACAGCATCAATAATAATCGATTTACCAGCACCTGTTTCTCCCGTTAGCACAGTTAGGCCTTCTGAAAAACTTACTGTTAAATCGTCAATAATTGCAAAGTTTCGAATGCTAAGTTCTTTTAACAAACGTTTCCACCTCGGTTTATAGCATATCTAATAAGCGATTTTTAATTTCTTCACGATCATTTTCCGTACGACACAGGATTAAAATCGTATCGTCACCACAAATTGTCCCTAACACCTCTGTCCAATCTAAGTGGTCGAGTAGCGAGCCGATTGCGTTGGCATTACCAGGTAACGTTTTCATGACTAAAAAGTGTGACGCGCCGTCCATTGACACAAATGCATCAGCAAGCAAACGGTGTAATTTTTGAATCGGGTTAAAGCGTTGATCTGCTGGTAAGCTGTATTTATAACGGCCATCTTGCAGTGGCACCTTCACTAAATGTAATTCTTTAATATCACGTGATACTGTTGCCTGTGTAACGTTATAGCCCGCATTTTTCAGTTGCTCGACTAATTCATCTTGTGTTTCAATCTCGTTATTTGTAATAATATCGCGAATGCGGATATGGCGTTGGCCTTTGTTCACAAAAGTCACCTCATTAAATTTTTTAAGAATCTATGTATATTTACACTACCACTTGCATAAAGGAAATTCAAGAAAAAACCGTACATACGTTCAAAAATACCATCATGGCAACCGCGTTGAAATTCTTATCCCAAATCATTTCACAAAAAGTTCACCTTTAAGTCAATATAAATGGTTGCATTATGAATAAATTAACAGGAGGAAAATTTCCTTACCATGCAAAAAAACGCAAAACAAAGATTACTCTTCATTTTGCGTGTTCATTATTTTAATTGACTATGTGCTTCTTTGACGATGCGGTCAAAGTCTGTAAATGCAGCTACCTCTTCACCTGCATGTGGGTTGTAAAGATGGAATAAAAATTCGATATTCCCCTCGCCACCTGTAATTGGTGAGAATGATGCATCTTTTACGACGAACCCAACCTGTGTTGCCATTTTCGCTGTTTCTTCTAATACCGCTAAATGGATTTTCGGTTCGCGTACGATGCCTTTTTTCCCTACGTTTTCACGACCCGCTTCAAATTGAGGCTTCACAAGCGCCATCACATCTCCACCAGGCATTAATATCGTTTTAAGTACTGGTAAAATTAATGATAGTGAAATGAATGACACATCGATTGTCGCGAAATCTGGTAAACCTTCGACTAAGTCTTCTGGTTTTGTATAACGGAAATTGGTTTTTTCCATGACCGTTACACGCTCGTCTGAACGAATTTTCCAAGCTAATTGGTTTGAACCAACATCTAGCGCGTAGCAATGACGTGCGCCGTTTTGTAAGGCACAGTCTGTAAAGCCACCCGTAGATGAGCCGATATCTAGCATTAACTTGCCATCAACAGACATGTCAAAAATTTGTAGTGCTTTTTCTAGCTTTAAGCCACCACGAGAAACATATTTTAAATCGGAACCCTTTACTTGTAGTGGTGAATCCACAGCGATTTTTTCGCCTGGTTTATCGATGCGAATTTCATTTGAAAATACTAAGCCTGCCATAATGGAGCGCTTCGCCTTTTCACGCGTTTCGCATAAGCCGCGCTCTACAAGTAATACGTCCACACGTTCTTTCGGTTGTTTTATTGTCATAACTTATTTAAACCCTACCTGACTGTTTATTCGGTACAAGCTGCTGAATGCGTTTTACCGCTTCATCAGCTGTTACATGTATTTCTGCAAGTAATAGGTCTACTTCACCGTGCTCGATAAACTCATCTGGAATACCGATACGATCTAATTGAATGTTGCGGTAACCATTGTCAAACGCAAACTCTAATACTCCGCTACCAAAGCCACCTTGAAGCATTGCTTCTTCAATCGTTAAAATTGGCAAGCTTTCTTTCATGATGTCATGCAGCATTGCTTCGTCCATCGGTTTAATGAAACGAGCATTCACTACGCGTACAGACACGCCTTGCTCAGCTAACTTATCAGCTGCTTCAAGAGCCATACCAATCGTTGTACCGAACGTTAAAATAACTGCATCCGACCCTTCACGTAGCACTTCCCATGAGCCAATTGGTAAAGCTTTCATTTCTGCATCCATCTCAACACCTAAACCGTTCCCACGTGGATAACGCATTGCGATTGGACCATCATTATATTCAAGTGCTGTTTTCACCATGTGTTGGCCTTCGTTTTCATCTTTTGGCATCATTAATACCAGATTCGGAATGTGACGAAGGAATGAAATATCAAATACGCCTTGATGCGTTTCACCGTCTGCGCCAACAAGCCCTGCTCGGTCAATACCGATAAAAACATTTAGCTTTGGACGTGCGATATCATGTAATACTTGGTCATATGCACGTTGTAGGAATGTTGAATAGATTGCTAAAAATGGCTTCATGTTTTGTGTAGCAAGACCTGCTGCCATTGTTGTCGCGTGCTGTTCTGCAATCCCTACATCAAAGAAACGATTTGGGAACTCTTTTTGAATACCCTCTAATTTTGAACCAACAGGCATTGCCGGTGTAATCGTTGCGATACGCTTGTCTTCTACCATACATTTACGTACCGATTCAGCAACTAAGCTACTCCAAGCTGGACCTTTTGCCGCTGATTTTACAAAGGCACCTGTTTCCATTTTGTAAGGGCCCGTTCCATGCCATGTACCAACTGTATCGTCTTCAGCAGGTTTGTAGCCCTTACCTTTTTTCGTCAGCACATGCACAAGTACAGGACCATTTACTTTTTTCGCATATTCTAACGTTTTTTCTAGTGAGTCAAAATCATGCCCATCGATTGGACCTAAATATTTGAAGCCCATTTCCTCAAAAAATATGCCTGAAACAACTAAATATTTTAAGCTATCTTTTACACGTTCAGCTGTTGCTGCTAGTTTTTCGCCAACCATTGGAATTTTGTGCATGAGTGACTCTAAGTCCTCTTTTGCACGTGAATATTCCTTCGCTGTACGTAAACGACCTAAAACGTCATGTAATGCGCCGACATTCGGTGCAATCGACATTTCATTATCATTTAAAATGACAATCATATTTGTTTTTTCATGACCAATATGATTCATTGCCTCAAGCGCCATACCACCTGTTAATGCGCCATCACCAATAATTGGTACAACAAAATTTTTGTCACCTTTCATATCGCGTGCTGCTGCCATACCCATCGCAGCGGATAAAGACGTTGAACTATGTCCTGTTTCCCACATATCATGTTCACTTTCAACAAGTTTCGGGAAACCACAAAGTCCTTTAAATTGACGTAACGTATCAAATTGATCCGCACGACCTGTTAAAATTTTATGGACATACGCTTGATGTCCAACATCCCATAAAAATTTATCCTTTGGACTGTTAAAAGCTTTATGCAAGGCAATCGTTAGCTCGACAACGCCTAGGTTCGGCCCAAGATGACCACCTGTTTTCGAGCATTTCTCGATTAGAAAGGCACGGATATCCCCAGCTAGTGCCTCAAGTTGCTTTTTGTTCAAGTCTTTTAAAAAGGATGGACTAGAAATTTTAGTTAAATCCATCTCTACACACACCTTTTCATCAGTTTATTCACCGCTGTGATTTTTCTCTTAGTGTTTTCACGCTATCTCTTGATTTCAAACACTTTTTGCAAAAGTAACTTACCTTTTGTACTTTTGCTTATTATAGCAATGTTCTTACACAACACAAAAGTTTAACGCACTTTTAATTACTACGTCTCACAATATATTGGGCAAATTGTTGTAATAATGTTGTATCAATACTTACTTTTTGTAATGCTTCGATGGCAAAATTGTAGTGCTCATTTAACTTTTTCTTCGCCCCATCTAATGTAAGTAGTGCAGGGTATGTACTTTTTTCTGCAGCGACATCTTTCCCCGCTGTTTTCCCTAACTGCTCAGATGTACCCTCGATATCTAAAATGTCATCTTGGATTTGGAAGGCAAGCCCGATATGATGTGCATACGCTACTAAAGCTTTGCGGTCTTCTGCGCTTGCACCAGCAAGTACAGCACCTGACTCAATGCTAAAGCGTAACAGTGCACCTGTTTTATTGACATGCACGGTTTCAAGCTCTTGTAAATTAAGTAGACGCTTCTCGCCGTCCATATCTAAAATTTGGCCACCAACCATGCCTTCAGCTCCTGCTGCGACACTTAATAAGTTGATGAGCTCCAGTTTTTGCTCTGCTGTTACGTTTTCAAGTCGTGCTACAACACCAAACGCTAATGTATTTAGCGCATCCCCTGCTAATGTTGCAAGTGCTTCACCGTACACAACATGGTTTGTCGGCTTACCACGACGTAGTTCATCGTCGTCCATACAAGGAAGATCATCGTGAATTAATGAATACGTATGAATCATTTCCACAGCTGACCCCACAACATAACTTGAGACTAGTGGCTTGTTATACATTTCACAAACAGCCGCTACAAAGAGTGGACGAATGCGTTTGCCACCTGCTTTTAGTGAATACAGCATCGATTCTTTTAAATGTGCAGGTGCTTCAATTTTTTCGACTAAGTCAAACATCGTCGTTTCGATTTCAGGTAATTGTACTTCAATAAATTGCTTTAATGTCGTTTGCATGCCCTATTCTCCATTTCCTTGCTGGAACGGTTTCTTTTCCCCATCTTCTCCAACGATTGAAATTAATTGTTGTTCTGCATTTTGTAGTGTGTCATGGCAAAGCTTTGACAGCTCCATCCCTTTTTTATAAAGATCGATGGCCTCTTCTAATGGCACATCGCCTTGCTCAAGCTTACGCACGACTTCTTCTAGTTCTGTCATGGCTGTTGCAAATGTTGGTTTTGTCATTTCGCTTTCCCTTCCTTCTGCACATGTGTTTCGACAATTTTTGCTTCTGCAAAACCATCTTGGAATGTCATCTGTACAACATCGCCTTTTTTTAACTCATGCACTGATTTTACTACGTTTTCGTCTTTATACGCCACGCTAAAGCCTTTGCTCATTAAGTGCAGCGGATTTAACGCCTCTAACATGCGCACTTGATTTTGAAACGCCCGCTGATTTTGTTCTAATGTTTGTTTCATTGTGCGCTGCAATTGGTTATTTGTATGCAGGAGCTGCTGCTTTGCTGCTTGTAATTGATGCTTCGGCGAATACTGTTTCATTTTACTATCGATTTTCTGTAAGGCCGTTTGTTGATTTAACATAAAGAGCTTCGTTGCATTTTGCAAACCTGTATCGATTTGTGCGAGCCTCTCAATAAAAGGACGATATAATCGCTCAGGTGTTGCAAGCGGATACGAATTTTGTAATTTTGTTAAACGTGTGCGCTCAAAATTCAGACGTGATGTCATTACTTGATGCATAAACGTTCGCCTTTGCAGTATTTGTCCAAACAACTCCTGTTGGTTCGGTACCGCTAGTTCTGCAGCTGCAGTAGGTGTCGGTGCACGTAAATCCGCAACAAAATCCGCGATCGTTGTATCGGTTTCATGGCCGACCGCGCTAATAATTGGAATACGGCTTTCAAAAATTGCACGGGCGACGAGTTCTTCATTAAACGCCCATAAATCTTCAATCGAGCCACCACCACGCCCAACGATTAACACATCACACAGCGCTTGATGATTCGCTAAATGAATATTTTCTGTAATATTTGCTGCTGCACCAGCCCCTTGTACAAGCGTCGGATAAATTAAAATCTCTGCTTGTGGGTAACGACGATTAATCGTTGTACAAATATCACGAATTGCGGCACCTGTTGTTGCTGTTAAAACCCCAATCATTTTTGGGTACTGCGGGATGGTTTGTTTAAAGCTCGGATTAAATAAGCCTTCTTTTTGTAAGCGCTCTTTTAATTGATTAAATGCAACAAATAAGCCACCAATTCCGTCTGGCTCCATTGTCTGTGCATATAATTGATAAGCACCATTCACCTCATAAACGTTGACATCCCCACGAATGAACACTTTCATGCCTTCCTCGGGTTTAAACGTTAATTTGGCGGTTTGATTACGAAACATCGTAGCGGTAATACGTGAGCTATCGTCCTTTAGCGTAAAATAAATATGGCCAGAGCTATGCATCTTAACGTTTGATAGTTCCCCGGTTACATAGACATCACGTAAATGCGGATCGGCGTCAAATTTTCGTTTTATATATTTCGTTAAGGCTTTAACTGATAAATAGTTAGAAGACATGTGCGCATCACTCCTTACGTGTCGTAAATTAATGTTTTATAAGCTAAAAATCACGATTTTGATCTACATCAAAATCGTGATCTTTAAAGTTAGATTATTTCGCTTGACGTTCTAACTCTTTTTCAGCTGCTTGTACCGTGTTTTCTAATAACATCGTAATTGTCATTGGACCAACGCCACCTGGTACTGGTGTAATATGTGAAGCAAGTTCACTCACTTCATTAAAGTTTACATCGCCAACAAGCTTGTTGTTTTCATCACGGTTAATACCGACATCAATGACAACAGCACCTTCTTTTACGTGCTCTTTTGTAATGAAGTTTGGACGACCCACAGCAGCGATTAGAATATCCGCTTGCTTTGTGAATGATGGTAAATCTGGTGTTTTTGAGTGTGTATATGTAACAGTTGCATCTTTTTGTAATAACAGTTGTCCCATTGGTTTACCGACAATGTGACTACGGCCTACGATCACTGCATGCTTTCCTGCAACATCAATTCCTGAGTGTTCTAATAATTTCATGACCCCATAAGGTGTACATGGCAAGTATGTATCTTGTCCTAACATCATTTTCCCTACACTTACTGGTGAGAAGCCGTCAACATCTTTTTCCGGAGAAATCGCCTGGATGACCTCATCTTCATTAATGTGTTTTGGTAATGGGAGCTGTACAAGGATACCGTGAATATCACTGCGCGTGTTTAATTCACGAATTTGATTTAGTAAATCTTGTTCCGAAATATCTTCTGGTAGTTTAATTAACTCTGAGAACATGCCGATTTGCTCACAAGATTTTTGCTTGTTTGCTACGTATGTTTTTGAAGCTGGGTTTTCACCCACTAAAATAACTGCTAAGCCTGGTGTAATACCATTTGCTTTTAAAGATGCTACACGAGTTGCAACTGCTCCTCGAATTTCTTGACCGATTTCTTTACCATTAATAATTGTACTTGACATGTTGTTACTCCTTCCAGTGATCACGACAATGTGGAAGGCTATCATCCATTGAAAATTAACTACATATACAATTTGTGATGGTGACAACCGTTCCAACTAAATCTTTATATATTTTAAATCTTTATAGACTGTAATACATTGATTTTTATTGCTCAGTAAATTTCGAAAGTACACCATTGACGAATTTGCTTGATTTTTCATCACCATACGTTTTGCAAAGCTCGATTGCCTCGTTCATTACAACTCGGTTTGGTGTGTCTTCTTCATGCAGTAATTCGTACACTGCTAAACGTAAAACCGTTCTCTCAATTTTAGGTAGACGGCTAAGCGTCCAGTTTTCTAATTTTTGTTCTAGCGCTGCGTCAATATCCACTAGGTTTTCAGTTGTCCCACGAACTAATGTGTTTAAATAAGCACTTGACTCTTGTTCTTCCTCTAGAACGTGGCCAATTGCTTCTTCAATCGAAAGTTCTGTGCTGTCTAACTGAAACAAAGCTTGGAACGCTTTTTGGCGCGCTTCAGATCGTTTCATCACTATTAAAGCTCTCCTTCGTAAGTAGCATTAGTTCCTATCATAGCATATTTTCGTTGTCGTAGCACAGTTTGTACGAAAATTTTTAGCCACTAAATAAGAATGGGTTTTTCCGCTATAAAATGCAGTCATTTGCGATAAAAATGCGTCATGTTTAAAATTGTCGCACATCTTAAATGGTTGGGTTTTTCATTCACATAAAAAAACGACCTCTCAAACAAGAGATCGTTTACATATTTTGCACCTGTTGCTTCGCTTTCGGTGCAGAAACAATTAACGCTGATTTGTCAACGTTAATTGTTTTGAAGCGGGATCACAATGGTACCTGTTTCTCGCTTTCCGTCCGTTGTTTCTGGGAATTCGAACAGGTATGTGATTTCTACTTTCGATTCTTTTAGTACAACAAATTGAAATTGGCGTACATTGTGTAGGAAGTATTTAATGTCTTGCATCGCCATTAGTTCTCCTGCTGCCTCATAATGTGCTAACGCTTGTTCGAAATAGGTGATAATTAACTTCATATCTTGCTCGTTCGCAATGCGAATAAAATCTTTACTCATAATGTCCAAAACTCCTCAACTAGATTGCATTTATTATAGCATAAAAGTGAATGGACATTACATAAACGTGCTTTGCATTTATTTAAACATTTGCGCTGCTTTTACGGCTTTATGCCAGCCTTTGAATAATTGCTCACGCTTCTCTTCTTCCATTTTCGGCTCGAACTTTTGATCAAGCTGCCAATGCTTTTGGACTTCTTCAATGTTCTCCCAAAACCCTACTGCTAGTCCTGCTAAATAAGCTGCACCAAGCGCTGTTGTTTCATTCACTGCCGGACGTTCCACTGGCACATGTAAAATGTCTGATTGGAACTGCATTAAAAAGTCATTCATAACCGCGCCACCATCCACGCGTAATGTTTTTAAGTCAATATTGGAATCAGACTCCATTGCCGTCAACACGTCACGCGTTTGATAAGCAAGTGATTCAAGTGTTGCACGAACAAAATGCTCTTTTGAAGTCCCACGTGTAAGGCCAAATACCGCACCACGCACATCACTATCCCAATATGGTGTACCAAGACCGACAAACGCTGGCACGACATATACCCCATCCGTATCCTCGACACGGCTTGCATACGCTTCACTTTCTGATGATTCTCTAAACATACGTAAGCCATCACGTAGCCACTGAATCGCAGAACCCGCGACAAAAATACTTCCTTCAAGTGCATAGGTAACTTTCCCATCGTAGCCCCAAGCAATCGTTGTGAGTAGCCCATGATCAGATTTAACAGCTTCCTCACCTGTATTCATCAGCATAAAGCAGCCTGTACCGTACGTGTTTTTCACCATGCCTTTTTCATAGCACGCTTGACCAAAAAGGGCGGCTTGCTGATCGCCCGCAATGCCTGCAATCGGTACTTGATGACCAAAGAAATGCTTACTTGCAATTTCACCATAAACTTCCGATGATGGACGCACTTCTGGCAGCATCGATGCTGGGACGGTTAACAGTTCAAGTAATTCCTCATCCCATTTTAATTCATGGATATTGTACATGAGCGTTCGTGACGCATTTGAATAATCCGTTACATGAACGGCACCTTCTGTTAGTTGCCAAATAATCCATGTATCAATTGTTCCGAATAGTAAATCTCCGTTTTCGGCCTTTTCACGTGCGCCTTCAACATTGTCTAAAATCCACTTCACCTTTGTCCCAGAGAAGTAAGCATCAATAAGTAGCCCTGTTTTGTCACGGAATAAATCATTATGTCCGGCTTCCTTTAATTCGTTACAAATATCCATCGTTTGACGTGACTGCCAAACAATTGCGTTGTACACAGGTTCGCCGGTGTTTTTGTCCCACACAACCGTTGTTTCACGTTGGTTCGTGATACCAACGCCTTCAATTTGCGTCGCTTTCAAGTTATTTTCTGACAGTACTTTTGCAATAACTGATAAAATCGAGCTCCAAATTTCCTTAGGATTGTGTTCAACCCATCCAGATTTCGGGAAGTATTGTTTGAATTCTTGCTGTGCCACATACGCGACATCACCTTTTTTATTAAATAATATCGCGCGTGAACTTGTCGTTCCTTGATCTAATGCCATAATAAATTTTTCCATTAAGCTATCCCCTTTTTCGATTGTGTTAGTTGTGCTCCTATTAATATCGCAAGTACAACAATTGCGCAAATCCAAAACGCCAGACTATTTTCCTGTAAGAAAAACTGCTTATACACTAAAGCACCAAAAACCGCTCCGATAATCGGGCCAACAATCGGTACCCATGCATACGACCAATCTGAATCACGTTTTCGTGGTATTGGCAATATAAAGTGTGCAATACGTGGTCCTAAATCGCGTGCAGGGTTAATAGCATAACCCGTTGGACCACCTAAACTCATCCCGATGGCAATAATAAGCAGACCGACAAGTATTGGATTAATCCCGTCAGCCAACACGTTTCCGCCGAGTGCTAAAATACCAAGTAACAACACAAACGTCCCTATCATCTCTGTTACTAGATTAGATAATGGGTGACGAATTGCAGGTGCTGTTGAAAATACAGCGAGCTTCAAATCTGCATCATCAGTTTTCGCCCAGTGTGGTAAATACGCAAAGTATACAATGATTGCACCTAAAATCGCACCGAGTAATTGTGCCAGTATATACATCGGCACCTGAGCCCATTCAAAATTACCGATCGTTGCCATTGCAATAGTCAGTGCCGGATTTAAATGTGCTCCGCTCACACCGCCAACTGCATAAGCTGCCATCGCAACCCCTAATCCCCATGCAATTGTAATAACAACCCAACCACCATTTTCAGCTTTAGAAGATTTTAACAAAGACCCAGCAACAACTCCACCACCAAAAATAATCAAAATCATCGTTCCAATTAATTCAGCTAAAAAGGTAGACACACAAAACCTCCTCTTTCTTTTATGTTGTAACTTGCCGTATTACCATCTCTAATTGTTCTGTGTACTTCATCTTTTGTTCTGTTGTCCAGTTAAGATATTGCTCCATTTCATCGATAACTAATTTTTTATACTGCTGGACAAAATCCATTTTAAAATATAATGCCCCGGTTCTACGCACAAAGAAGTCAATTGGTGTACTTGCAGCTTCCTCGTTCATTGCGTAATATAACTGCCCGTACACAATTGGGGGCAAGCTACCATTTGCCTTAGAAACATAATCCAATACTTTATCAACATTCGTACCATAAAATCCCGCAACATATTTGCTTTCCTCTGCGGTTAAGCCGTATTGTTGTCCAAGTTCGGTACGCTTCTCTACAAAATGCCCGAAAAATTTTGATCCGCTAATATCCCCACCTGAAATCGGCAGGCGCTTTGTAATCGATGAACCAAACTGTGTACCAAATTCTTCGTTCAATTGTTCAACGACTATATCTATGATTTTTTCTGCCATTTTTCGGTAACCTGTCAATTTCCCACCAGCAATTGTAATTAGTCCACCATCCGTTTGCCAAATCTCATCCTTACGTGAAATCTCAGAAGGTCCCTTTCCCTGCTCATGAATAAGTGGACGTACCCCCGCCCAACCAGATTCGATATGTTCCTCTGTTAAATGTAGGCTTGGGAACATAAAGCGAATTGCATCCAGTAGGTACGTGCGGTCCTCTGCTGTGATTGTTATATCCTTCGGGTCCCCTTCATAAAAAGTATCCGTAGTGCCGACGTACGTTTTTCCATCACGCGGAATCGCAAAGACCATACGCCCATCCTTTGTATCAAAATAAATCGCTTGCTTTAACGGAAAATCCGCAGCATCAAATACGAGGTGCACACCTTTAGATAAAATTAAATGTTTATCTCCTAATGCCCCGTCCAATCTGCGAATATCATCTACCCAGGGACCTGTTGCATTGATGACCTTTTTTGCCATCACTACGTAAACTTCACCTGTTAGTTGATCTTCCACCGTTACTTCCATAAATGCTAATTTTTTCGCCTTTATGCCTACCACCTTCAAATAATTTTGTGCAATGGCGCCACGTGCAACTGCTGCTTTAATGACATCAATTGTTAAGCGTGCATCATCCGTACGGTATTCTACATATATGCCACCACCAAGTAACCCGTCCTGCTTTACAAGTGGCTCACGTTCCGACGTCTCTTTAGCCGATAACATAAAACGACGCTCATCGCGCTTAACCCCTGCTAAAATGTCATAAATCTTTAACCCCAATGACGTTGAAATCGATCCAAATGTGCCGCCTTTATGGAACGGTAAAAGCATCCGTACAGGTGTCGTGACATGCGGTCCATTTTCGTACACAATGGCACGCTCACGTCCAAGCTCTGCTACTTCCTTAATTTCAAACTGCTTCAAATAGCGTAATCCACCATGTACTAATTTTGTCGATCTGCTACTCGTCCCCGCTGCAAAGTCCTGCATCTCTGCAAGCCCCACATTCAATCCGCGCGTCACCGCATCAAGCGCAATTCCCGCACCTGTAATACCCCCACCAATTACAAATAAATCATACGTCTTTTCTTTTAATGCACTATTTCTTTCTTTGCGCGATGCTGCTGAAAAATTCACCATCTTTTTCCCTCCAATAAGACTACTTCTATACCCCTAACATATGTATAGAAACTAAGCGTTTATCAAAAAAAAATCCTATTTCGTATGAAAACGAAATAGGATTTCTTAAGTAAGTGATTTTATTCTGCTGTTGCTGTTTCGAATTGAATGCCTGTTATGTGAATATTTACTTCACTTGTTTCAATTGCTGTCATATTTAAAAGCGCTTGGCGAATTGTTGTTTGTACTTCTTTTGCCACTTTTGGAATTGCATAGCCGTATTTCACTGTGCAAAATACATCAATCACGATATTGCCTTCTTCAGACATCGCTGATTTGATACCTTTAGAATGTACCTTTTTACCGAAACGTTCCACAACACCTGTTGTGAAGTTCCCGCGCGTTGCTGCAACACCTTCAACCTCAGTTGCCGCGATACCCGCGATTACTTCGATTACTTCTGGTGCTACTTCAATTTTACCTAACTCATCTTTACCAACTGGTGTTGGCTGCACGAATGCTACTGGTTGTTTTTCTGCCATGTTCAAAACATCCTCTCTTATGTAAACTAATTAATCAAGGCTTACAGATACCTAAGCCAAGTATACTACAATTCCGCGTTGCTTGTCGTTGAGAACAGTACTTTTTTGAAAAAACATGTATCATTTCAATCATTCCACACAAATTGTCCGTGCACAGGATCGACTTGGATAATTTCATAGTCCTCACATGTATGCTTGGCTACAAATAAAATATCTTGGCGAACTTGCAGCATCACTTCCGTATCGTTCGTATCCACAAAATACCGAACGAATACGCGACAAGCACTTGGACGAATTTCATCAACTGCCACATGAATAATGGCTTTTAACGTTTTCGGATGCAGGGCAATTTGTTCGCG
>SMEP01000111.1_pt1 | contig 17032 bp, 12 predicted proteins | sample 2456231 | NCBI WGS metagenome assembly SMEP01 (sample SAMN10132595, study PRJNA489261) | soil metagenome | isolation source: day1 control-silty clay loam soil ammended with raw manure from dairy cow... | place: USA | collected 2015-05-15
GCAAAAGTAAACGCTCCACCACTTTTGCAGGAGGGTTCGAAATGTCCGAGGGGCTGGCGCTTTAGCCTAGACACTGTTATAACAGTGAAATTTTATATTATCTTATCTTTTAAAGAAGAGCGCCTATAAAAAGACGCTCTCTTGATTACTTACTTACTTTCGCGATTTTTCCTTGTTCAATATAAACAAGTAAAATCGAAATATCCGCTGGGTTTACTCCTGCGATACGTGATGCTTGTGCGATGGTTAATGGACGCACTTTCTTTAACTTTTGTAAGGCTTCTGAAGCTAAGCTACCGATTGCATCATAATCGATGTTTTCTGGGATTTTCTTATCTTCAAGCTTTTTCATTTTTTCTACTTGTTGAAGTGCTTTTTGAATATAGCCTTCGTATTTTAATTGGATTTCCACTTGCTCACGTACGGCTTCATCTAACACTTCTTCCGTAGGATCAATTAAGCCTGCTACTAAGTCATACGTCATTTCTGTACGTTTTACAAAGTCAGAAGCACGAATGCCGTCTTTTAATTCCGCTCCACCAACTGAACGCACCGTTTCTTGTGTCTTTTCATTTGGTTTGACAATAATATCACGTAAGCGTGCAATTTCATCTTCTATTTGCTGACGTTTTTTCTCAAAACGCGCATAACGCTCATCTGAAATTAAGCCCACTTTATGACCCACCTCTGTTAAACGTAAATCGGCATTGTCATGACGTAACAGTAGACGGTATTCCGCGCGAGACGTTAATAAACGGTAAGGCTCGTTTGTACCTTTTGTTACTAAGTCGTCAATTAATACACCGATGTACGCGTCAGAACGTGAAAGAATGACTTCTTCTTTACCTTGAACTTTTAACCCAGCATTCATACCAGCCATTAAGCCTTGGCCTGCTGCTTCCTCATAACCGGAAGTACCATTTAACTGACCTGCTGTATATAACCCTTGAATCGTTTTTGTTTCAAGTGTTGGCCATAATTGCGTTGGCACAATCGCGTCATACTCAATCGCATAACCAGCACGCATAATTTCTGCGTTTTCAAGTCCTGGAATTGAGGCAACCATTTTACGTTGCACATGCTCTGGTAGTGACGTTGAGAAACCTTGTACGTAAACTTCTTGCGTGTCACGTCCTTCTGGCTCTAAGAAAATTTGGTGACGTGGCTTGTCAGCAAAGCGTGTAATTTTATCTTCAATTGATGGGCAATAACGCGGACCTGTACCTTTGATCATCCCTGAGAACATTGGTGAAAGGTGTAGATTGGCGTTAATAATGTCATGCGTATTTTCACTCGTATACGTTAACCAGCAAGGCAGCTGATCGGTAATATATTCTGTTGTTTCAAAGCTAAATGCGCGTGGCTCATCATCACCCGGTTGAATTTCCGTTTTTGAATAATCAATTGTACGGCTGTTTACACGTGGTGGTGTACCTGTTTTAAAACGAACCATATTGAAGCCAAGTTCAAGTAAGTTATCGGCTAACTTGATAGATGGCTGTTGGTTGTTCGGACCTGAAGAGTATTTTAGGTCGCCGATAATAATTTCACCGCGTAAGAACGTACCTGTTGTTAACACAACCGCATCTGCACGGTAAATCGCACCAACTTGTGTAATAACCCCTTTCACTTGATCGTCTTCAACGATTAATTCTTCCACCATTGCTTGACGGATTTGAAGGTTTTGTTCTTCTTCTAATAAACGCTTCATTTCACGTTGGTACAGCTGTTTGTCCGCTTGTGCGCGTAAAGCACGTACGGCTGGACCTTTTGCTGTGTTTAGCATACGCATTTGAATATGCGTTTTATCGATAACGCGTCCCATAAGACCGCCTAATGCATCGATTTCACGTACAACGATTCCTTTTGCAGGACCGCCGACTGATGGATTACATGGCATGAACGCGATTAATTCTAAGTTGATTGTAAGCATTAATGTTTTTGCGCCAGTTTTCGCTGCAGCATAAGCCGCTTCAACGCCGGCATGGCCAGAACCGACAACAATTACATCATAATTACCTGCCTCATATTTTGTTGACATGATGTTCTTCCTTTCTCATGTTGTGCTTTAAAAGCATTGATTTATCCCGCATTAACGGGCAGTAGGATTCTCTCTCCAAGACCTATAGTTACTCAAAATGTATGGGCAAGAGAAACACTGCCCGTAAAAGCCCGATTGGTGAAAGCTAACAATTAGTGGGGGAAGAACCCCCACTAATTGAAGTTTCACTTTATTTCCCTAAACAGAATTGTGAGAATAACTGATTGATTAAGCTTTCTTGCACCGTGTCTCCGATAATTTCGCCAAGAAGTTCCCATGTGCGTGTTACGTCGATTTGAATCATATCAACAGGTACGCCTGCTTCGGCCGCTTCAAGCGCGTCTTCGATAACCGTCTGTGCCTGGTGTAATAACGCGATATGACGTGCGTTTGATACATACGTTAAATCTTGTGATTCCACTTGGCCTTCAAAGAATAATGCCGCAATCGCTTCCTCAAGCTCGATGACGCCCTCTTCTTTTAGTAATGATGTCGTGACAACGCGATGCTTACCTGCAAGCTCATGGACACGGTTTAAATCGATTTTACGCTCGATATCTGTCTTGTTGACAACAACAATGTAATCCATCGCCTGGATTGTTTCGAATAGGCGCTCATCTTCTATCGTTAATTCATCGCCGTAGTTTAAAACAAGTAAAATTAAATCGGCATCTTTTAACGCTTCACGAGAACGCTCAACACCGATACGTTCTACGATATCTTCTGTTTCACGAATACCCGCTGTATCGACTAGACGTAATGGTACGCCGCGCACATTGACATATTCTTCAATGATATCACGTGTTGTCCCGGCAATCTCCGTTACAATTGCTTTATTTTCTTGCACTAAGCTATTTAAAAGTGATGATTTCCCTACATTAGGACGTCCTAAAATAACCGTAGATAAGCCTTCACGTAAAATTTTTCCTTGTGATGAAGTTTGTAAAAGCTTGATGATTTCCTCACGTACCCAGCCGCATTTTTCTCGCAGTACTGGCAGTGTCATTTCTTCTACATCATCATATTCTGGATAATCAATATTAACCTCTACTTGCGCCAATGTCTCAATTAATGCTTGGCGTAATGACATAACTAAACGCGATAATTTCCCATCCATTTGGTTTAATGCTACATTCATCGCGCGGTCTGTTTTCGCACGAATTAAATCCATAACCGCTTCTGCTTGTGACAGGTCGATACGGCCATTTAAAAAGGCACGCTTCGTAAATTCACCTGGCTCCGCTAAACGCGCGCCAGAACGCAAGACAAGCTGTAAGACGCGATTCACCGATACAATCCCGCCGTGACAGTTAATTTCGACAACGTCTTCACGTGTAAATGTTTTTGGTCCGCGCATAAGTGATAGCATAACTTCCTCTACCACTTCGTCTGTTTTTGGATCCACTAAATGTCCATAATGAATGGTATGTGTCGGGACTTCTGTTAATTGTTTATTGTTTGGTGACTTAAATATTTTATCTGCAATGGCTACTGCTTCATCCCCACTTAAGCGGACAATTGCGATAGCACCTTCTCCCATTGGTGTGGATATTGCAGCAATCGTATCGAATTCCATTTATATCCTCCTATATCAGTGTTATCCACATGTGGATAAGTCACATCCGTACTATACTATCTAACAATTTAGACTAACATATTTTAAGCAAAATCTAAAGTAATGTACGTTTTTATGCAAAATGGCAATCACGCGTAAAACTAGATTTTCTTAGCAATACAAAAACGACCTATTCCAAAAAGAATAGGTCGTGCTTGCCTGTATGTTTATTTCACTGGTTCAATGACTAAATAACGATTTGGCTCAGTACCTTCTGAGTATGTTTCGATATCTAAACGATTCGCTAAAGCATTATGAATGATTTTGCGTTCATATGAAGCCATTGGTTCAAATGTTACGGGTTTTCGCGTACGAATTGCCTTGTCTGCCATACGTGCAGCAAGCTGTTCGAGTGCAACTTGGCGACGTTCACGATAATCCTCTACATCCATCTGTAAAATCATAAACGATTTTGCTGATTTGTTTAGTGTGAGCTGCGTTACTTGTTGCAATGCATTGAGTGTTAACCCACGCTTGCCGATTAATAAGGCCGCTTTTTCACTTGATAACTTAAATGACACATGCTTACCATCTGAAGTATGGTCGATTGCTAAGTCTGTAATCCCCATCTCCTTAGCGATGGTTGTTAAATAGCTCTTCGCCTCTTCAATTGGATCAACCTGTGTTTCTTCTGTTTGTTCTTGGTGAATTGGTTGCTCATTTTGTACAAAAACTGGCTCTTCCGGGATCACTTCTTCTGTTACTTCTTCTAGAGGAGTAGCAGGCGTTGAAATGACCTCATTCACTTGTTGTTGAACAATGTCTTTGACCGTTACACGAACTTCTGCGTTACGTGCACCGAAACCTAAAAATCCTTTTTTACCTTCTTGTAAAACTTCCACATCAACTTGTTCGTGACTTACTCCAAGCTTTTGTAACGCTAATGAGATCGCTTCTTTTACTGTTGCGCCTATTTGCGTAGTTTGTTTCACTTATTTCGCTCCTTTGTCGGCAGCTTCCGGTTTATTTTTATTCCAAGGTTTATAAATCACAAGGTTTTGACATACAGAAACAAGGTTTCCGACTACCCAGTATAATGAAAGGGCTGCAGGTAAAATAATACCAAAACCAACGATCATTAATGGCATGATATACATCATGATTTTCATTTGAGGATTATCCATTGCTGGACCCGTCATTAATACAACGTACTGGATTAAACCAGCCATAACCGCAAAAATAATGCTTGGTTCTGCTAAATTCACCGATAAGAATGAACCTAAATTAAATAATTCAGGTGTATTATTCATACGGCTAATTGCATGATAGAAACCAATTAAAATCGGCATTTGAATAAAGATTGGTAAACATCCAGCGAGCGGGTTAACGCCTGAGCCTTGCATTAACTGCATCATCTCTTGCTGGTATTTTTGTTGTGTAACCGCGTCTTTAGAGCTGTATTTTGCTTGTAGCTCTTTTAACTTCGGTTGGATTTCTTGCATTTTTTTAGAACTTTTTACTTGCTTGATTGTTAACGGTAAAATGATTAAACGAATGATAATTGTTACAATAATAATTGCAAAAGCATAATTCGCTACATTGCCTTCAAACATATCAGCAAAAAGCTTAATGAATGATACTAATGGCCAAACGATATATTCATTCCAGAAGCCGTCGCTATCTGCAGAAATCGGTTGGTCAAACTCTGTACAGCCTGATAACAGTAAAACAACTGATACAAGCGACAGCATTATCCAAAGATTTTTCTTCAATCTTTTTCCTCCTAAAGCAAAACTATTCAGTTAATATGACAACAGTTTACCATGCGCGTATGTTCCTACACTACTAATAGTTCCGATAATTTAAAAATTAATTATTACTTTATTCCAAACTATTGAACGTATTTTATATAAAATTCTTTTCTATAGAAAAACAGATTCCGCGCCAAAAGCGTGAAATCTTGTTTTTAGAACTATTCATTTAGCCTTTATAAACTCTTGCAACCTTTAACACATGCTGCAAGCTTTTTTTCGTTTCATGAAAATCTAATGTGGCCGCCTGCGTTCTGGCGATAATAACATAATCATAATCTGGCTTTACTTCGTCTTTCATTTCCAGAAAAGCTTGGCGAATATAACGCTTCACTTGAACACGTGTGACTGCGTTCCCTACTTTTTTACTCACTGATAAGCCAATACGAAACGCAATCTGATCCTCTTGCTTTAAGCAATACACGACAAATTGGCGATTCGCAAATGACTTACCTCTTTTAAACACCTTTTGAAAATCTTCATTTTTCTTAATACGTTGGCGTTTATTCATTATCCATTCACCTGCTCCATCTAATCATTGGTACTTTTTTTACTTCGTTCAACTATAAAAGAAAAAAAGACCACTGATGTGGCTCAGTGGACTTATGCTGATAATACTTTTCTTCCTTTTTTACGACGGCGAGCTAATACATTACGGCCGTTTTTTGTGCTCATACGAGCGCGGAAACCGTGAACTTTGCTGTGCTTACGTTTTTTAGGTTGGTACGTACGTTTCATTTATATACACCTCCTGAATCTGAGTGTTACTATATCTATTGCTACATACAGACCATGACATTATATAAATAAAACAGTCCACTTGTCAATGGTTCTATTTTTATTTTTCTATTTTTATTACTAATCCCTCGTTCAATCAATACACATTTACCTCTCTTACAGTTATCCACAATTCTTTTACTAGTTTTAAATAAAGCCTGTGAATAATTATTTTTCCTATTTTTTTATCCACAAGTGTTATCTACAACTTTTTCACATAACTTACCCCTGTGGACAACTTATAGGTGGATAGTTTATGATTATGTGGATAAAGTCGTTTAAGTATTGAAATAACACACTTTATTTGATACGATAACTGTGTTTTACTTTGTGGAATTCTTTTCTGGGAAATATCTTATCCACAGTTGTTAATAATCTGTGGACAAAGATTTCCACCTACTTCGAATAACGTTTATCCACAACTTGTGGTTATGTGTATGAATTGTCTTTTTACGAAAAAAAACGCATACTAACTAGCTCTGTTTTCTACTAAAAAATTTTTTTAACAGAGCCTTTCTTTATTTATATACGAATTAATAGTGCACTGACTTATGAAAGGAAGAACGAGCTTGGAACATTTAGAAACTCTATGGAACGCAGTACTTACCCAAGCTGAACAAAAAATTTCAAAACCCAGCTTCGATACGTGGCTTAAATCGACGAAATTACTCGCACACAGTGGCACAAACGTAACGATTTCAGCACCTAACTCTTTTGCCCGTGATTGGCTTGAGCAATACTATATTCATATGATTACAGGAATTTTAAATGAGTTAACGGGCGAAGATTTGGTTATTAAATTTGTCGTTCAGAAAGATCAAATCGCAGATGATTTCGAACTACCACCACCAATTACACAAGCAAGATCAAATGATCACTCAGACATTTCACCAGGTATGCTGAACCCAAAATACACATTTGATACATTCGTTATTGGCTCTGGTAACCGCTTTGCGCACGCAGCGAGCTTAGCAGTCGCAGAAGCACCTGCAAAAGCATACAATCCCTTCTTCATTTACGGGGGTGTTGGATTAGGGAAAACACACTTAATGCACGCAATCGGTCACTATGTGAAAGAACATAATCCAAAGGCAAATGTCGTGTATTTGTCGTCTGAAAAGTTCACGAATGAGTTCATCAACTCGATTCGTGACAACAAAGCAATCGATTTCCGCAATAAATACCGCAACGTCGATGTTTTACTAATTGATGATATTCAATTTTTAGCTGGGAAAGAGTCAACGCAAGAGGAATTTTTCCATACATTCAATACGCTGCATGAAGAATCAAAGCAAATTGTCATTTCAAGTGACCGTCCCCCTAAGGAGATACCGACTTTAGAGGATCGTTTACGTTCTCGCTTTGAATGGGGCTTAATTACGGACATCGCACCACCCGATTTAGAAACACGTATCGCCATTTTACGCAAAAAGGCGAAAGCAGATGGGCTAGATATTCCAAATGAAGTCATGCTCTATATCGCCAATCAAGTCGACACGAACATTCGTGAACTAGAGGGCGCGTTAATTCGCGTTGTTGCTTACTCATCTTTAGTAAACAAGGATGTATCACCAGAGCTTGCTGCTGAAGCATTAAAGGACATTATGCCAAATGCTAAACCGCGAAAAGTGACAATTTTAGATATTCAAACAGCAACTGGAGAACACTTCGATATTCGTTTAGAAGACTTTTCAGCAAAGCGCCGTACAAAATCTATCGCATTCCCACGTCAAGTCGCTATGTACTTATCACGTGAGCTGACAGACTTTTCATTACCAAAGATCGGAGAAGAGTTTGGTGGCCGTGATCATACAACAGTTATTCATGCGCACGAAAAGATTTCTTCTTTACTGAAAATAGACCAACAATTACAGCAGGATATTAAACAAATTCGTAGTATGTTAGGCAAATAAAGCTGTGTATAAGTCGTTTACTTTCACACAGGATTATTCACAACTTATCAACATGTGAATAACCTTGTGTGAAAGCGCTAAACTATAGTTATCCACAAATCCACAGCCCCTATTACTATATCTATTAATATCTTTTAATAAATAATTAATTATATAAGAGAGGTAAAACCATGAAATTTAACATTTTACGAGATCGTTTATTAGACGGATTAAACGATGTAATGAAAGCAGTAAGTTCAAAAACAACGATTCCCATTTTAACGGGGATTAAAATTGATGTAACAAACGAAGGTGTTAGCTTAACGGGTAGTGATGCAGACATTACAATCCAAACATTTATTCATGTAGAAGAAAATGGTCAGCAACTCATCAACATTACAGAAACAGGTTCAATTGTTTTACAAGCACGTATGTTCAACGAGATTATTCGTAAATTACCTACGAACGAAGTAGAAATCGAAATTACAAACAATTTTGCAACGACAATTCGCTCTGGTAAATCAGAATTTAACTTAATCGGTTTAGATGCAACAGAATATCCACAGCTTCCAGAAGTTGCAGCGGACAAGCAATTTGCAATTCCAACAGATCTTTTAAAATCAATTATTCGTGAAACTGTATTTGCAGTCGCTACTTCAGAAAGTCGTCCAGTGTTGACAGGTGTAAACTGGAAGGTAGAAGCAAATGAATTAATATGCGTTGCAACGGATAGTCACCGTCTTGCTCGTCGTAAAGTAAATCTTGAAAATTTACCAACAGATGTGACTTCAGTTGTAATTCCAGGAAAAAGCTTAAATGAATTAAGCAAAATTCTAGATGATACAAATAACCCAGTTCAAATTGTGTTAACAAATCAGCAAGTATTATTTAAAACAGATGATGTTTTATTCTTCTCTCGTTTATTAGAGGGGAACTATCCTGATACATCACGTTTAATTCCAGACGACTTTAAAACAACGATTACAATTAACGGCAAATCGCTACTTCAAGCAATTGATCGTGCCTCACTGTTAGCACGTGAAGATCGTAATAACGTTGTACGTTTTGAAACATTAGAAAATCAAACGATTGAAGTGTCATCAAACTCACCTGAAATCGGTAAAGTAGAAGAGCAAATTCAAGTAGAAAACCTTGAAGGCGAATCACTTAAGATTTCATTCAGTGCGAAATACATGATGGAAGCATTAAAAGCAATTGATGGCCAAGATGTGGTAATTGAATTCACAGGTGCAATGCGCCCATTCATCTTGCGTTCTGTTTTAGACGATGCGATTTTACAATTAATTTTACCGGTACGTACGTATTAATTTTATACAAAATAAAAAAGGGACGGTCTTGAACTTGTTATTGAGACCGTTCCTTTTTTACTTATGCGCAATTTTTAGGTATGATAGAATGATAAGACTTTATTTAAAGCGGAGGATGAATTACATTGAACGAAATAAAAATTGATAGAGAATATATTACGCTAGGTCAAGCGTTAAAAATGACGGATACAATTAGCTCTGGTGGTATGGCAAAATGGTTTTTAAGTGAACATGAAGTGTTTGTAAACGGTGAAGCAGAGAATCGCCGTGGGAAAAAATTACGTCACGATGATGTCGTTAACATTCCAGGTGTCGGCCGTTTCAAAATTGTTGATGAATTTATTGCTAACGGAGAAATGTAATTCATGAATATCGAGCGCTTACAGTTAACGAATTATCGTAATTATGAATCGCTCACATTGGATTTTTCAGACAAAATTAATGTTTTTATTGGGGAAAACGCTCAAGGAAAAACAAATGTTATGGAATCGATTTATGTGTTAGCGATGGCCAAGTCTCACCGTACTGCGAACGATAAAGAATTGATACGTTGGGATGCGGATTATGGTAAAATAGAAGGTGTAATTAATAAGCGTTACGGTAGTATTCCGATTGAATTAACGGTTTCCAAAAAGGGCAAAAAAGGCAAGATTAATCATCTTGAACAAAGCAAGCTAAGTAACTATATTGGTCAGATGAATGTTGTGATGTTTGCACCGGAAGATTTAAATATCGTCAAAGGAAGTCCGCAAATTCGCCGTCGATTTATCGATATGGAAATCGGGCAAATTTCACCTGTTTACTTACATGATTTATTAACATTCCAAAAAGTATTAAAGCAACGTAATCATTTATTAAAAAGTAATCACGGGAAAGCATCACTCGCAAGCGACGTGATGTTTGAAATTTATACCGAGCAATATATAAGTGCAGCGGTGAAAATTATCCGTAAACGATTTCAATTTATGGAGCTACTGCAAGCATGGGCAGAACCAATTCATGAAGGCATTTCGCGTGGTTTAGAAAAGCTTGTGATTAAATACCGTCCTGTAAGTGGGATGGAAGCAGGCCTTAGCGAAGAAGAGATGCGTGACTATTTAAAGCAAAAGCTTGATGAAGTGAAAATGCGCGAAATAGATCGCGGTGTCACGTTAATCGGGCCGCATCGTGATGATTTGCAGTTTTTTGTAAATGACTACGATGTGCAAGTATATGGTTCACAGGGGCAGCAGCGTACAACAGCACTGTCGCTCAAGCTTGCTGAAATTGAGCTTATTAAACAAGAGACAAAAGAAACGCCGATATTATTATTAGACGATGTATTGTCAGAGCTTGATGATCATCGCCAATCGCATTTGTTAAACACGATTCAAGGTGAAGTACAAACATTTGTGACAACAACAAGCGTAGATGGAATTAACCACGAAACAATCCGCCACGCTAAATTGTTCCATGTAACACAAGGTACAATTGAATAATAAATACGCATTTTTAATGCATAAAAATAGAAAAGAAGCCCAATGATCGTTATGAAAGAGTAGGTGAACTATAGTGACTTTAGAAGATAATAAAGTCCAGCACTCTTATGATGCTGAGCAAATACAAGTACTAGAAGGTTTAGAAGCTGTTCGTAAACGTCCTGGTATGTATATTGGCTCGACAAGCTCAAAAGGATTGCACCATTTAGTTTGGGAAATCGTTGACAACAGTATTGACGAAGCGTTAGCTGGTTATTGTACAGACATTAAAGTAACAATTGAACAAGATAATTGGATTCGTGTAGAAGATAATGGTCGTGGTATTCCAGTAGATACGCAAGAAAAAATGGGTATGCCCGCTGTTGAAGTAATTATGACTGTCCTACATGCCGGTGGTAAATTCGGTGGTGGAGGCTACAAAGTTTCAGGTGGTCTTCACGGTGTAGGTGCTTCTGTAGTAAACGCATTATCAAGTGAGACAATCGTTCAAGTACACCGTGATAACAAAATTCACGAAATTCGATTTGAGCGCGGTCATACAAAACAAAAGATAACTGTAATTGGTGAAACAGATCATACAGGTACGACAACTCGTTTTAAAGCCGATACTGAAATTTTTAAAGAAACACAAACATATGAATACGATATTTTAGCAACACGTATTCGTGAATTAGCTTACTTAAACCGTGGCATTAGCATTTCAATTACAGATGAGCGTGAAGGACAAGAGCGCTCTGAAACCTTCCACTTTGAAGGTGGTATTCGTGAATATGTTGAGCACATTAACAAAAACAAAGAGCCAATTCATGCGCCAATTGATGTATTCGGTGAAAAAGAAGGCATTACTGTCGAGATTGCTATGCAATACAATGCAGGCTTCAATTCGACGATTATGTCATTCGCTAATAACATCAATACGTACGAAGGCGGTACGCATGAATCAGGTTTTAAAACAGCGTTAACACGTGTGATTAACGACTATGCGCGTAAAGCCAACATAATTAAAGAAGCTGATACCAACCTTACAGGAGAAGATGTACGTGAAGGTTTAATCGCGATCGTATCTATCAAACATCCAGATCCACAATTCGAAGGCCAAACGAAAACAAAGCTTGGAAACTCAGAAGTAAGCCAAATTACAAATGCGCTATTCTCTGAAGGCTTTGAACGTTTCTTATTAGAAAACCCAAGTGTTGCGCGTCAAGTTGTTGAAAAAGGGACAATGGCAGCACGTGCACGCGTCGCTGCGAAAAAGGCACGTGAATTTACACGTCGTAAATCAGCGCTTGAAGTATCGAACTTACCAGGTAAATTAGCAGACTGTTCTTCAACAAATCCTGCTGAATCAGAAATTTACATCGTAGAGGGTGACTCTGCCGGTGGTTCTGCTAAATCTGGTCGTGATCGTCACTTCCAAGCGATCTTGCCACTGCGCGGTAAGATTTTAAACGTGGAAAAAGCCCGTTTAGACCGAATTTTATCAAATGCCGAAATCCGTGCAATGATTACAGCATTCGGTACAGGGATTGGGGAAGACTTTAACTTAGAAAAAGCGCGCTATCACAAAATCATCATTATGACCGATGCCGATGTTGATGGTGCACATATTCGTGTATTAATGTTAACCTTCTTCTTCCGTTTCATGCGTCCATTAATCGAAGCAGGCTATGTGTATGCTGCAAAGCCACCACTTTACCAAGTAAAACAAGGTAAGCATGTGGAATATTGCTATTCAGATGCTGAATTAGATGAAATTTTAGGACGTCTGCCAAAGTTACCAAAACCAAATGTACAGCGTTACAAAGGGTTAGGCGAAATGAATGCAACGCAATTATGGGATACAACAATGGATCCAGAGCACCGTACATTAATTCGAGTAGAATTGGATGATGCCATTGAAGCCGATAAAATTTTCGACCACTTAATGGGGGATGAAGTAGCCCCACGTCGTGACTTTATCGAGGAAAATGCAGTTTACGTGCAAGACTTAGACGTTTAATGAGCGTTCAAATAATCATGTAAAAGAACTATTGCTACCAAGGCAACAAGGATTAGTTAGTGCAATTGGAAGGGGGCCCTTATTTTGTCTGACATTGAACACGGACATATTGAATCAAGAAATATTACAACCGAAATTAAAACATCCTTCTTAAGTTATGCGATGAGTGTAATCGTTTCACGTGCATTACCAGATGTACGTGATGGGCTTAAGCCTGTACATCGCCGTATTTTGTACGGGATGCAGGAGCTAGGAAATACTTCGGATAAACCATATAAAAAGAGTGCACGTATTGTCGGTGACGTAATGGGTAAATATCACCCACACGGTGACTCGTCTATTTATGACGCGATGGTACGTATGGCGCAAGATTTCAGCTACCGTTATATGCTTGTAGACGGACATGGTAACTTCGGTTCTGTCGATGGTGATGGCGCGGCTGCGATGCGTTATACGGAATCTCGTATGTCAAAAATCGCAATGGAAATGCTACGTGACATTAACAAAGATACAATCGATTACCAGCCAAACTATGATGGTAGTGAAAACGAGCCAAAAGTATTACCAGCGCGTTACCCGAACTTATTAGTAAACGGAGCTTCAGGGATTGCGGTTGGTATGGCAACAAACATTCCACCACATCAGCTAAGTGAAGTAATCGATGGGGTATTAGCAATTGCCGATAACCCAAGTATCACAACAGAAGAGTTAATGGAAATCATTCCAGGACCAGACTTCCCAACAGGTGGGATCATTTTAGGTCGCTCAGGAATTCGTCGCGCGTATGAAACTGGGCGCGGTTCTTTAACAATTCGTGCAAAAGTAGAAATTGAGCAGGCTTCAAACGGTAGAGAAACGATTTTAGTTAATGAATTACCGTACCAAGTGAACAAAGCAAAATTAATCGAAAAAATTGCCGAGTTAGTTCGAGATAAAAAAATCGATGGCATTACAAAGCTTCAAGATGAGTCAGACCGTAACGGGATGCGTATCGTCATTGAAGTACGTCGTGATGCCAATGCCAATGTTGTTTTGAATAACTTATATAAACAAACAGCGATGCAATCAAGCTTCGGTGTTAACATGCTTGCTTTAGTTAACGGTCAGCCGAAAGTATTAAGCTTAAAAGAAGTGCTTTATCATTACTTAGAACATCAAAAAGTAGTTATTAAACGCCGTACTGCATTCGAATTACGAAAAGCAGAAGAGCGCGCACATATTTTAGAAGGCTTACGTATTGCACTTGATCATATCGATGAAATCATTTCAATTATCCGTGGCTCTCGTAGCGGAGAAGAGGCAAGACCTCAATTAATGGAGCGCTTCAACTTATCTGAACGTCAGGCACAAGCAATTTTAGATATGCGCCTTGTTCGTTTGAGCGGGTTAGAGCGTGAAAAAATTGAAGCGGAATACCTGGAGCTATTAAAGCTAATTGCTGAGTTAAAATCCGTTCTTGCTGACGAAGCGAAAGTAATTGAAATTATTCGTACTGAAATTACAGAAATTAAAGAGCGTTATAGCAATCCACGCCGTACAGAAATTACAGCTGGTGGTTTAGAAATGATCGAAGATGAGGATTTAATTCCTCGTGAAAATTCTGTATTAACACTTACACATAACGGTTACATTAAACGTTTAGCAGCGAACACATACCGCTCACAAAAACGTGGTGGCCGCGGTGTGCAAGGTATGGGTACAAACGAAGATGACTTCGTAGAACACTTACTATTCACATCAACGCATGATACCATCCTATTCTTCACGTCTAAAGGGAGAGTATTCCGTGCGAAGGGTTACGAAATTCCAGAGTTTGGTCGACAAGCGAAAGGTTTACCAATCGTAAACTTATTGAATATTGATAAGGGCGAAAAAGTAACAGCCATGATTCGCGTAGCTGAATTCAAAGAGGATGCGTACTTCATCTTTACAACGAAAACTGGGGTAACGAAACGTACGCCAGTGGATCAATTCGCAAATATCCGTACAAATGGTTTAATCGCCATTACATTACGTGAAGACGATGATTTAATTTCGGTACATTTAACAGATGGTACGAAGGAAATTATTATCGGTACACGTGAAGGAATGCTCGTACGCTTCAAAGAGGACGATATCCGTTCAATGGGCCGTACAGCTGGCGGGGTACGTGGTATTAAATTACGTGAAGGTGACCATGTCGTTGGTATGGAAATACTAGAGCCTGGTCAAGAAATTTTAGTTGTCACAGAAAAAGGATACGGTAAACGTACACCTGAAGAGGAGTACCGTCTGCAAAGTCGTGGTGGCCTTGGTCTAAAAACAATGCAAATTACCGAGAAGAACGGTAAAATGTGTGCTGTAAAAGCGGTAGATGGCACAGAGGACATTATGTTAATTACAATTAACGGCATGTTAATTCGTATGGATGTTAATGATATCTCGGTAATCGGTCGTAGTACACAAGGTGTTCGCTTAATTCGTCTTGCAGAAGAAGAATTTGTAGCAACAGTCGCACGTGTGAAAAAAGACGAGGACATTATTGATGATGAAGAATTAGAAGAAACAGAACAATAATAGAAAAGAGCAATCTAAGTGGAACTTCCGCATAGATTGCTCTTTTTAGTTGTCTTTTAAAATAGGCGTTATTCCCAACCTTATAAAAAATAGGTATAATTAGAAAGATTAATATATGTAAGGGGTTGTGAAGTTGGAAGCAATAAATATGAAAGTGGAAGATTTAAGTTTAGGAAAGGTTATCGCGGAAGATATTTTTGCAAATACACAATATCCACTTATTCACAAAAACACGAAAATAAAACTAGAACATTTACGTGTATTTGAATTGTTTAATTTAAAAATGATTTTAGTTTATAAAGATTTTATAGAAGAATTAAATGAAGAGCACTCAGAATTACAAATAACCTCAGTTACATTACCAAAATACGATGTATTTGAAACGTATTATAATGATGCAGTGAATCAATTGAAAAAAGAATTTTCAAATTGGGGAGCTGGAGGGAAAATTGATATTACCAAAGTTCGCGGGATGATCATTCCTTTAATTGAAAAAGTTTTAGAAGACCGTTCTTATCTATTTGATTTAAATACCTACTCAAGTCCAAAAGATTACTTATATCATCATTGTATTGCGACCGGGGTAATTGCGTCCGTTATGGCGAAAAAATTAGGATTTGAGCGTGGCATTACCATTCAGTTAGCAATTGCGGGCATGTTAGCAGATAGCGGAATGGCCCGTATCTCTAATCGCCTTCGAGAAAAAAACAGCACATTAACTAAAGAAGAATTCGAGGAAGTAAAAAAGCATCCTTACTATAGTTTTCTGCTTGTAAAGAATTTACCTGCTTTAAAAGAGGTTATGAAAGAAGCAATCTATCAACATCATGAACGTTTAGATGGAAGCGGGTATCCAAAAGGAGAGCGTATTGGTTCAGTTTCAAACTTTGCTCAAATTATTGCGGTAGCTGATGTATTTCATGCAATGACAAGTGAGCGCTTGTATCGTACAAAGCAATCACCATTTAAAGTAATGGAAATGATTAAAGAGGAAGAGTTCGGTAAGTTCGATATAAAAGTAGTTCAAGCATTAGTAGACATTGTAGTTGATTTACCAATAGGCACAAAAATCGAATTATCAAATTTAGAACTCGGTGAAGTAATGTTTATTAATAAGTATTCACCGACACGTCCACTTGTTAAGTTAATAAGAACAGATGAAATTATTGATCTTTCATCAAATCGAAGCCTATATATTACACGCGTGATTACAAAGAATATCTAATTACCAACATATAATAGAGCCTTAGTTAATTGTTGATTAACAAAAAGGCTCATTTTTTTATTTATTTTCGAAAAAGTATTGACGATATTAAAATAAATTGGTATTATATTAATTGTCCTTAAGAAACAGACAACAAATCAAATACAGCAAAATGAATTTGATTTTATGTTTACAGGGCAATTAACTTTATAAGCTGATCATATCGATTGAATAAAAAAACTTTTTCAAAAAAAGATTTGACAAACAATCGAGAGAATGATAAGATATAAAAGTTGTCACAAACGACAACAACATGAACCTTGAAAACTGAACAAGCAACGTTAATGAAAACAAGCTTCTTAAATGAAGCAAACAATAGATTTCAACTTTA
>SMEP01000116.1_pt1 | contig 16730 bp, 16 predicted proteins | sample 2456231 | NCBI WGS metagenome assembly SMEP01 (sample SAMN10132595, study PRJNA489261) | soil metagenome | isolation source: day1 control-silty clay loam soil ammended with raw manure from dairy cow... | place: USA | collected 2015-05-15
TCAAAACGCAAACTCCGGTTTGCGTTTTTTATTCTCAGGAGTCCACCATGAGCATCAGCACACAGGAAAAACGTCGCCGCTTTCGCGCTTTGCATGAACGTGGGCTCCTGATTTTGCCCAATCCTTGGGATATAGGCAGCGCAAAACGGCTGGAGCGCCTGGGCGCACAAGCCCTTGCCAGCAGCAGTGCGGCCTTTGCCTGGGCGCAGGGCCTGGAAGATTTTGAGGTGGGTCGTGATACCTTACTGGCCCATTTACGAGAATTGGCCGCCAGCACGGACTTACCCCTGAACGCGGACTTTGAAAACGGCTTTGCTGATGAACCCGAACAGGTCGCAGCCAATGTCAGGTTGGCTATTGAAACTGGCATTGCCGGCTTATCCATTGAAGATCGCCACGGCGACGAGCTTTATGATCTGGAACTGGCCCTTGCCCGCCTGCGGGCCGCCAAGCAGGCTATTGTCGCCAGTGGCGAGGATGTCTTATTAGTAGGACGCAGCGAAGGCATGCTGATCGGCCTGCTGAATCTGGCACAAACCATAGATAGGCTGCACGCTTTTGCCCAGGCAGGCGCCGATGTGGTCTACGCCCCCGGTTTACGTCAACTGGATGATATTGCCCAAGTCGTACAGGCGCTGGCCCCGACTCCCGTCAATGTGCTGCTGATTCATGCGGGGCTCACAGTTCCTGACTTGGCCGCTATTGGCGTGCGCCGTGTCAGCACTGGCTCACAACTGGCCCTGGCGACCTGGGACCGCTTTGAAGAGGCCTGTGCACAACTCCTGGAACAAGGACATTTGCCCCCGACCCGACCCCATCGCCGCTGGTCCTGAAACACGCACATAAAACAAACGGGCATAAAAAAAGCGCAAGCTGCGAGGCTTGCGCTTTTTAACCCTTCAGTCAGAACTTAACTGTCCCGAGCCTGGTCGCCAGAGGCGTCCACTTTGGCTTCCTGATCGGTTTCTACGGCAGCTTTCTTAGGAGCAACCCAATTCAGGGGCTCAACCTCGAAAGCTTGTTTACGACGTACTGGTTTCGATTTGCTCACGAATAACTCCTGCTCAATATCGACAGGGGGCGCTGCCCTTAGCGCCCCGATTTCTTTATTATATCAATGATTAGACCACAAATCAATTTTGATTATGATATGAGCTCATTATGCCAGCAAATTAGGCGATTTTAGAACAAAATAAAGGCAATTAAAAACAGGGCTTTTTCATAGACAGTTCAGCATTGAATCAGCACTTCCAAAACCCAGCTGTAAACAAAGACTTGGCATCCCCTTAAAAGCTGACTGTTCAGCAGTCTGAACACAACAACAAAGAGACAATGGCATGCACAATTACCGCCCCATCGAGAATCTGGACCGTTCCCTACGCTGTTTTTTGCGTATCGCACAACTGGGCTCCGTCAGCAAAGCAGCGGACGATTTAGGGCAAAGCCAATCCAGTCTGAGCAAACAACTAAGTGCGCTGGAACAAAATCTGGGCCAAGCCCTCTTTATCCGCACCGGACGCGGGGTCAGCGTGAACGATGCCGGCCAGCTCCTACTACAGGCTATAGAACCGGCGTACAACCGCATTGATACAGCGGTCCATGCCGTACGACAAGATCAGGGTGTCAGCCAAGGGACCGTACGCTTGGCAACCGTCCACACCTTGAGTTATTACTTCATGTCAGACGTAGCGGCAGCCTTCATGAGCGCCCATCCAGGCGTGAACCTGTCCTTGCTTGGCCGTAGCTCGCCCGAAGTAGTTGCCTTGGTGGAAAGCGGCAAAGCAGATATAGGCTTTGTCTACGACTCTGCCGTCGATTGCGGTGGGCTAAGCTCGCACACCTTATTTGACGACCAGATGTGCCGTATTTCAGCCCAGCAAGACAAGGCCCCCAATGCCGACCTTAGCAGCCAGCCATTACGACTGGTCGGCTTTCCGCCCCACTATGCCTTGCGCCGGATGATTCACAGCAGTGGTTTAAGCCCCGAGTTTGTGGCCGAAGCTGAAACCATCGATGCCATGTTGCGTCTGGTTGCGTCGGGATTGGGCGACTGTATTTTGCCCAGCCGCATTCCGGACAACTTGCTGCATGAACACAAGCTGTATAAATACCCGATTGAACAGCCCATCTTGCAACGCCGTGTCGTCGCCATCTTGCGGGCGGACCGCGATCCCCTGGCACTAACGTCCCGCCTCCTGGAATGTGCCCTACGAATCGCTCAAGGCCTGCCAGAGACGAACAGGTAATAAAAAGGCGGGCCTTGCAATCACCTTCTTGAAGTCAGGGACATAGCTGACTTCAAGAAGGCAAATCACAAGGCCCGCCCTCTCCAAACCCTCGCCTACCGCCCAAGCTGGCTAAACGGTTCGGGATCCTCTGCTTTACTGAGCCACGCAATCAACGTAATAACGCTTTTGGCCCGAAGCATCAGCCTCTTCCACAAAACCGTGGATATCCGTACCGAAGCCCGGACACTGGCGATGCAGTTCACGCGAAAACTTCAGGAAATCCACGATCGTCTTGTTGAAGGCTTCGCCCGGCACCAACAAAGGAATACCGGGTGGATATGGCGTAATCAGGTTGGTCGTGACGCGCCCTTCCAGCGAGTCAATCTCAACCCGCTCTGTACGACGCTGCGCGATGCACGCAAAAGCATCTGCTGGACGCATGACGGGTGTCACATCCGAAAGGTACATATCCGTCATCAAACGAGCGATGTCGTACTTGGCGTAGAGCTGATGCACGTGCTGACACAAATCGCGCAGACCCATCTCTTCATAGCACGGATACTGACGGGCGAACTGGGGCAGAACGCGCCAGACTGGCAAGTTGCGGTCGTAATCGTCTTTGAACTGCTGCAGCGCCGTCACCAGGGAATTCCAGCGGCCTTTGGTAATGCCGATGGTAAACATGATGAAGAAGCTGTACAGACCAATCTTTTCCACGATCACGCCGCGCTGCGCCAGGAACTTGGTCACGATAGAGGCCGGAATACCCGTTTCCCCAAAGGTGCCGGTCAAATCCAGGCCGGGCGTAACAATCGTGGCCTTGATGGGGTCCAGCATATTGAAGCCATCAGCCAGCGGGCCAAAACCATGCCATTCGCTGTGCTCAACATCGTCGCTAATGATCCAGTCTTCAGGCTTACCGACGCCATCTTCGGCCAATGTTGGCGGCCCCCAGACCTTGAACCACCAGTCATCTTCGTCAAACTGCGATTCCACCTTGCGCATGGCACGGCGGAAATCCAGCGCTTCGATAATGCTTTCTTCCACTAGAACGCGCCCGCCGGGAGGCTCCATCATGGCAGCCGCCACATCGCAGGACGCAATAATCGCGTACTGCGGGCTGGTGCTGGTATGCATCAGATAGGCTTCATTGAACAGATGACGGTCCAGGCTACGCGTGACGGAATCCTGCGCCAGCACGTGGCTGGCTTGGCTCAAGCCGGCCAGCAGCTTGTGCGTGGACTGTGTGGAGAAGACCAGCGTCTCCTGCGGGCGTGGGCGGTTCTTGCCCATGGCATGATATTGACCGTAAAAGGGATGGAAAGCCGCATGCGGAATCCAGGCCTCGTCAAAGTGCAGCACTTCCACATAGCCATCCACCGCATTCTTGATCACCTGGGTGTCGTAAATAATGCCGTCATATGTGGACTGGGTCAGTGTGAGAACGCGCGGCTTCACCGTAGCGGCATCCACATGCGTCAGCAAGGGGTGCTTGCGGATTTTCTCGCGGATAGTCTCGATATCGAATTCGCTGCGGGCAATAGGACCAATAATGCCAAAGTGATTGCGCGTAGGACGCAAAAACACAGGGATAGCACCGGTCATCACAATGCTGTGCAGGATGGACTTGTGGCAGTTGCGGTCCACAACCACCACATCACCGGGAGCAACCGCATGGTGCCAGACAATCTTGTTGCTGGTGCTGGTGCCATTGGTTACGAAAAAGCAGTGGTCAGCATTGAAAATGCGGGCGGCATTGCGCTCGCTGGCACCGATGGCACCGTTATGGTCCAGCAACTGGCCCAGTTCCTCGACGGCATTACACACGTCAGCGCGCAGCATGTTCTCACCAAAGAACTGGTGGAAAATCTGCCCGACCGGGCTTTTCAAGAAGGCCACACCACCGGAGTGACCGGGGCAGTGCCAGGAATAGGAGCCATCCTCGGCGTAATCGAGCAGGGCTTTCAAAAACGGGGGCTTGACGCCTTCCACGTAGCTGCGCGCTTCACGCACGATGTGACGCGCCACAAACTCGGGCGTGTCCTCGAACATATGAATGACACCTTGCAGCTCGCGCAAGATATCGTTTGGCATATGACGAGCCGTTTTTGTCTCGCCATACACATAAATAGGGACATCGGTATTGCGACGACGCACTGCCCGAATAAAGGCACGCAGATTAACCAGCGCGGGGGCGCTGTCACCGTCTTGCGTGAACTCCTCATCATCGATGGACAAAATAAACGCGCTGGCACGACTTTGCTGCTGGGCAAACTGACTCAGATCGCCATAACTGGTGGTTCCCAACACCTCGAAGCCCTCGGCCTCGATCGCATCTGCTAATACACGAATGCTCAAACCTGACGCATTTTCAGAACGAAAATCCTCATCGATGATCACAATGGGGAATTGATATTGCATGCCATGTCCTTAATACAAGGGAGTGCCGCACCGGGCGGCAAAAAAAGGGAGGGACGGAGTCGCTTTTGTGCAGCAGATCGTACCGAGTTTCACGTCCTGTCAGTTGACACTTGCTTTTCCCTACGTCCTTGGGCATAATTCTACATGTCCCAGGACAAAACAAAAGGCGCGGTGACAGATTGGCTATGTAACGGACTGCAAATCCGTTCAGGTTGGTTCGATTCCAGCACGCGCCTCCATCTTGCTTGCATTCAAGACAGACAAAACTGGCTCTACATTCGGTTTTGAACACACAGAAAAAGTCGCCATCCCGGCGATTTTTTTATTCCTGTTTCCTGTAGGCCAAACCCTTGTACGGCGCGCTGCGGCCAAGCACTTTCATCGCTTTTGGCCTGCCGTCCCAACTTGGCCTGCAATTTAACACAAGCAGGCGCGTGATCTGCGCAAAAAACCCTCTTTTTAGTGCCCTAAAAACATCATTTGGGCTCAAGTGCCTTTCAGGTCTTGAACCACATCTTTGTAGCTGCTACATGCAGATTATTTGGGAACAAACTTTCGCTCTGGAACTGTCTCCTTTCTACTACGACCTAGAACAAACAGGAGTTCAGACAAGCAATTTCAGCGATGCTCCAGCCCTGGCTTTAAAACCAGCACCCGGCTGGCGCTGATATGATGGCGGCATTCGCGCAGGCTGGCCCTTATCTTGTATGTTCCCAACAAGCTTCTGTCAGCACCTGCCCCGCTCATTACGATAAAACCGTGCCCCTACAGTTCTATCCGATTTATATAGATGTCTGACACCATGAAATTAACTACCTGGAACGTCAATTCCCTGAACGTCCGTCTTCCCCAAGTTCTGGATTGGCTGGCTGCCAACCCAGTAGACGTTTTGTGTCTGCAGGAGTTAAAGCTGCCTGACGAGCGCTTTCCCTTGGAGGCCTTTCAGGAGATCGGTTATCACGCCCACTGGGCGGGTCAGAAAACCTATAACGGCGTGGCCTTGATTTCCCGTGAGCCGGGTACGGATGTGCAGCGCAATCTGCCCAATTATGACGACCCGCAGCAACGCTTGTTGGCTGCCACCTACCCCTCCCCCGATGGCCCGGTGCGCGTAATCTGTGCTTACTGCCCCAACGGCCAATCGCTGGACAGCGACAAGTACGTCTACAAACTGGAATGGTTCGCCGCCTTGCACGAGTGGCTGGAAAAAGAATTGCAGCAGTATCCCCGTCTGGCCATTCTGGGTGACTATAATATTGCCCCAGCCGACCAGGACGTTTACGACCCCGCCAAATGGGTGGATGACGTTTTGGTCTCCCCACCGGAACGCGCCGCGTTTGAGCGTTTGCTGGCATTGGGTTTGCACGATGCCTATCGCCTCTTTGAGCAAAGCGGCAGCCCCTTTACCTGGTGGGACTATCGCCGTTTTGCGTTCCGTCGCGATGCCGGGCTGCGTATTGACCATGCCCTGCTGTCCGATGCCCTGAAGCCTCGTTGCACGGCCTGCGATATTGACCGCGAGCCACGCGCTAATGAACAGCCTTCAGATCACGCGCCGGTCACCGCCACCTTGTCTTTTAGCTGACACACTCACTTCATTATGCAAATTCAAAGCCAAATCATTGAGCAGACTGACTCAACCTATGTGCTTGAGATCACCCTGGAAGAGGAGCACAAGATCTGGGCCTATCTAGCCATCAGTGAGCCGGATCTGGATGCCGTGGCCCAGATCGTCCCGCCCGAGCAATTTGAGGCCGGTGGCGATGTGCACGTGATGGCCATTGCCCAACCCACCGATGCTCCCCAGGAGGTGGAAGAGGTTTTGTTTTCCATGAACCCCAACGACACCGTCGTCTTCCTGTGCGCAGACGAGGCCAGTGTGATGGCCGTTTTGAATGAGTTTGGGCAAACCGACCCAAGCAGCAATTAATTCTTTTATAAAAATTTTCTTCTAGAGTCTGCTCTCCATGTCCACGAGCTATCCTGGCACTGTTTTTATGGTTGTCGCCCCCAGTGGGGCCGGCAAATCCAGTCTGGTCAACGCCCTCTTGGCCAACGATTCCAACATCATGCTGTCCATTTCGGCCACCACACGTGCACCCCGCCCCGGAGAGACCGACGGTGAGCACTATTTCTTTGTGGACAAGCCGCGCTTTGAACAAATGTGCGCCGAGAACGCCATGCTGGAATGGGCGCAGGTACATGACAACTACTACGGCACCCCCCGCGAACCGATCCAGAAAGCCTTGAATGCAGGCCGCGACGTGTTGCTGGAAATCGACTGGCAAGGCGCTCGTCTGGCCCGCGAACATTTCCCCGAGGCCGTCGGTATTTTCATCCTGCCACCGTCTTTGCCCACCCTGCAGGCACGTTTACGTAAGCGCGGACAAGACAACGAAGAGACAATCGCCCGCCGTGTCGAGGCCGCCGAGCACGAAATCGCCCATGTCCGCGACTGTCAATATGCTATTATCAATGAGGATTTTGATACGGCATTACAGCAGCTATTGAGTATTGTGCAGGCCAGTCGTTTGCGCACTGCCACTCAGTCAGTACGGCATCGCCAACTCTTTCAACAATTAGGCGCAGATGCCCTGCTGAACCAGGGCTGATCTCCTTCTTATTTCTTTTTGATAACAGGTCTACTATGGCTCGCATCACTATCGAGGACTGCCTGGAGCAAGTCCCCAATCGTTTTAAGCTCACTTTGGCAGCTGCCTACCGTGCGCGCGAACTGGCTCAAGGCCACGAACCACGCCTGGAAAGCAAGAACAAGCCTACGGTTACTGCCCTGCGAGAAATCGCTTCCGGCGCAACCGGTCTGGAAATGCTGCGCAAAGTTCCTACCTGATAGGCACAGGCGGAGCACAGTATGGCATTTTCAGGTTTACGGGGCGCATCGTCTGGGCTGTTAGCCGTCCTTAAAAAAGGCTCACGGCTAGGTCGTCGCAAGCCTAAAGACAAAAACACCCCGGCGCTGGCACCCAGCGCTCCGGAAAATGCCAGCCCCCCGATTGCCTCGCTGGCTCCGCTTAACAAGATCATCTCGCAGTACCTGGACCCAAAAGATGTAGAGCGGGTGCGGGAAGCCTACCGCTTTTCTGATCAGGCCCACCTGGGGCAGTTTCGCGCCAGTGGCGAGCCCTATATCTCGCACCCCATTGCCGTCACAGAAATCTGTGCAGGTTGGAAGCTGGATACCGATGCCTTGATGTCGGCCCTGCTGCATGACGTGATTGAAGATCAGGACGTCACCAAGCAAGAGCTGGCTGAGAAATTCGGTACCGACGTGGCCGAGATTGTGGATGGCTTGTCCAAGCTGGAACGCCTGGAATTTGCCACCAAGACGCAGCAACAGGCCGATAGCTTTCGCAAGATGCTGCTGGCCATGTCGCGCGATGTACGCGTCATCCTGATCAAGCTGGCCGACCGGCTGCACAATATGCGCACGCTGGACGCGGTCAAGCCTGAGAAACGCCGCCGCGTAGCCCAGGAAACGCTGGATATTTACGCCCCGATTGCGCATCGCCTGGGTTTGAATGCACTGTTTCGCGAACTTCAGGACCGCTGCTTCAAAGCCATCTACCCCAATCGCTACAAGGTGCTGCACAAGGCCTTGCTGGCCGCTCGCGGCAACCGCCGCGAAGTGCTGAGCAAGATTACCGACGCTGTCAAGATTGCCTTGCCTGCTGCCGGGATTGATGCCGAAATTTCGGGTCGTGAAAAGTCGCTCTACAGCATTTTCTGCAAGATGGTAGAGCAGAAAAAGTCCTTCTCCGATGTACTGGATATTTACGGCTTTCGCGTCATCGTGCACACACTGCCTGAGTGCTATTTATCCTTGGGTACGCTACACCAGCTCTATCGCCCTGTGCCGGGCAAATTCAAGGACTACATTGCCATCCCCAAGGTGAATGGCTACCAGTCCCTGCACACCACCCTGATCGGCCCTTACGGTACTCCCGTCGAATTCCAGTTCCGCACCCGCGAGATGGATCACGTGGCCGAGGAAGGTGTCGCCTCGCACTGGCTGTACAAAGAAGACGACGTCACCCTGAACGATCTGCAAAAGCGCACACACCGCTGGTTGCAGTCCTTGCTGGATATTCAAAGCCAGACGGGTGACTCCACAGAATTTCTGGAACACGTCAAAGTTGACCTGTTCCCCGATGCGGTTTACGTCCACACCCCCAAAGGTAAGATTATTTCCTTGCCGCGAGGTGCGACACCGGTGGACTTTGCCTACAGCATCCACACAGATATTGGTAACCACGCAGTGGCGTCCAAGATCAATGGCGAGTTTGCCCCGCTGCGCACGGAACTGAAAAGCGGGGACTCGGTGGAGATCATTACCTCTCCTGCCGCCCGCCCCAGTGCCCAATGGCTGAACTATGTTCGTTCTGGCCGCGCCCGCTCGGAAATCCGCCACTATCTGCGTACCGTTAAATACGAAGAATCCGTTGCCTTTGGTCGCCGCCTGCTGGATCAAGCCTTTGATCAGCTGGGCCTGCCCCACGCCACGGACAACGATCCAAACTGGGACAAATTGGCCAAAGGGTCAGGTGCAGTATCCCGCGAAGAAATCCTGGCCGATATTGGTTTGGGCAAACGCTTGGCCGCTGTCGTAGCCCGTCGTTTTGCTCCAGAAAATCCTTTACTGGAAACCACGGCGGCTGAATTTGACGAGATCAATGCCAATACCTCGGCCCCTATCCTGATTCACGGCAACGAAGGTCAAGCGGTACAGCTGGCACCTTGCTGTGGTCCTTTGCCGGGCGACGCCATTATTGGCGGCATCCGCCTGGGCCACGGTCTGGTGGTACACATGGCCGAATGTGCCGTGGCACAACGCGCGCAAGCCAAAGAGCCCGAGCGTTGGGTACCCGTAATGTGGGACAGCAGCACTGCCCGCCACCTGTCTACCCGCCTGGATGTCACAGCCATTAACGAGCGCGGTGTTCTTGGCCGTCTGGCCGCTGAAATTACCGATGCGGACTCCAACATTCTGCATATTTCCATGCCGGACGAGTCCGCTGCTACCTCGGTCCTGCATCTGACCGTTCAGGTTGATAGCCGCACTCACCTGGCCCGCGTGATTCGTTCTATTCGTCACGTACCACAGGTTCAGAAGATTGTGCGTGTGAAAGGCTAATGGGCTTGTAGCCCGCCGCTTGCGGACACCCCATGAAAGCGCCTGCTGGAAACAGCAGGCGTTTTGTATTTCTCAAGCTACCTTTATCGCACGCTAAGCTGAAGTCTCACGGACATGTTCCTGCAAAGCCTGGATAAACACCTCAACAGGTTCATGAGCATAATCATCTTGCGGCAAAAACAATGACACAGAGGGCAAAGCGATCCCGTCAAACGGGAGCGGCACTACCCGCACCACGCCCTGCTCACTGAACTGACGCGCGGAGATAGACCCCAGCAAAACAAGAGCCTGGTTCTCGCGCAAAACCGTCAGATTCGCCAGAGTCAATGTCGATTCCAGCAGACAACGCGGTTCCTGAAACCCTTGTCGGGCTAGCCAAAATGCCAGGGTACGGCGCAAAGGCGCGCCTTGTGGCGGCAAGACCCATTCATAGCTCAGGGCCTCTTCCCAATCCAATGCCGGTTTGGAAAAAAGGGGATGCTGCGGGTCAGCCACCATCACAATGGACTCGTTATACAAGTGCAGCGTGTCGAAGCCCTCCAGATCCTGGCTGTCCAGCACCCGTCCCAGCACGCAATCCAGACGCCCATCACGCAATCGCTCCAACAAACTGGCACTGCTGCCTTCTTCGATGCGCAGCACCACACCTTGACCGGCTGATCGCAAGGCCGCCAAGGCACCAGGAATAAGCGCCCCACAAGCCGGGGACACCCCCACGCGCACCCGGCCTGTTGCCCCTTGCCGAGCCACCTGCACTTCCTCACTCAAGCCGTCCACCAGGCCAAGAAAGCGCTGCGCGCGCAGCTCCAGAGCAGCACCCGCAGCCGTGGGGAGCACGCCACGATTGCTACGCTCATACAAAGAAGCGCCAAGCAAAGACTCAGCCTCCACCAACAGCTTGCTGGCCGCAGCTTGGCTCATACCCATCATCGCCGCTGCCTGCTTCAGGCTCCCATGTTCACCCAAGGCTGCCAGCAGCTCCAAATGCCGCAAACGGATGCGGCGTGACAAAGGGGGAAGATGGGCAGAACCCGTCGTGTCCGTCATATCATTGCACCTTAAAGCAAGCCGAACTGTGATCCATGAAAAGGGCAAATTGCTCTACCCCCTCCTGCAGCACTGGATCAGCCTGAACATGGGCACCCAACAGCAAATACGCAGGTACTTCAATGTCTGGGACATCAGTCAAACGCACGGGCATCAAGACACCTGTCTGCTGAAACCAATGCGCCTGTGCGGCGGGCAACCACGCCAAGGCATCGGACTGAGCCACGACGGCATTCAGCGCCTGCCCGGCAGGTAATGCCCAAAGGCTGACTGCTGCCTCTAAGCCGGCTTGCACTATCCAGCTATGCAACGCCCGATGAAACGAGGTTCCCGCTGTGGGCAAGATCCAATCCAGCGCCTGTACGTCCTGGAGACTCAAGGGCTTGCACTGTACAAGCAAGGGGTGATTCTTCCTTAAAACAGGTACCATGCGGTTGCTAATAGGCCACAGCTCCTGTCCTCCCGCTTCGGCCTCATCCAACACGAGAACATCCAGCTCTGCACGCTCCAGAAGCTGAAATCCCGGCCGCTCGGAGCCCAACTCCACCAAGCGCAGCCTTAGGGGCTGTGACTGCCGCCACCGTACAAAAGCCTGTCCCAAGGCCATGCCATGCAAGTCCGAGACATATCCTATCCTCAGAACGGGAGCCTCTTGTCCGTGACGCCCTGTGCCGTGATCAAGTAGGTCCAGCAGATGCTCCACGCGACGCAAAACCAGCCTCCCCAGCACGGTTGCCTTGATCCCCTGACGGCTACGCAGAAATAAGGCTGCGTCCATCCCGGCCTCAATCTCGGCCAGAGCCTTACTGACCGCCGACTGCGTCAAGGACAGATCCCGTGCCGCACGGTGGATGCTGGCATTACGCCCCAAAGCAGCCAGAACCAAGAGCTGGCGTGGTTCCAGACGCTTCACAAGGCGGGAAAAAACAAGAATTGGACGCAGCTTCTGGTATTCATCAGAGTTATAGCAAAACCTTAATTTTTCATTAACCGGGAATAGATGGCCGAGCATACCATGAACTTCATGTTCAACAGCCACCGGATTTCTTCTATGTTTTCCCTGAAAACCTTGCTGGTCAATCAGGCTCCCTTAGCCTGTTTGTCAGTCGATGGAAAGGACTATGCCATTGCCGCACTGAGCCAGCGTCTGGGTACCGCGCCACTGGCCGACAGTGTGTTCGATCTGCTCACGCAATGGGAGCAAAACCTGCCTAAGCTGGCCACTCTGGCCGAACAGGCCGCTGCACAAACTGATCTGGCTTTAACCGTCACGGACGCCACCCTGCCCCCCTTGCTGTACCCCGGCAAGATGCTGTGTGCAGGCGCCAACTATTACGACCACCTGCAAGAAATGGGTGTACCCGCCGAGAAAAAAGAGCAGCGCCTATTCTTCTTTTTCAAGCCCGCTCGTCAAGCGGCCATCGGCGATGGCCAGCATGCTCCCATCCCTAAGAATTGCCAAAAATACGATTGGGAAATTGAATTGGCTATGGTCATCGGCAAGCAAGCCAAAGAGCTGACGCTGGACAATGCCATGGAACACGTGGCCGGCTACACCATTGCCATTGACTTGTCAGCGCGCGATTTTGCCCGCGCTCCTGAGCAGTTCTACAAATTTGACTGGGTTGCCGCCAAAGCGAATGACGCCAGTTGCCCGATCGGCCCTGCCCTGGTACCGGCTTGCTTCGTCAAAGAGCCACAAAACCTGGATATGAGGCTGGAGCTGAACGGTCAAATCAAACAGGACGCTAATACCTCCGGCATGATTTTTGACCTGCGTGAACAACTGGTTCGCCTGACAGAAATCATGACACTGGAACCCGGTGATGTGGTGCTGACCGGTACGCCCGCTGGAGTTGGTGCCGCCAGCGGTCACTTTCTGGCCCCCGGCGACCAGCTACGCGCCCACATCAGCGGCCTGGGCACCTTGCACACCACAATTACCTAAACCTCTTTTCCTCCATCAGGAGATCATCATGAGTATTGAACGTTTTCACCAAAACAAAAACATGAGCAAGTACGTCATTCACGACAAAACTGTTTATATGTCTGGCCAGGTAGCGATGGACCCATCGGGCTCGTTCGAAGAGCAGCTGCATCAAATTCTGAATCAGATTGACGCGCAATTTCAGGAAATCGGCATCGACCGCAGCCACATTCTGCGTGCCATGATCTGGATTGACGACTATCAAAAATGGCCTGCGTTGAACGAGATCTGGAACGCCTGGATTCCCGCCGATACAAAGCCTGCCCGCTCCTGCGTGGAATCCAAGCTGGCCTTCCCCCAATACCAAGTAGAAGTTGAAATAACCGCCGCACTCTGATCCCAGACCAGAGCGCATCACCCGGGAGACATCATGAAAAACAAACTATGTTTGGGCGCAGGCATCATCGCTTTCTTGCTTAGCACAGGACTGACGGGCACCGCCCAGGCCGACTCCGTACCAGCCGCCCGCATTCTGGTTGGCTTTCCAGCTGGGGGCAATGTAGATCTGGTGGCACGGCTGATCGCGCCGGACTTGTCTAAAGCACTGGGGCGACCAGTCATTGTGGATAACCGTCCGGGTGCCTCCGGACGGTTGGCGATCAATCTGACCACCACCTCTGCCCCCGATGGTTCGACGTTTATTTTGACTCCCGGCGTGGCGCTTAGCCTGTATCCACATACCTTCACCGAACTGCGCTACGAACCCTTCAAAGACCTGGCCCCCATCAGCAATGCTGTGAACTGGAACCTGGGACTAGCCGTACCCGGCAGCGCGGGTATCAACAGCTTTGCGGACTATGTCCAAAGCGTGAAAGCCGATCCAAACCAGACGTTTTTTGCCAGTTCATCCACGGGCAGCGGCCAGCATCTGGCCGGTCTGCACCTGGGTCAGACCTTGGGCGTTGCGCTTGAACACGTAGGCTACAAAGGGGCCAGCGAAGCCATTGTGGCGCTGGTCGGCGCACAAGTCCCGGCGGCAATCCTGAATATTGGAGAGTTGATTCAGCAATCTCAAGCGGGCAAGGTTAAGGTGCTGGCCTTATTTGACAGCCAACGGGACCCTTTACTGCCTGATACCCCCTCTATTGCGGAGCTGGGCTATCCCCAGCTTAAGGTCAAGGGATGGCTGGCCTTTTATGCACCGGCGGATACCGCTCCTGAGATTATCGAAGCAGCTCAGGCCTCAATTGCCACTACGCTCAATCAGGCGTCGATCCAAGAAAAGCTGCGTGTAGCCGGCATGCAAAGCGCCAGCAGCACCCCTGAAGAACTGGAGAACAAAGGCAAACAGGAATTTCAGCACTGGCAGAAAGTCATCGCCAGCCTGCCCGATTTCAGCCAACTCTGATCCAATGAGGAGCCGGGAGCAGAATGTTCCCGGCCGTACATCAGCGTCCAGACCTCTGCTGCCAGTGGCCAGCTGCCTTATGCCAGGAGGAGCCTAGACACCCACATACGCGACACAAAGGCCGTAGGCCAGCACCCCTGTCAGCGTAGAGCCCGCAATACCGCCCGGCCAGCGGCGGCCCAGTAGCACGCCTGCCAACCCGGCAAGCAGCGGCGGCAAATCCAGCGACATATGCTCGGGACGCAGCAAAGAAATCAAAGACACTACCAGCAAGGCCACGACACCTGCCGGGCCAATAGCGCCGAACAAGCGTGGCCAGATCGATACACGGCTCGGGTCCGCTTGACGTTGACGCCCACCCAAACGCAAAGGCAGATAACGAATCAAAAAAGTGCCCAGGCCCGCCAGCACGATCATGAGCAGAAAACCCCAATCCATCTCGACTCCTTAAGCGCGGCGCAAGGCCATTACACCACCTGCCAGCATGCCCACAATTATCGCCAGGTATGAGGGCAACAAGGTCATGGCGAATAAAGCACCCAAGGCCGCCGCCATCAAAACCGGTAATGGCGCCGAACGGCGAATTTCCAGCAGCAAGGCAAAAAACAGGGCGGGCAGGACAAAGCCTAAGGTTTTCTCCAGTACGAGAGACTGTCCCAATAAGTCACTGGCAAAAAAGGCGCCTAGTGCTGTCCCCAGTACCCAAGACACGTACGAACCCAGCTGCAGACCGCAATACCAGGACTCTTGCTCCTGGGCTGGTTGACGTGCCACACCAGCCGCAGAAGCGGCAAAGACTTCATCTGTCAGGCCGGGAGCCATCAACAGGCTGGATACCGTTCTAGGCCCGGTAAAAAAGCCCATCAAGGTAGGGCCATAAAAAATATGGCGCAGGTTCATGAGCAGCACAATACCCAAAATACTGGGATAGGCAGCGCCGGCAACCAACAAGCTGATCAAAATAAACTGGCTGGCCCCGGCATACACAATCAGGGAAACCAGGACCGCCAACCAAGGCGACAAACCGGCATGAACCGCCGTCAGGCCAAAGGAAATTGCCACTGGCACATAGCCTAATGCAATAGAGGCACTGTCTCGCAACCCCCGTCGATATGCCGAGCCGATAATCATGAAAAACCTTAAACGCCTGTTTAGGGCTGGAAAGCGCCAATAAAAATAGCGGGATCAACCCGTGCCTGATTCAAACTGACGTTCCAGTGCAAATGCGGGCCGGTCGCCCGACCAGTGGCACCAGACCGAGCCACAACATCGCCCTTGCGCACGCTATCGCCCACCCGCACATCAAACGCTGATAAGTGGCAGAACATAGTGATCAGGCCCTGGCCGTGGTCGACAAAAACGGTTTTACCGTTAAAGAAGTAATCCGCCACGATAGTAACGACACCATCAGCAGGGACTTTGACGGCGGTGCCCGTTGCCGCAGCAAAATCCAAACCCGAATGTGGATTACGTTCTTCACCGTTGAAAAAACGACGCAGGCCAAAAGGGCTAGTCAGGCGACCCGGCACTGGTTTTTCAAAAATCACATTACTGGGGCCTTCGGTCCGAAAGCGGGCATAGGCCTGCATCTGCTCTTCATACTCACGCTCAAAACGTGCTTGCTGCTGCGGATCAGGATTCACATGGGCTTTGTTTTTCAAGGTAATACGCTGTTCGCGATAACGCTTGCTGCCTACCTGAAAAGTCACGTCGGACTGTCCTTGCACCGATACACTTTGCTGGCCGGGCTGCGTTTTCAGGTCCAGTCCGACAATCGCTTTCCAGCGATGGTCGGCATCCTGAATTACCAAGACGCGATGGCCGTTAAAGTGCACCACTGGAGCTTGAGAACCTGCCCCCAGGTCCAGCACGGCCACGCCACCCGGCACAGGCCGGTTCAGGCTGCGTTCGATAAAGGTGCCCTGAGGAGCCGCATACGCCCACCATGGAGCTGTCAGGCCCCAAACAGTTGCGGCGCCTAAAAGGCGCCGCCGTACTTGGGAAGTTTCAGAGTGACTCATCAGAATGCTCTTTAAAAAACACCCTGGAGCGACTGCGCTCCAGGGTTACAGGTTCTGACCTTAAAAAGACTTACTCGCTATCGCCGCTGGCTGTCAGTTCTTTTTCTGCTTCTGGCAGGAACTGAACTTTTTCCTCAACACGCATGGCCTGCAAAACAGCCTGAGTCTCGGTACGGGCCATGGCTTGATTGAGCTGAGCCGTCAACATTTCCAAACCAGGGTTACCAGCCTTGCCGGGCTCATGGCTCAAAATCTGTACCACGGTGTAGCCCTGTGGCTGACGATCACCCACATAAGCAGGCAACTTGTCGACAGGATTGGCCAGCACTTTATTCAACAAGGCCTCGTCCATCTCGGGGAATTCTGCACGGCTAACAGCAAACTGAGCCGAGAATCCTTCAGGTGTTGCGCCTTCGCTCAATTGCTTCAGGTATTCTTCACCAGCCTGCACGGCCATCGCCACGGTTTTCTCACGGCGCAGGTTTTCTTGTGCAATGGTGCGCACCTTGTCCAGACTGGGCACATG
>SMEP01000117.1_pt1 | contig 16706 bp, 18 predicted proteins | sample 2456231 | NCBI WGS metagenome assembly SMEP01 (sample SAMN10132595, study PRJNA489261) | soil metagenome | isolation source: day1 control-silty clay loam soil ammended with raw manure from dairy cow... | place: USA | collected 2015-05-15
CTCGCAAACGGCAATAAAGGCAGTGATAAAGACACGTATCACGTGGCTTTAGCGCTGTCTAGCCGTAGCACGCCAATCAATACAGTAAAATTTCATTAGAAATAGCAACCCCATGTTATGGTGATGAACCCTTTTTTTAAAAGATAAGAAAGTATAAAGTTTTAGCATTTTAACAGTGTCTAGGCTAAAGCGCCAGCTCCTCGGTCATGCCACATGGATGTGGCGTTTTGACCGACGCGGAGCTTAAAGGGCGCTTTAGCGCTTTTCTTAAAATAGAAACATACCGACAAATGGAATGATAAATGCACCAACAACCGCACTTAGCCCCATTGATAAAGAACCAATCGACAAATCTTCCTCGCTGTATTCTTTTAGCTTCGTTAACCCAACACCATGAGAAGCACTGCCCATCGCTACACCACGACTAATTGCTGTGTCAATTTTGCATATTTTAAAAACAGTAGGTCCTAAAATTGCCCCTGTAAACCCTGCTACCATTACTAATACGGCAGTCAGCGGCGCAATCCCTCCTATTCCCTCACTTACTTGCATCGCAACAGGTGTTGTCAGTGATTTCGCTAGTGACGTTAATAAAAACGTCTTACTTGCGCCAAATAACAGCAGTAATGTTACAACACTAACTAACCCCGCAATCATCGCAACGAAGATACTCGTTACAATGGAATATTTGTAATTAAAAATGGTTTCACGCTGGTTATAGAGTGGAAATGCGAGCGCAACGACAGCCGGCCCAAGCATTTTGGATATCCACTCGCCACCTTCCATATACGTTTCATATGGGATGTTAAATACTAAAAGTATAATTACAGTAATACAAGTAACCGTTAAAATTGGCAGTAAAAAAGGATTGCCTATTTTTAAATATAATTTGTTTAGTACCACAAATAACAGTACCGTGCTACTTATGATGAAGAGAATTAGTAGTAACTGTAGCAACATGCTTTCCCTCCTTTTTTTGCTGCTCTTTCTTTTCAATAAACTGACTTACTTTGCCCGTTACCACGAGCGAAATAAGTGTACTAACAATAACCGCTAACATTAAAAGTCCTCCTGAGACAGTTAACAACTCCGGATAATTAATAACTGCAACTGTCGAAGGAATAAAAAACAACGTTAAAAATGCCAGTAAAAAACTAGCTCCCTTTTGTATGTATTTCACATTCAACACTTTAAAGAATAGCGCTAGCCATAACAGCACTAAACCGATAATACTACCAGGTATAATCATCCCAGTAAAATCTACAATTGCTTGTCCAACTAAGTAAAACACAATAATAATGCCAATTTGAGCAATTGTTCGTACAAAACCCATGTCAAAAACCCCCTTATCTACAACTTTATTGTACGCCCATTCAATTTATCTGTCTATTTCGTTTTGAATATTTGTCTAACAAAATTTATGAAATTACGACCTATTTTCACTCTTTAAGGCAAAAAAAGAACCATTTCGTCATTCCCCGACAAAACAGCTCTTCTATTACTTATAAATCATTCAGTGAAATATTTGAGGCAGGATTTCTACCTCACAATTTATCTTCATATGACCTTTACACTACTATTTTTCTGTTCATACAAAAAGCTGCGTAGCACAAAATTGCGCTACGCAGCTTTTAATTAAAAATTATTTTGCTACGATGTGGATTGGGTTGCCTAGTAATACTTCAGCAGCTTCCATCGTAATTTCACCTAATGTTGGGTGAGCATGAATTGTTAATGCGATATCTTCTGCAGTCATACCAGCTTCAATAGCAGTAGCCATTTCAGCGATCATGTCAGAAGCACCAACACCAACGATTTGAGCACCGACAAGTAGGCCGTCTTCTTTACGAGCTACTAATTTAACGAAACCGTCAGTAGCATTAAGTGCTAATGCACGACCGTTTGCAGCGAATGGGAATTTTGCAGCTTTCACTTCAAGACCTTCCGCTTTTGCTTGCTCTTCAGAATAACCTACAGTTGCCATTTCTGGATCTGTGAAGCATACTGCTGGAATTGCTAAGTAATCAACGATTGATGGTTCACCAGCGATTGCTTCTGCAGCTACTTTACCTTCGTAAGAAGCTTTGTGTGCAAGTTGTGGACCAGCAACGATGTCACCGATTGCATAGATGCTTGGTACAGACGTACGACCTTGCTTATCTACTTTTAATAAACCGCGTTCAGCGAATTCGATACCGATTTCTTGTAAGCCTAGTTCGTCAGTGTTTGGACGACGACCTACAGTTACTAATACGTAATCTGCTTCAACTGTTTTCTCTTCGCCACCAGCCTCATAAGTAACGATAACGCCTGAATCGCTTTCTTCAACGCCTTTAGCAGATGCGCCTACTACTACTTCAACGCCCTTTTTCTTAAGACCTTTTTTAACGATTTGTGTCATTTGTTTTTCGAAACCAGCTAAGATGTCTTTGCCGCCTTCGATAATTGTTACTTGAGAACCTAAGTTAGCGTAAGCTGAACCTAGCTCAGTACCGATGTAACCGCCACCGATTACTACTAATTTGCCTGGTACTTCAGGGAATGATAACGCACCTGTAGAAGATACTACACGGTTTGTGAATTTGAACGTTGGGATTTCGATTGGACGAGATCCAGTTGCTAAAATCGCGTTTTTGAATGTGTAAGTTTGTGCTTTATCGCCATCAATTACACGTACAGTGTTACCATCTACGAAATAAGCTTCACCTTTTAAGATGTCTACTTTATTTCCTTTTAATAAGCCTTCAACGCCGCCTACTAATTTTTTAACAACGCTGTCTTTGAACGCTTGTGCTTTAGACCAGTCTAATTTTACGTCTGATGCTACAACACCCATATCGTCAGAGTGTTGTGCGTGCTCAAAACGGTGACCTACAGAAATTAAAGCTTTTGAAGGGATACAGCCGACGTTTAAACAAACGCCACCTAATGCTCCACGCTCTACGATTGTAACTTTTTGACCTGTTTGTGCTGCGCGGATTGCAGCAACATAACCACCAGGGCCTGAACCAACTACAAGAGTATCTAGTTCGATTGGGAAATCTCCTACTACCATTTTTTTACGCCTCCATTAATAAAAGTTGCGGCTCACTTAGTAAACGTTTTAAATGATTTAAAGCGTTTTGTGCAGTCGCTCCATCGATCATGCGATGATCAAAGCTCATTGATAATGCTAACACATGTGCTGCTACAATTTCACCATTTTTTATTACGGGTTTCTCTGAAATACGCCCGATTCCTAAAATGGCTACTTCTGGGTGGTTAATTACTGGTGTAAACCACTGACCACCTGCCGAACCGATGTTTGTAATCGACATAGAAGCACCCTTCATTTCATGCGGCGCTAGCTTACCATCACGCGCCTTTACAGCAAGCTCATTAATTTCCTGTGATAAGCCAAATACTGACTTACGATTAGCATGCTTCAATACAGGAACTAATAAACCTTTCTCAGTATCGGCAGCGATACCAATATTATAGTAATGTTTTTGAATAATTTCTTGTGTCGCGTCGTCTAACGAACGGTTAAATTCAGGGAATTTACGTAATGTCGAGATTAAAGCCTTCACAACGTACGGTAAATACGTTAATTTAACGCCTTGCTCTGCCGCGATATCCTTGAATTGTTTACGATGTGCAACGAGTGCTGTCACATCGACTTCATCCATTAATGTTACGTGTGGTGCTGTATGCTTCGAGTGTACCATTGCCTTTGCGATTGCTTTACGGATACCACTCATTTTTTCGCGCGTTTCTGGGAAATCACCTTCAAGTACAACTGGTGCTGCTGATGTTTTTTCAACCACTGCTGTCGCTTCTTGTACGGTTACTTCCTCAGCTTCAACCACTTGTGCACCACCGTTTAAGAAGCTTTCGATATCCTCTTTTACGATACGGCCGTTTTTACCTGAGCCCGTTACCTGCTGAATATTGACACCTTTTTCACGTGCATATTTACGTACAGATGGCATGGAAATGATGCGCTTGTTTGAAGAAGATTCTTCGACTGGTGCAGGCGCTGCTTTTGGTGCTTCCACTTGTGCCACTTCTTGCTTTTTCACATCTTGGCCAGCTTCTGCAGTCGCTTGTACCTGTGCTTCTGTTTTCGCTGCTTCGTTTGCGTCGTGGTGATCGTCACCTTTTAGTTTTAAATCTTCATAGCCAGGTGCGTCAAAGCGAATCAGCGCGTCACCTACAATGGCAACCGTACCTTCTTCAACAAAAATTTCTTCAACTGTTCCATCTACTGGAGAGGGAATTTCTACTACTGCTTTATCATTTTGAACTTCAGCTAAAATATCGTCTTCTTTTACTTGATCGCCTGGTTTCACAAACCACTTCACGATTTCGCCTTCATGAATGCCTTCTCCAATGTCTGGTAAACGGAACGTAAATGCCATATCTCTCACCCTCAATTCTTAGAATGTTAAAACTTTTTTCGCAGTTTCCATTACATCTTTATACGTTGGTAACCATACACCCTCAGCTTGTGGGAATGGATAAATTGTATCTGGCGCCGTTACACGTAATACTGGTGCTTCTAATGAAAGAATCGCACGTTCAGTAATTTCAGCTACTACGTTTGCTGCAATACCGGCCTGTTTTTGTGCTTCTTGCACAACGATGGCACGGCCTGTTTTTTCAACAGAGGCAATAATTGTTTCAATATCAAGTGGTTGAATTGTACGTAAGTCGATTACTTCTACAGAATAGCCTTCTTTTTCAAGCTCTTCTGCTGCTTTTAATGATTCATGGACCATTAAACCATAAGCAATGATTGATAAATCTTTCCCCTCACGCTTCACATCTGCTTTCCCGATTTCGATTGTGTACGCTTCTTCAGGAACCTCTTCTCGGAATGAACGGTATAATTTTAAATGCTCTAAGAAAATCACTGGATTATTATCGCGAATTGATGCGATTAATAACCCTTTAGCATCGTAAGGCGTTGATGGTATTACGACTTTTAAGCCTGGTGATTGGGCCATTAAGCCTTCTAATGAATCCGAGTGCATTTCTGGTGTATGCACGCCGCCACCAAATGGAGATCGAATTGTTACCGGCGCATTGTATGTACCACCAGAACGATATTTTAAACGTGCTAATTGTCCGCTAATTGAATCCATTACTTCGAAAACGAAGCCGAAAAATTGAATTTCAGGCACTGGACGGTAGCCAGTTAACGCTAAACCGATTGCTAAACCACCGATACCCGACTCAGCAAGCGGTGTATCGAAAACGCGCTCTACACCGAATTCCTTTTGAAGACCTTCAGTAGCACGGAATACCCCTCCGTTTACCCCAACATCCTCACCGAATACTAATACGTTTTCGTCGTTTTTTAGTTCGCAACGTAATGCATCTGTAATTGCTTGAATCATCGTCATTTGTGCCATGGCTTATTTCGACTCCTTCTCTTTGAAAATTGCATATTGCTCTTTTAAGTTCGCAGGCATATCTCCTGCGTACATATTGTCCATTAACTCAGTTACTTTTTGTTTTGGTGCTTGGTCAGCTAATTTAATGGCTTCTTTAATTTCTTCTTTTGCACGCTCGATTACTTCTTCTTCCTTCTTGCCATCCCATAAGCCTTTTGCCTCTAGGAATTTACGGAAGCGAATCAGCGGATCTTTTGCTGCCCATTCGTTGTCTGTATCTGATGTACGGTAACGTGTTGGGTCATCGCCTGCCATTGTATGCGGGCCGTAACGGTAACACATTGTTTCGATTAATGTTGGACCTTCACCAGCAACTGCACGATCACGCGCATCTTTTGTTGCCGCATAAACCGCTAATGGGTCCATACCGTCTACAAGAACGCTTGGGATCCCTGCTGCAATCCCTTTTTGTGCGATTGTTTTTGCTGCTGATTGTAATTCGCGTGGTGTTGAAATCGCGAATTGGTTGTTTTGTACGATGAAGATTGCTGGTGATTTGAATGCACCGGCAAAGTTAATTCCTTCGTAGAAATCCCCTTGTGAAGAACCACCATCGCCTGTATACGTAATTGCTACTGTTTTTGAACCACGCTTTTGTATACCTAAAGCGACACCTGCTGTTTGAACATATTGTGCACCGATGATGATTTGTGGCGCTAAAATATTTACCCCTTCAGGCACTTGATTGCCGATGAAGTGACCGCGGCTGAATAGGAATGCTTTCCATAATGGTAAACCGTGCATCACGATTTGTGGTACATCACGGTAGCCCGGTAAAACCCAGTCTTCCTTTTCAAGTGCGTAGTGTGACGCTAATTGAGAAGCCTCTTGACCTGCTGTTGGTGCATAGAAACCTAAACGACCTTGACGGTTTAACGAGATTGAGCGTTGGTCTAAAATACGTACATAAACCATACGTGACATTAATTCCACTAACTGCTCATCCGATAATTCCGGCATTGCTGCTTCGTTTACTACTTCGCCGTTTTCATTTAGGATTTGGAACATTTCAAACTTACTTTCCACTTCGCGCAATGTTCCAGCTGGGTCCAATTGATTCATCACTTTTTTTGCCATTGTATACATCCCCTTTGAACTGTATTAAAAAATTTCTAAATTTGTATAGTACAACATTGTTCTAACCCGAGTATAATGAATAATTTTCTATCGGTCAATCATTGTTTATCATCTAAATCAAAGAAATTTCTTTCGAATGTTCAAATTGTAACAGCACGACTTTCTGTATTATATACGATTCCCTTCTGTACTATAATAGAATACAAATTTTGTATTTATCATTATTTGTTAAATAATTTCGTTACCATGACATTCATTCCCAACTATTAATCCAAACAATCCATTTCACCAATTCTTTCGTCATTCAAAAGTTTTTTCTACTTCCAAATTCACGAGTTGTGTATAATTAAGAATAGTTAAGTTAGAACTGAAAGGAAGTTTCACATGATTTTAATGGAACATATTATTCGTGAGGGTCACCCTACATTACGCACACGCGCAGAAGAGGTCACTTTCCCATTAACCCAAGAAGATCGTCAATTAGCTGATGATATGCTGCAATATTTAATTAATAGTCAAGACCCTGAAATTGCTGAAAAGTATGATTTGCGTGGTGGGATTGGTTTAGCTGCCAACCAAGTAAATAGCTTAAAGCGTATGTTCGCACTCCATTTAGATGATGACAACGGCGAACTTTTAAGCTTTGTTGCGATTAATCCTAAAATCGTTAGCCATTCAGTAGAGCAAACGTATATTACGAGCGGCGAGGGCTGTTTATCAGTAGACCGCGCTGTGCCAGGCTATGTGCCGCGTTATGCTCGTATTACAGTGAAATTCATGACGGTAGACGGCGAAGAAAAGAAAATGCGTTTAACTGGTTTACCAGCTATCGCCTTCCAGCATGAACTAGATCACTTAAACGGTGTCATGTTCTATGACCGCATTAACGAACAAGATCCATTTGGTGAGATTGAAAATAGCACACCATATGGTCGAGAATAAACGGTAAAAAGCGTTGCGAAATTGAATTCGCAACGCTTTATCTTTTATTATTCTACCATTTTAAATAATTTCCAATTTTTTCATTACGCCAAATAGCCCATCTTCATCTACATGACCTGCTATTATTGAAGCAACGTTCTTTGCCTCTTCATGTCCATTGCCCATTGCCACACCAAAACCTACTTCACGTAGCATTTCGATATCATTCAATCCGTCTCCAAAAGCAATGACTTCGCTCATATCAACACCGATATGCTCGATTAATTTTTGAATCCCCAGTGCTTTTGAGCCCCCTTTTGGCAACATATCACAAGAATATGGATGCCAACGTACAAATTGAACATTTGGGAATTGCTGCTCATAAGTTACTTGCTCGTGTGCCTTTGCAAAAAGAAGCGTTTGATAAACCGGTGTATGTAAATAATAGTTTGCATCAATCACTGGGTACGGATAATGCAGTGTCTCTAAACTTTCTTCAATTTCACGAGAGCCTTCTTTTGATGCAATCATTTCACGCTCATTTAAAAAGACAAATGGATGATTGCGCTCAGCCCCAAATTGTAAAATGTCGGTTAACAAGTCATTTTCAATTTGGTTCGTATAAATCACTTCGCCTTTGTAGACAACATATTGGCCGTTAAAGGTTACATATGTATCAATTTGTAATTCTTCTAATAAATCCGCAATCATAAATGGTGCGCGTCCTGTCGCAATAGCAATCTCATAGCCATTTTCTCGCGCTTTAAAAATAGCTTCCTTCGCAGATGGTGGAAGCTGTTTGTTTGAATTATATAATGTACCGTCTACATCAAAAAATAAAAGTTTTTTCATTTAACTTCTCCCTTTATATAGTAACCCTTTACAAAAGACTGAAAATTCAGTATAATTAAAATGAGGAGTGATGACCTATGTTAAGGCGTCTCAAGAAGAAGTGGCTCAAACAATTAAAAGGCATCCTCGGGAAAAAATTAATTGCTTAACAGATTTCATTTTCAAATGGCACGCCTTTTTAGGACGTGTCATTTTTTTATGGATTCAATATGTTTATCCATCATTTTTAAAGGGCTTTTCTTTATTTTAAAGGAGTCCCATGATAATATAAAGGAAATGCGTTTTTCTTTATAAAAGAGATGCAATAATAATGTTCGTTATTAAAGGAGAGACACTATGATTTACAAAGTTTATTATCAAGAAAGAGTTATTGACATTCCAGTTCGCGAAAACACAAAAGTAGTTTATTTAGAGGCGTCGTCTGAGCGTGAAGTACGTCACTATTTAAAAGACCGTAACTACAACATCGAGTTAGTTCAACTTTTAGAAGGCAATTACCTAGAGTATGAACAAAACAGCCCTAATTTCATTCTGGAGAACGCTTAATTCTTATGAAATTCGTTAAGAATGATCAAGCAGCTGTTTTCGCACTCGGCGGACTGGGCGAAATCGGCAAAAACACATACGCAGTACAATTCCAAGATGAAATTATTTTAATTGACGCAGGTATTAAATTCCCTGAGGACGAGCTACTTGGAATTGACTACGTGATTCCGGACTATACGTATTTAGTTCGAAACGTAGACAAAATTAAAGGTTTATTTATTACACACGGTCACGAAGACCATATCGGTGGGATTCCTTACTTATTACGTCAAGTAAACGTTCCTGTTTATGGTGGTAAATTAGCATTAGGCTTACTACGCAACAAATTAGATGAGCACGGCTTATTACGTACAACAAAATTAATCGAATTTAAAGAAGACGATATCATTAAGTTCCGTAAAACGTCTGTGAGCTTCTTCCGTACGACGCATAGTATTCCAGATGCATACGGAGTCGTTGTAAAAACACCACCAGGTAATATCGTTCATACTGGTGATTTCAAATTTGACTTCACTCCTGTGGGCGAGCCTGCAAACTTAACAAAAATGGCTGAAATCGGTCGCGATGGTGTACTTTGTCTACTTTCTGACAGTACAAATGCGGAAAAAACAGAATTCACCATGTCTGAGCGTACAGTTGGTAAAAGCATCGATGAGATTTTCCGTAAAGTTGATGGACGTATTATTTTTGCAACATTTGCATCAAACATCCACCGCTTACAGCAAGCAACCGATGCTGCAATCAAATACGGTCGTAAAATCGCTGTATTCGGTCGTTCAATGGATAACGCCATTACGATTGGTCGCGAATTAGGCTATATTACAGCACCAAAAGAAACATTCGTTGATGTACAAAGCTTAAACCGCTTACCTGCAAACGAAGTAATGATTTTATGTACAGGTTCTCAAGGTGAACCAATGGCTGCATTATCACGTATTGCAAACGGTACACATCGTCAAATTCAAATTCAACCTGGTGACACAGTGATATTCTCATCTTCTCCAGTACCTGGTAACACGATGAGCGTTAACAAAATCATCAACCTATTATTCCGTGCCGGTGCAGAAGTTATTCACGGCGCATTAAATAACATCCATACTTCAGGTCACGGTTCTCAGCAAGAGCAAAAACTTATGCTGCGTTTAATGAAACCGAAGTTCTTCATGCCAATTCACGGTGAATATCGCATGTTAAAAATTCACACTGAATTAGCTGAAGCTTGTGACATTCCACTCGACAACACATTCGTTATGGAAAACGGTGACGTTCTTGCATTAAGTGCGAATGAAGCACATGTTGCAGGTCGCATCCCTTCTGGCGATGTATATATCGATGGCAATGGTATTGGTGATATCGGCAACATCGTCCTACGTGACCGCCGCATTCTTTCTGAAGAAGGCTTAGTCATTGTAGTCGTAAGTGTAGATATGGCCAATAACAAAATCGTCTCAGGTCCAGACATTATCTCTCGCGGATTTGTGTACATGCGTGAATCAGGTACAATGATTAACGAAGCACAAAAAATGTTAAATCAACATTTAAACAGCACAATCCAAGAAAAAGATACACAATGGAGCGATCTGAAAAACGAAATTACCGACGCTTTAGGACCGTATTTATACGAAAAGACAAAACGTCGTCCTATGATTTTACCAATTATTATGGAAGTGTAAGTTAAAGTGCTTTGATGCATCTTAACCTAAACTAATAAAGGTGCTCCGAAAAGTATTATTTTTCGGACAGTGCTTCACTCATGTATTAATTATCCGCGATGGCGCGGTGGTTCTGCGGTGGTCGGAAGTAAGAACGAATGCTAAGTTCGTCACATCCTGTGACAACGCATTCATGACCAGCATCGTGCTGGCCTCCATCCTCGGCGCAAAAAGGGATTGACCAGAAGCTTCTGGACAATCCCTTTTTCTTATTGTATTTCCTTTTTCACAAAACGGTTAATATCAACATCCGCACCAATCACCAGTAAGATATCGCCTTGCTGGATACGCTCCGTTGCCGGTGGAGAAATCATGATGTCTCCCCCTCTTGTAATCCCGACAATATTCACGCCATATTTTGCACGAATATCGAGCTCAATTAATGAATTTCCCGCTATTTGTTCACTCGCGCGAATTTCCATTAATGAATGCTCTGCTGATAACTCTAAATAATCGAGCACACTGTTTGATAGCATATTGTTGGCAATGCGAATCCCCATGTCACGTTCTGGATGGACAACGAAATCTGCGCCGATTTTGCGTAATACTTTTTCATGATAATCATTTTGTGCCTTTACCGTAATTTGCTGCACGCCAAGCTCTTTTAAAATGAGCGTCGTTAAAATACTCGATTGAATATTTTCGCCAATCGCTACAATAACATGTTCAAAATTCCACAGCCCAAGCGATTTTACTGTTTCCTCTTCTGTCGTATCTGCGACAACCGCTTGTGTGGCGATACGGGCAAATTCATCGACACGTTCACTATCGGTATCAATTGCCATGACGTTCGCTCCCTGCTTTACGAGCTCACGGACGATACTTCCTCCAAAACGACCTAGCCCAATTACTACGAATTCTTTTTTCATTTTTATTTCCTCCGACTTTGCATTGCCAACATTTTATCGTACTTTGGAAAGGGTTGCCATCATATTATCCGTTCAATTTTTTGCTGTAGCAATTTCGTCGATAAAAAGCCGTATTTTAAAAAGCGTAACTGCTGCTGTTCATCAAACAAATAATATGCAGGAACAATTAGATTTTCAAATGAATCGCTAATTTTTAATTCATGATCGGCGTAAACGGGGAATGGTAGTTGTAAGCGCCCAATTGTGTCCTTTAGTTGTTCCATTGAATAGTCCTGGTCGTTCCTTGGCATGTGAATCGCGTGAATCGCTAATCGATTTTCAAAACGGGCATGAATTTCCTTTAACTTTTCAATGGACTGCTTACATTGCAAACAACTCATTGACCAAAAATAAATCAGTTTCGGCCCTGCATCTACCTTGTGCGAACGTCGGTCATTAAATATTCTAGAAGCACCTTGTAATGCCGGCATCGGTGTATATAGTTTCATCGATTTCCTCCTCAAAAATAGCATATGTTCATACGATTCAATACGTACGGGTTTTGTCATTGCCAAAATTAAAGAAATATTCCTACATTTCTACTAAAGTTATTTCAAAATAAATCATAAATGTACTTGAAAATCCGGCTAAATTCGGTATAATTATTATTGTTTTGGTAAACTAAAAGTTTTGTAAAAGTAAACTTCCGTACTCAAGGTTTAACAACAGTAAACTCTTGCGGAGGATTTTTTATTGCCTAAAAAGGAGCGTGACCACATGCAGATTGGTGCGAAGATCAAGGCATTGCGTTTAAAAAAGGGTCTTACCCAAGAAGAGCTTGGGGAGCGCACGGATTTAACAAAAGGCTATATTTCTCAATTGGAACGAGATTTAAACTCCCCTTCTATTGAAACGCTATTCAACTTACTAGAAGTACTCGGCTCTAAACCACGGGACTTTTTTGATGATGAGCAAGGTCAGGAACAAATTGTTTTTACACAGGACGATCAAACAAGCTTTGTTGACCACGACAAGAAATACGAAATCGAGTGGTTAATTCCAACCTCAAACGAAAAGGAAATGGAGCCTGTTTTCATAACACTGCAAAAGGATGCGGAATTTAAAGCATTTGAACCATCATTAGCAGAAACATTCATTTACGTATTAAATGGACGAATTCGTGTTGTGCTTGGCAGCAACGAATATATTGCGAGCGAAGGGCATGCCGTTTACTATGAGGCTTCTTCCAATCACCAAATCTTTAATGCGCATAACGGCATAACAAAATTACTGTTAGTCGCAACGCAATCATACTTATAGCTTAGGAGGCTACTCACATGGATAACACGATTATTCGCTTTGAAAATGTCACAAAATCATACAACGACGGTACCGTTGTATTAAAAAATATTAACCTTGAGTTAGAGCGTGGGAAATTTTACACGCTACTTGGCCCATCTGGTTGTGGTAAAACGACGATCTTACGCATTATCGCAGGCTTTACAGATGCCACAACAGGCGATGTCTTCTTTAACGGCAAACGTATTAACGATGTACCTGCCAACGAGCGCCATGTCAATACGGTATTCCAAGATTACGCCCTATTCCCGCACTTAAACGTGTTTGAAAACGTAGCATTCGGTTTACGTATTAAAAAAGTAAAAGAAGCAGAAGTAAAAGAGCGTGTACAAGAAGCGTTAAAATTCGTTAACTTAGCAGGCTACGGCAACCGTGAAATTTCAGAAATGTCAGGTGGTCAACGTCAGCGTGTGGCGATTGCTCGTGCCATCGTAAATGACCCAGATGTGATTTTACTAGATGAGCCATTATCAGCACTTGATTTAAAATTACGTACAGAAATGCAATACGAGTTACGCGAATTGCAGCAGCGTCTTGGCAAAACATTCATCTTCGTTACACATGACCAAGAAGAAGCACTTGCGATGAGTGATGAAATTTTCGTATTATCAAACGGTGAAATCAAGCAATCCGGTACACCGGTAGATATTTACGATGAGCCAATTAACCGCTTCGTTGCAGACTTTATCGGTGAATCAAATATCGTAGATGGCATTATGATTGAAGACTACAAAGTAAAATTCGCTGGCAAAGAATTTGAATGTGTCGATGGTGGGATGAAGCCAAACGAAAAAGTAGATATCGTCATTCGTCCAGAAGATTTAGAAATGACAACACCTGAAAAAGGGAAATTAATCGTAACCGTTGATACGCAGCTATTCCGCGGGGTTCACTATGAGCTTTCAACGTACGACAAGGACGGCAATGAATGGTTAGTACACTCACTGAAAAAAGCAGAAGTTGGCAAAGAAATCGGCTTAAACTTTGATCCAGAAGCAATTCACGTCATGCGCTTAAACGAGACAGAAGAAGATTTCGACAAACGTTTAGAAGCTTATGGGGACGAAGACAATGAATAACAAAACTGCAAAAGGACCGTTAATTCCTTATTTATTTTGGATCATTTTATTCGTTATCGCGCCGATTGCATTAATCGTTTACTATTCTGTACTTGATTTAAATGGCAACTTCACACTAGCCAACTACGCGAAGTTCTTCACACCGGTTTATTTAAAAATGACACTAAGCAGTTTCTGGTATGCGTTTTTAATTACGCTATTTACGTTATTATTTGCCTACCCTACTGCTTATCTCTTAACAAAAACAAAGCACAAGCAATTATGGTTAATGTTAATCATTATCCCGTCTTGGATTAACCTATTATTAAAAACGTATGCGTTCATTGGGATTTTCGGTTTATATGGCCCAATCAATTCGCTGGTTGAAGTGTTTGGCTTTAATCCACAGCAAATTTTATTTACAGATTTCAGCTTTATTTTCGTAGCGGTTTATATTTTCATTCCGTTTATGATTATTCCAATTTTCAACTCATTAGATAAAATGAACCCATCACTTGTGTATGCTGCACGCGACCTTGGGGCAAACGCATGGACAACATTCCGCCGCGTGATTTTCCCACTGACAATTGACGGCGTAAAATCAGGGATTCAAGTAACATTCATCCCTGCTCTATCACTATTCATGATTACACGTTTAATTGCGGGTAACAAAGTAATCACGCTAGGTACAGCAATCGAGCAACAATTCTTAGTTTCTCAAAACTGGGGTATGGGTTCGACAATCGCCGTATTCTTAATTTTATTCATGTTTCTTACAATGTTATTCACACGAAACAAATCTAAAGGAGGCCGCGCATAATGAAAAAATTATCAGCTGCTTCTAAAGCGTATTTAGTATTAGTATTTGTAATTCTATATGCACCAATTTTTTACTTAATCTTTTATTCATTCAATAGTGGCGGCACAATGAATAGCTTCGAATCCTTCACATGGGAGCACTATGCAGCTGTCTTCGAGGATTCACGCCTAATTGTTATTTTGCTAAACACAGTCATTGTTGCCCTATTATCAGGTTTAATCGCAACGGTGATTGGAACGCTCGGTGCCATTGGGATTGTCTCACTGAAAGACAAAAAAATGCGCAACACGTTACTTTCATTAAATAACATTTTAATCGTGTCACCGGACGTTGTAATCGGTGCAAGTTTCTTAATTTTATTTACAATGATTGGTGTAAAACTAGGCTTCGCTTCAGTGTTAGTATCTCACGTAGCATTCAGTGTACCGATTGTGGTGTTAATGGTGTTACCAAAGTTATTAGAAATGAATACTTCTTTAATTGATGCTGCACGCGATTTAGGTGCAACAAAGCGTGATGTGTTATTTCGTGTAATCTTACCGTATATCTCACCTGGTATTTTTGCTGGTTTCTTCATGGCATTAACATACTCATTAGATGACTTCGCGGTAACTTTCTTCGTAACGGGTAATGGCTTCTCTACATTATCAGTCGAAATTTACTCAATGGCGCGTGCTGGTATTTCATTAACAGTCAATGCCATCTCAGGATTAATATTTGCGATAACAGTCATAATCGTAATTGGTTACTACTTCATTAACAAACGTTCAAAATCAGCAACAACGGAGGGACAACGATGAGAGATTTAGTTCAAGCAACGATTGCCATTATCATTGTCTGTGCCCTACTGTTCGTTGCAGTCGATCAAATGCAATCATCAGGCAGCACAGGCAGTAAGGATTCACTTACAATCTATAACTGGGGCGAATACATCGACCCAGACTTAATCAAAAAGTTTGAAAAAGAAACAGGTATTAAAGTTACGTACGAAACATTCGACTCAAACGAAGCGATGATGACAAAAATTGAACAAGGTGGTTCAGCATATGATGTTGCCGTGCCATCTGAATATACGATTGAATCGATGAAGGAAAAGGATTTACTGATTCCAATCGATCATGCATTAGTACCGAACTTACAATATATTCATGAAGACTTTTTAGACTTATCATTCGATAAAGGCAATGAATATTCGATTCCTTATTTCTGGGGAACAGTTGGTATTGTCTACAATCCAAATTTAATTGCTGACCATTTAACATTCGAATCATGGGAAGATTTATGGGACCCTTCATTAAAAGGAAAAGTATTTTTAGTAGACAGCTCTCGTGAAGTAATTGGTATGGGCTTAAACTCAATTGGCCAGTCATTAAACGTCAAGGATGACGTACTTTTACGTGAAGCGACGGATAAACTGATTTCTTTAACACCAAACGTAAAAGCCATTATCGGTGATGAAATTACACCACTGATGGTCAATAACGAGGCCGCGGTTGCACTTACGTGGTCTGGTCAAGCAGCCGATATGCTGTGGGAAAATGAAGAGTTAGATTTCGCGACACCATATGAAGGTTCAAACATCTTCTTTGATAACATGATTATTCCAAAAACGTCGAAAAACGTTGAAGGTGCACATAAGTTCATTAACTTTATGTTAGATCCTGAAAACGCTGCACAAAATGCAGATTACGTTGGCTACTCTTCACCAAACTTTGCCGCTTGGGAATTAATGGACGAAGAAGTCATCGGCGACGAGCGCTTCTATCCATCAAACGAGCAGCGTGACACATTAGAAGTATACGAAAACCTTGGCCTTGAATGGTTAGGCAAGTATAACGAGTATTTCTTAGAATTTAAAATGAGTTTGAAATAATTAAAAGTGCTAAAGCGCCCTTTAGCCTAGATATAAAAAAACGACAGCTCTCGCAACTTGCGGGCTGTCGTTTTTTGCTTTATCACTATAAGTTGAGATGACAATAAAGTAAGCTTTTCTAATTGAGCCCGTTCTGCTACGCTACGGGGAAAACGCGTTGAAGCGAGATGATTTGAAGCACATGTCCGTTGTACTGCGCTAC
>SMEP01000134.1_pt1 | contig 16689 bp, 19 predicted proteins | sample 2456231 | NCBI WGS metagenome assembly SMEP01 (sample SAMN10132595, study PRJNA489261) | soil metagenome | isolation source: day1 control-silty clay loam soil ammended with raw manure from dairy cow... | place: USA | collected 2015-05-15
TTGAATTATTTGCATCATCTGCATGATTTTTCGTTAAGATAAAGCCAATAAAATGAAATAAGAGCAAGCATATGATGTTGGTTTGGGGATTTATTATACTGCTCACATTGGCAGTGATTTTTCTAATCTGGCTGCAGTTCAATCAGAATGATGGTTCAGGTGTCATGGAGGGCGTGCCGGTAGAAGAGAAAGTCGCGCATCTGGAAGAAAATTTAAAAAAGACCCTGGAAATCATGCAGGACTTGGCTAAAAAAATGCATGTACAGCAGGAAGTGCTGGATCAGACTACAACCAAACTGCAGCAGGTCGAGTTGCAAAATGCAGAGCTGGTCAGCCTGCTCACCAAGGTCGTAGACCCACAGAAATAAACAGAATCCCTTTAGAAATCATATAAAGGATTCTGTTTGAGGGCTAGACAAGAAAAGTTCTTAAGACGGCTGCAGACACCATGCTGATGGCAACTGTGGGGAGCAAGCCAAAACGCGTAGCGGCAAACAGGGTTAAAGCCAAAGCGATCAGATCTGCAGGGTTGTCGCGTACAAAATACGGTGCGATGACTGAAATCAGGACACAGCCGGGCACAACGTCCATGATTTTACGCTGACGTTGTGTCAGCGTTTTATTTTTTAATAAGACATAGCCCAGAATCCGGGTCAGATAGGTGGTTGCCGCAATCAGCAGGATGGCCAGTAATGTACTCATCTCAATCATGCTTCCTCCTCACCAATCAAGAAAAAAGCAGACACAATGCCGGCTAGGGCACCTATCGGCACATACCAGCCAGCAGGCAAATATAAATAAGCCAGGGCAGCACAGATCAGGCTTACTAGCCATGGCCGGGCTGCACTCAAGCCTTTCCACATGCTTCGCATCAACACCAGAAATACAGCAGGAAAGGCCATATCAAAGCCCCAGCGGTTGATATCGCCTAAAACAGGTCCAAGCATCGCGCCCAGTGTGGTAAAACCGACCCACATCAGATAAAGACAGAAACATAAACCGGCATAGTAGGGCATGCTAAACCAGCTTTCATCAACCATAAAAAACAGGGCCGGCAATACTTTGCGATTCGGGAGATGTTTTAAATACGGGACTAGGCTTGCACCCATCAGCAAATGCCGGCTATTCACCAAAAAGGTAATAAACAGCAGCATGAATAAATTGGGTGGACTGGTCCAGACTTCCAGAATGGCAAATTCAGAACCGCCGGCAAAATTGAGTCCAGTCAGCAAAGGCACTTCCAGCACACTGAAATTTTTCTGAATCGCAGTCGCACCTAGCACCAAAGCAAAGGGAATAATTCCTAAAAGCATAGGAATAGAATCTTTCATACCGCGCTGAAATTCGCTGAAATCTGTATGCGCGAGCGCGGGCGTGCTGCTTTGTCTGAGCAAAAGCATGTCAGTGACCTGAGGACTTCAATATTGAACCGTATTTTATAGCGATAATCGGGCTATTTGCTGTTGTAGTGCATGCAATTTAAATTTGATTTGGAATTAAATTGCGCTAAATTGGCTTAAAGGGGTTTTAAATACTAAAGTAACAAGATGGATCAAATTGATAAACGCATTTTGCATGAACTGCAAAAGAACGGAAAATTGCAAAATAATGAACTGGCTCAATTAATTGGCTTGTCGCCGTCCCCCTGTTTAAGAAGAGTCAAGCAACTAGAAGATGATGGGGTCATTGAGCAGTATGTCGCCTTACTCAATCCGCAAAAAGTCAATCTGGCAATGAGTGTATTTGCACGGGTTTGGCTTAAATCTCAAGAAGCCGCCGTGGTCGATCAATTTGTTGAAGCCATCAAGGAGATGCCGGAAGTGGTGGAATGCCAGTTAATGGCGGGAGATTGTGATTTCTTTTTAAGAATTGTGGTGGCCGATCTGGATGCCTATCGTAAATTTCAGATTCATCATTTGACTCAAATTCCCTGCATCCAAAGTGTAAAAACCGAAATTCCATTGCAAACGGTAAAAAGTACCACCGCATTGCCATTGGTCTAAAATGATTTTTTGTTTATAGCGCGTGTTGGTCATACACGATAAAACGCTGATAGTTGACGCAATTGTGGCTCATTGCATAAGAGAGTAAAAATTATAAAATTTTGCGATGCACAGCCAAAACTATCGTGCTAGACTAGGAGAAATCGGGTGTGCTCCCGATTTTTTTATGCGGATTCGTTCCGCGCTGACAAGAATTTAGGTTTACAACATGCCCATTTCAGAGACATGGTTATTACCTGATGGTGTAGCTGATGTATTACCAGAACAAGCGCAAGTCATTGAAAGTTTGCGCCGTAAATCACTGGATTTCCTTGCATCTCGAGGTTATCAGTTGGTGTACACGCCATTCATTGAGTACATCGAATCTCTCTCTTCTCTCTCAGAATCGAATCAAGATTTAGACTTAGCCACTTTTAAAGTCATCGATCAGCTTTCTGGTCGTTTGCTTGGTGTGCGTGCCGATATGACACCACAAGTGGCGCGTATTGATGCACATGTACATCCAGTGGAAGGTGTGGCGCGTTACTGCTATGCAGGTACCGTTCTGCATACCAAACCACGCGGTTTTAATACCTCGCGTGCGCCTTTGCAGTTAGGCGCCGAACTGTTTGGTTCAGACAGCATCGATGCCGATGTAGAAATGGTCGATTTAATGATCAGTCTGATTCAGGAAACAGGTCTGGCAGACGGAATCCATCTGGACTTGGGTCATGTCGGCTTATTCCGCAGTCTGGTGGCTCAAGCAGGTTTGAACAAAGTTGCTGAACGTAAACTGTCTGATTTATACCAACGTAAGGCCTTGCCAGAGTTGGAAGAATTTACGGCAGAACTGAAATTTGGTCAGGACTTTTATGCACTGGGCCGCTATGCCAGCGATCTGGACGCATTACAGGCAAATTTAAGTGCTGAAGTGTTGGCGAATCCAGCCTTCAAGCAAGCTTTTGATGCCTTACAAATTACCAAAGATCAGGTTCAAGCCCGTTGGCCAAACTTGAGTATTGGGATTGATGTGGTTGAATTGCGTTCATACCATTATCATACTGGTCTGATGTATGCAGTCTATGCACCGAATCGTGCAGCAGCACTGGCACAAGGCGGTCGTTATGATGGCATTGGTGAACATTTCGGTCGTGCGCGTCCTGCCACAGGTTTCTCTTGTGACTTATATGCGTTAAGCGCAGGTCAGTTTGACGCTGTACACGTGGTAGTTGCACCTAAAGGTGTCGATGCAGAACTTCTGAATGCGATTCAGAGTATTCGAGCACAAGGCTTAAGTGTAATTCAGTTACTCGGTAATGATGATTTAAACTCAATTCCATATGCGACGCACCAGCTGGTGAACGTAGATGGTGAGTGGACAGTCAAAACGATTTAAATTGCTTGGCTCAGTGTTCATGTCACTGAGCGGGGCTTTCAACTTTAACAGCATGATGCAATGAGGCTATTATGGGCAAGAATGTTGTGGTACTTGGTACCCAATGGGGCGACGAAGGTAAAGGTAAAATCGTCGACCTGCTCACAGATCAAGCGGCAGCGGTCGTTCGTTATCAAGGCGGACATAACGCAGGTCACACTCTGGTGGTGGGTGGTAAGAAAACTGTCTTACACCTCATTCCATCTGGTATTTTACGTGAAAACGTATTGTGCTTAATTGGTAACGGTGTTGTTCTTTCTCCTGAAGCGCTCATCAAAGAGATGGACATTCTTGAAAAAGAAGGCGTTCCTGTTAAAGAGCGTTTACGTATTTCTCCAAACTGTCCACTGATCCTTCCAAACCACATCGCACTGGACCAAGCACGTGAGAAAAAACGTGGTAATGCGAAGATTGGTACAACAGGTCGTGGTATCGGTCCTGCATACGAAGACAAAGTGGCGCGTCGTGCAGTTCGTGTTGCTGATCTGGTACGTGGCGGTGAACATCTTACTGCCCAGTTAACTGAGCTTCTGGATTACCATAACTTCCAGCTTACTCAATACTATGGTGTTGAAGCAGTTAAGCTAGAAGACGTACTGGCACTTTGCGACGAATGGCGTAAGGTTGTTGCGCCGTTGGTTGTAGACGTAACAACTGAACTGCATAACTACCGTAAAAACGGTGACAACATCATGTTTGAAGGCGCGCAAGGTTCACTTCTTGACGTTGACCATGGTACATACCCGTATGTGACATCTTCAAACACCACTGCTGGTGGCGTAAGCTCAGGTTCAGGTCTGGGTCCTTTGCACCTTGATTATGTACTGGGTATCACCAAAGCCTATACCACTCGTGTCGGTGCAGGCCCATTCCCAACGGAATTGGTTTATGACGCTGCAAACGATGTGGGTGATGCGGTTGGTAAACACCTTGGTACCATTGGTAATGAATTTGGTGCGTCTACTGGCCGTCAACGTCGTTGTGGCTGGTTCGATGCTGAAATTCTACGTCGTTCAGTAGATGTAAACTCACTGTCTGGTATTTGCCTGACTAAACTTGATGTTCTTGATGGTTTAGAAGAAGTGAAAATCTGTGTCGGTTATGAAGCTGCAGATTCTGGTTGTGTCGGTTCTTCTGATGCGCTTGCATTCGAAACTTTAAAACCAATTTACGAAACAATGCCAGGCTGGTCTGAGTCAACTTTCGGTGCAAAATCGCTGGATCAGTTGCCACAAGCTGCATTGAACTATGTAAAACGTCTTGAGCAACTGATTGAATGTCCAATCGACATCATTTCAACCGGTCCAGACCGTGAAGAAACTATCGTTCTTCGCCACCCGTTTGATGCTTGATCTTCATTTGATTAAAGCTTGAATGATAAAACCCATCTCCGGATGGGTTTTTTATATCCAAAAACTATAAATTTGGCTCAAGACTAAAGTTGCATCGGTGCTGTGACAAAATGTGCTTTAACATAGCCATATATAAAGAAAGAAAAAATGAGCGAAAGGATGCAAAAAAATATATCGGCGACCATGTTTTATTCATTGTTGTTCGCCATGGGCGGGGCACCCACCATCGCTATGATGATTATTCGCGCGCAAACTCAAAATCCTGAGATTATTTATAATGCACTGGTCGGCCTGAGTGTCATTATTGCCTGTGTGCTGGTGCCTGTTATTTTATTGCAAAACGCCTATTTATTTTTTAAACGTAAAGATGAAATTCTGGAACAAAAAATAAAACCCTTAAGCCAGGTTTATCTGGGCTTGAACATTATCTGTCTGATTTATTGGTTGGCGATACAGTACTTGGCTTAAAAATTACAGAATTTATAAGAAGATGGAGTAATTAAGCGTTTAGCTCCTGTATGCTTTCACTTATAATTTTTACAATGTAAATTAAGCTTGGGCTAAGGTAGAGTTGATTATAATGAAGAATAAATTTTTATTGGGTATGGCGGCTGCCGCAGCCGTGACATTGTCGGGTTGTACCACTATTGCGGATATTGCCGGGGCTGATTCTGCGACCTTAAATGCATCTGCGACACAAAGCTATAATGCTATGGTGACTGATGCCAGAAATAAAGGTCAACTGGACACCAGTTCAGCGACCTATAAACGTATTAATACCGTATTTAACCGTTTAAAGCCGATTGCGAACCAAATGAACCAGACTGGTACAGCATTCCAGTGGCAATTGGCTGTGCTCAAGTCCGATCAGGTTAATGCCTTTGTTGCACCGGGTGGTAAAGTGGTATTTTATACCGGTATTGTGAATAAGCTGAATCTGACCGATGCTGAAATTGCAGCAATTATGGGTCATGAAATGGTACATGCCTTAGAAGAGCATTCTAAGCAGAAAATTGGTGCTCAGGCGCTCACCGACCTGGCTTTAGGCATTGGTCTGAATGCAGCTGGTGTGGGCCAGGGTGGCGCAGCAGCAGCGCAATTAGGAAGTCAGATCGGGATTGGCCTGCCATACTCGCGTAATCTGGAAAGCCGTGCTGACCAGGGTGGCTTGATGCTGATGGCACGTGCAGGTTATAACCCGAATGCAGCGATTACCTTGTGGGAAAAAATGAACAAACTCGGTGGCAGCAATGGCGCAACCTTCCTGTCTACGCATCCATCGAACAGCCAGCGTATTGGACAAATGCGTCAACAGTTACCAGCAGCCATGCAGATTTATAATCAACGCAAATAATCCAGCGATTATTCTCTAAAGGGATCTCTTGATCGGATTGAAACAGCAGGGCCATGGTCCTGCTTTTTTATTCTCCATTTTAAAATGAATATTTTGGCGGCAATAAAAAAAGGCAAAGTTTTCACTTTGCCTTTTTTACACTCGATCAGAAGATCTTAGTGCTGGTGACCACCTGCACCGTGTACATGACCGTGATCTAATTCTTCTTGAGAAGCTTCACGAATCGATACAATTTCAACTTCGAAAGTCAGGTCTTGACCAGCAAGCGGGAAGTTCGCATCTACAACAACATTGTCGCCTTCAACTGCTTTAACAGTTACGATTTGCACGCCGTCATCAGTTTGAGCTTGGAACTGCATACCTGCTTGAATGTTGTCTACGCCTTGGAACATTTGCGCAGGAACTTCTTGTACGAGGTCAGGGTTATATTCGCCATAACCTTCAGCAGCAGGAACATTAACAGTGAATTTTTCACCCACAGTTTTGCCTTCTAACGCGTTTTCTAAACCTGGGATGATGTTACCTGCACCGTGCAAATAGGCAAGTGGTTCACCTTGAGATTGGTCGAGAGTTTCACCCTCTGCGTTAGTCAATGTGTAGTGGAAAGAAACCACGAGGTTATTTGCAATAGCAGTCATGTGAATTGATCCATTCAATTTTTTAAGGGTACATCATAAAGTGAAATTGCATTTTTGTAGACTAAAATTAGCAAAAAAACGCAATTTGACAATTTTATTGACGATTTTTTCATTGATTGGGCCAAATTCTGGAATTTCAATGCAATTTCAGCTTTGGAGAGATTTTTCGTGTAACTAAATCTTTTGCAGTCAAAATACCGGCATGGGCATAACCATGAATGGTCACCTGATGAATCCGGTATAAAGAGACATACATTGTTTTGGCGACAAAGCCTTGCACATTGACCTGACCCAGCAATTCCCCCACAGCTTTATTCTGACTTAAGGAAATCAGGGAGCCCTTGTCAGAAAATTTAAACATCGGCAAATAGCTATCTCCATTGACATGGGCTTTTAAAGCATTGGCCAGAAAGCTGGCTTGCTGGCTGGCCACTTGAGCACGCGGCCCTAATACCGGTTGATCTGCCGCAGGCTGGCAATGCGCACAATCACCAAATGCAAAAATACTTGGATCAGATTTGGTTTGCAGCGTGGCATAAACTTTGAGCCGATGAATATGGTCTTTTTCTATATCGTCGAGTTGTGCCAAGACTTCCGGTGCTTTGATCCCTGCAGCCCAGACTTTGATTTCAGCATCCAGACTGGAACCATCGGCAAAATAAATCTTGTCTTCATCGACCTTGGCCACTCGATGACTGGTCAAGACTTCAATACCGAACTGTTCTAACTGTTTCATGGTATTTGCAGCAACTTTAGGCGAGAGTGCAGTCAGAATACGATCCGCGGCTTCAATCAAGGTGATTTTGACTTTGTTGGGATCGACCTTGTTTAAGCCATATTGAAAGAAATTCTGTTTGGCTTCTACCAGCTCCGCTGCCAGTTCTACCCCAGTCGCACCGGCACCAATAATAGCAATATTCAGCTCACGACTTGAAGTCTCATGTTGAGCATTTAAATACAGGTGCAGCAGATCCTGCTGAAAGATATCTGCCTGCTGACGGCTGTCGAGAAAATGACAGAACTGTTTGACCCCTTCGGTATTAAAGTCATTTGAGGTTGAACCTAAAGCCAGTACCAGTGTGTCATAGCCAATGCGCTGATTTTTCTTGGGCTCACTCTTTTTAGAGAAATATTCTGTTTCGACGATGATCTGTTTCGCTTCGCGATCCAGACCGGTGAATGTCCCCAAAACAAACTCATAATGATGCGCGGCAGAATGGGCAAAATAATTGGTTTCTTGCTGATGTGGATTTAAGGTACCTGCGGCGACTTCATGTAGCAGCGGTTTCCAGAGATGTGTCAGTTTTTGATCAATCAAAATAATCTGGGCTTTGCCGTTTTTACCCAGGCTATCACCCAGTTGTGTCGCCAGTTCCAGACCACCAGCGCCACCACCCACAATCACGATTTTATGTACTGTCATGCGTTCTTAACCTGTTTATTTTTTTAATAAAAATAAGAGAAATAGAGAGAAAATATACTATGGCATGTGCTAAATCGCGTCTTGATTAAAATTGTTATACACATTACAAAACGTAGCAATTCTGTGAGAGCGGGTAATAATTGCTGCGTTCCGGGCAGGGTGCCTCATTTGGGATAGATCATGAATCAGCTAGAAGGTTATATCAACGCTTCTAGCTTAAAGAATTACTTGATATTGAGAGGATTATTGATCTAGAGGATACAGTTTTACGCCGGGTGTTGAGTCTGAAAAGAAACTGAATAAACCTTGCAGCCAGCTAAAGAACTTCTGCAACGGGTTGGCTTCTTCAATTTCGACATGATCTTCAATTTGAATGGTGCGAATTAACTGATTATTTTGATAAATCTGAATCGTGGCCAAAGGCATCATGCTGGCTAAGGGCGCAATGAGTTCAGATGCCTTCATTTCAACATTGATATGGGTCTGGGTTTCCTGAAGTGGCTCGATACTTTTTAAAGCGCCATCACCTGTATTTAGCATGACACGCTGATGCGCCTGATCAAACTGATTCAGGTCAATGCTATAGCTCTGATCATAAAGCGAGGTAGTAATAATCTGCGGCTGCTTGGTTTGCACTTTAAACATTTTTAAAGTGGATTTAATCACAGGCAACTCAGCCAACAGTTGCTGATCTTTGATCGCGACTTCATTGCGGGTATAGGTATAAGCCAGATTCATCAGTTTATGCGATATCTCAGCGCGCTTTGTGGCGCTTTTAGTGCCTAGCACTACCACAATCAGACGGCGCTTCGGCATTTCAAAGTCTGCTGTAACACGATTGGCTGTCAGCGCCAGGTTATAACCGGCCGCACGGGTAAAACCGGTTTTTAAACCATCTACGCTTGGGTCGACCTGAAGTACACGGTTGGTGGCACGATGAAAATGCTGGTTATAAGTGAAACTTGGCTGTTTGGAATAATACAGATAATCCGGGGTTTCATTCACCACCGCCATAGAGAGTCGGGCCAAATCGGCAGCAGTCGAATAATGCTCGGGCATGGTAATGCCGGCCGGATTCTGGAAATTGCTATGCTGCATGCCCAGTGCTTTGGCTTCCTGATTCATCCGTTCTACAAACTGGGGAACACTCCCCGAGATTTTCTCAGCCAGCGTCAACGCTGCATCATTGGCAGACATGATAATCAAACCCGCCAGAAGCTGATCGACTGTAATCAGATCACCTTCTTTCAGATACATCTGTGACTCATCCCACATGACATTTTTAACCACAGATGTGGCAGTTAAAACTTCATTTTTATCTAATTTTCCGGCCTCAATTTCCTTTAAGGCAATATAAGCCACCATCATTTTGGTCAGCGAAGCCGGCGCACGTTGCACATCGGCATTGTGTTCTGCAATGACTTGACCAGACTGTGAATCCAGAATAGTCCAGGCTTCAGCTTCAACGCTTTCAGGCAGAATATTGAGTAAGGCAGCATGTGAAAATGCAGAAATAAATAAGCTGAATACCGCAATCAGTGAGATGATGTATTTCAAGGATGTTCCTTAATAACCCGTCGGGCGTTGAACGATTAAATTTTCAGGCATGCTATGCCTTTTTTATACAGATAGCTAGTCGTAAATGTAGACAAATAAGACAGCTAAACCATCTTGGCTTAAAAAATGCTAAGCTAAGCTATACCTCATTTATTTTCATTTTATATCGCCCATTATGTTGCATTATCAAATCGAATTTGACGATTATCGTCAGCACCTTATTCACGTGACTGTTCGCTTTCTGGCAGACCCGACGCAGATCTTATCATTACCGACCTGGATTCCGGGAAGTTATTTGATTCGAGAGTTTTCCAAACACATTGAGGCGGTCAAAGCTTATGATGAAGATGGACGTCAACTGCAAATCCAGAAATTTGAAAAGAACAAATGGCGTTTATTCAATACCGATCATGAGCTGATTACGGTTGAATATGATGTCTATGCCTACGACCTGTCTGTTCGTGGTGCATATGTGGATCAAAACCGTCTCTATGTCAACCCGGCCTGTGCATGCTTGGGGCTAGAAGGTCAGGAAAATAAAGAGATTGAATTAGAAATCTTCCTGCCAGATGAGTTAAAGCATTTCCAACTGGCAACCGGCATGCAATCCAAAAGTCTGGTCAAGGGCCGTTTCACCCTGAAAGCCAAAAACTATGCTGAATTGATTGATGCACCGTTTGAACTGGCAGAGCAAACCCGTTTCAGTTTTGAAGCGAATGGTATTCCGCATGAGTTTGTGGTGTCCGGCAAGCATGCGATGAATGCAGCACGTATGCAGCAGGACATTGAGAAAATCTGTAGCACAGAAATCTCCATGTTCGGTTCAGCGCCATTTGCTGACTATACTTTTATGACCATGGCAACCGGAAATAGTTATGGTGGTCTGGAACATCCAAACTCGACCAGCCTGATTTCACCGCGCGATGACTTGCCGAAGGCCAATGAGCCTGAAGAACCTTCCAAAGATTATCAGCGTTTCCTCGGCCTATGTAGCCATGAATATTTCCATTCTTGGTTGGTGAAATTTATTCGCCCTGAAAATTTTGTCAATTATGATTTGAACCGTGAAGGCTATACGTCTTTGCTGTGGATCTTTGAAGGCTTCACTTCTTATTATGATGATTTGATTTTGCTACGCAGTGGCGTGATTAACCAGGAATCATATATTGCTTTATTAAAAGCGCAGATTGATCGTTACTTGCAGAATCCGGGTCGTGCGATTCAGTCGGTGTCTGAATCCAGTTTTGATGCCTGGGTGAAATTCTACCGTCAGGATGAAAACTCGAATAATGCCGGCACCAGCTATTACAACAAAGGTTGTTTGGTTGCATTGTGCCTAGACTTAGGTTTGCGTTTACGCGGTTCAAGTCTGGATGCCTTGATGCGCCGTTTGTATGAAAATGCACAAAAGGGTGTTCAGGTACATGAGCGGACGATCTTTGAATTATGCAAAGAGCTGACCGGTGATGATTGGTCAGAGCAGATTAATCACTTGATTAATACCACAGATGAATTGCCACTGGATCAGTTATTGCCTGAGTTTGGTATCGGTTATAACCTGAAAAATGACAAGTCATTGCCTTTCGGTTTAAAACTGGTAGATAAGCCGGAAGGTGTACTGGTTCAGTCGGCGCGTCGTGATAGTACTGCTGTAGTAGCTGGCCTTTCTGCCAATGATGTGATTATTGCCGTTGATGGTTTAAAAGCAACGATGAAGTTAATGGAAAGTTATGCAAAACAGGAAGGTGTTTATACCATGCATGCTTTTCGTCGTGACGAGCTGATGAGCTTTGAAGTTCAGGCAGCTGGTTCTGAACTGACCGAAGTTGAACTGAAAATTGAAGATCAGACTAAAGCTGAAAAGTGGTTGAAAGCTTAATTAAATTTCAAACTTTAAAAACCGATGCTTAGGCATCGGTTTTTTATTGCATCAAGTTTTGAAAATTATCTGATGATCAGTCGAGACGTACCGCGGAACTCTGCCACAATTTGATCATGCTGATTTATCACCTGAATATCGTAAATTCCGCTACGGCCACTGCTGGCCCTATGTTCTGCTACAGCAGTCAATGTATCGCCAAGAACTCCTGATTTTAAATAATGAATTCCACAATGCTGACCAACAGCCGGATGTTCACCTGTATTACAGGCAATGGCAAATGCCGCATCTGCAAGCGCGAAAATCACTGCGCCGTTACAGGTCTGGTGACCCTGTAAATGTTGTTCAGTGACTTTCAGCGAAATTTTTGCGTGATTGTGACTATAAGCAACAAGGTGTGCACCAAGATGCTGGATTAATCGATCCTGATTAAACATCTGGTTGACTTGCTGATCCATTGCAAAGCTCCTTGTTTGAGATACGTTTTATTTTTAAATTCATTTAATATGAGTCATGAATAGCATTCCAGCACAAGAATAACAAGTAAAAGAATAAGGCCCAATAAGATGGGCCTTAAGTGAAAGAGCTTAGTTACCGCGATAAGTCGAATAACCATAAGAGCTCAATAACAGTGGAATATGATAATGCTCTAAAGCACCATCAATCATAAAGACCACCGGTACTTCAGGGAAGAATGTCCGCTGATTATTGGCCTTAAACCAGTCACCCGTTTTAAAGGTCACTTTATAAATACCCTTTTGCAGATTGGTATCTTTTGGATATAGCTCTTTAATACGGCCATTTTGATCTGTTTCAGCTTCATTGAGCTTGACCCATTTCTCACCTTGCTGTGCTTCCAAAGTAACTGCAATATTTGCGGAAGGTAAACCTGTTTCCTGATTCAGAACATGCACACTAAGTGGATTCTGTGCAAAGGAAAGCGTGGCTGCGGTGCTCGCAAGGGTTGCTAGCAGGATTTTTTTCATGTTGTATTCCTCAGTAGATGGATGAAGTAATATTGAATAAAAGAAACCAATAAGACTTATTTAAATAGATTAAAGCTGTTTTAAAGTGCTTTGAATGCCGCTATTGGCACATTGATGATCCTGTTCCGAACCGCCTGCACCCGCAACACCTACAGCACCTAAAATATGATTCTGGTACATAACAGGTACACCGCCGCCCAGTAACAGCAGTTCAGGCAAACTATTCAGGTTCTGTGCGTCCGGATTGTTCTGGGCATTGCGCATAAAATCCAGCGTACTGGTTTTCGTTGAATACGCGGTAAAGGCCTTGCGTTCTGCTGCGATCAGGTTGTGAATGCCGACAGATTCATGGCGTTGACTAGCCAGCAGATTACCACCCTGATCCAGAACCACGACTGCTGCGGGCTTGGCCTGTTTCTGGCAGGCCAACATGACATTGCTGGCCATAAGCTTTGCTGCTTCTAGCGACATGACTGGTGCTGTTTTTAATTCTGCATGTGCCAGTGAGCTGAGTAGTAATGAGCTGCTGAACAAGGCTAGGGTTGTTTTGGCGATTGAATTTTTCATACTTGTCATTCATGCAATTGAATACTGTTGCTATTGTAGAAAGAAATACGCCAGTGCAGCATGACAATCAGATTACCAATTTGTAATCTAGGCATAGCTAAAAACAGCTAAACTACTGACATGCATATTTTAATTGTAGAAGATGAAGTCAAGATTGCTGAATATCTGGCAAAAGGACTGAGTGAGTCAGGTTATAGCACGGCCATTGCTGAAAATGGCGTGTTGGCATTGGCCTGTTTGCAGCAACAGTCATTTGATCTGGTACTGCTGGATGTAATGCTGCCAGATCTGGACGGCTGGCAGGTGCTGAAAACCTTGCGAACTTTTAGCCAGATTCCGGTATTGATGCTCACTGCACGCGATCATGTGCTGGATCGGGTGAAAGGCCTGGAGCTTGGCGCCGATGATTATCTGACCAAACCTTTTTCCTATATTGAGTTACTGGCCCGGATCAAAAGTCTGTTGCGCCGTGTGCCGCGACTGGAGCAGGAGGCCTATCAGGTTGCAGGTCTGGTATTGAACCGCCTAAAGCATGAAGTATATCGTAATGAACAAAAGATCGAATTAAGCCAGAAAGAATTTGCGCTGTTGCAACTGTTGATGGAGCATCAGGGGCAGGTGATGACCCGGAGCCAGATTGCCTCCATGGTCTGGAATATCAATTTTAATACCGATACCAATGTGGTGGATGTGGCCATTCGCAGGCTGCGGAGCAAAATTGATGATCATTACACGCCAAAACTGATTCATACCGTACGCGGTATGGGTTATAAACTTGATGAATACCCATGAACAATCCTATCTTATTACCGCTGGCAACACGCTTGAGTATTGCGTTTGCATTGGTGTCCTGCGTGGTTTTTTTGAGTGTGGCGTTACTGTCTTATCAAAATATGCAACAGATGATTCAGGCTCAGCAGGATCAGGCACTGGCTGCACGTATTTCCCGAATTGAAATATTTCTTGAAGATGCCCAGAGTTTCGAGCTTTTGGTTCAGCATCCCAAATTATATGAAAACATGCTGGGGCAAGAAGATAATCTACTGCTGCTGCAACATCAGAATAATCGCTTGATTGAAATCAATCCTTTGCAGATTCATATTCCGGCATTGCACTATACCTCTGCCTTACAGTTTCAGAATAATCAGGCTGAACAGCCTTCGACACGACTGGCTTTTAAACAGGTGCAGTTTGATGGTCGCAGTTATCAACTGGTGGCTGGTAAGCAGCTGGCAGAGGGACAAAGGATACTGGCAAGCTATTTATCAAAACTGGTGCTCTATAGTCTGCTTGGCATACTGCTCTCGACCTTGATGGCCTGGCTGGCAGGACGCTATATTCTCAAGTCCATGCGCCAGTTGATGCTGGCTACAGCACAGGTCAATATTCAGCAGCCCAATCAGCACATCGATGTTCAGAGTAATACGCTTGAGGTTCAAGAGCTGCGTCAGGCCATGAACGATATGCTCGCTAATATTCAGGCTGCGTATCAGCAGCTGGCACGTTTTTCTGAGGATATTTCACACGAACTTCGCACCCCATTAAACAATTTAATCGGGCAGACACAGATTCTGTTATCGCGGTCGCGCGAACCTGCTGAGCTGGAAAATCTGCTCTATTCCAACTTGGAAGAATACGAACGCCTGAGCCAGATGATTGAAAGTATGCTGTTTATCGCCCGGGTAGAACATGGCGGATATGCGATTGAAAAACAGCATTTCAATCTAAATGACATGCTGCAAGAATTGCTTGAGTACTTCAGCTTTCTGGCCGAAGAGAAGCAGATGCATTTAAAAGTGGATGTTCCGCCAGATTTAAGTCTGACAGCCAGCACCGTATTGTTACAGCGCGCAGTCGCCAATCTGATCAGCAATGCCATTACTTATGGTCAGCCTGGGAGTGAGATTATTGTGTCTGCACAGCGACTCAACCACAGGATTAAAATATCAGTGTTGACGCCAGAAGTCTGGATTGCAGAGCAGCACCATCCGCATTTATTTGAGCGTTTTTATCAGATCGATGACAGCCGGCACGAAAAAGCCCAGACGGGTGGTCTGGGCCTTGCCATTGTACAGTCGATCATGCAGCTCCATCAGGGGCAGACAACTGTAGAAAATACACCGTCTGGCGTGATCTTTAGCCTGTCCCTACCTGATGAGCAGACTGGGTTTTAACCACGACCGCGTCCGCGACCACGAGGTGCTTTGGTATTTGGACGAGTTGTACCATTGGTACGACGTTTCGGCTTTTCGCTTTCGTCCATTTGCCAGATACGTTTGGTACCTGATTTTTTCACTGAACCATCTTTGTTCTTGCGAACCATTGGCTTACCACCCGTACCACCCGGTTTTTTCACATAAGAACGTGAACGGTATGGCTCTTCAGCAGGAACATTCTGGAAATCTGGATAAAGTAAAGGTTCAATTTCTTTGGTTTCACCCGGTTTAATATCCATACGTACAAGGTCAATATCACCAATTTTAGTACGGATTAAACGCAGTGTAGGGAAGCCCACCGCAGAGGTCATACGACGAACCTGACGGTTACGGCCTTCACAAATTGAAATCTCAACCCAAGACGTTGGGACAGATGCACGGAAACGTACAGGAGGATTACGCTCCCACAACCATTCCGGTTCAGATACTTTTTCAGCTTTGGCTGGAAGGGTCATGCCATCTTTAAGTTCCACACCTTTACGAAGCTGCTCAAGTGCTTCTTCGGTGACATCACCATCAACCTGCACCATATAGGTTTTAAACTTTTTATTGGCAGGATTGGTGATGTACTGGTTCAGACCACCGTGATCTGTTAAAAAAACCAGACCTTCTGAGTCCATGTCCAGACGACCAGCAAGACGTAAATCTTTGTCGTCGATGAAATCAGCCATGGTTTGGTGTTTTTCATCTGGGCGGAATTGGGAGAGGACGTCATAGGGTTTGTTTAAAATGACGATTTTCATAGGAAATAACTTCTATAATTACATAAACTTAAAAAATGTAGAGGCTTATTTTAAAGGGAAATTTGGTTATTTCCCGTATAAATCTCAAAAACAACGAATCTGGATTAGAATATTATGCGTTAAGAACAGTTGAAAGTATTGCCTAATTGGCAATTATTTTTAGGTTTGTCAGTAGCATTCGGAAAAATATGAAGAATAGAATATCAAAAGATCGTAGTACCTGCGGATGGTGCCAAATTACCGTTAATGCAGACCTGTCACTCAACCTAGCAAATAATCCAATTGTCCCATGTATCAAAGGGAATGAAATTGGTGCTGATATTACACCAACGATGCAGGCTGTGGTAGATGTTGCAGTTTAAAAGCATAGAGTAGTAAGCCCTCAAATGCTTGGATCAGATAGATATCGAATCTGTCAGAAGTAAAAAACGTTATCAAGTTAATCAAAGAGAAAAAGTGGACATGACTAGAATCACCTTGAACTAAATTGTGCGTTAAACATGAACTACTAGAAAGAAGTCCTGACCTGATCATAAAGAAGATTTTAGCTATAAAAA
>SMEP01000360.1_pt1 | contig 16684 bp, 17 predicted proteins | sample 2456231 | NCBI WGS metagenome assembly SMEP01 (sample SAMN10132595, study PRJNA489261) | soil metagenome | isolation source: day1 control-silty clay loam soil ammended with raw manure from dairy cow... | place: USA | collected 2015-05-15
TCTTCCAGCACTTTGACCTGGTGACTGACCGCCGAAGGAGAGACCAGCAGGTCTTCTGCCGCCTTGGTGAAGTTCAACCTTTGCGCGGACACCGTAAAGGTTCTTAAGGCATTCAGTAATGGCACCTGCATGACAGACTTTGTCTCCTGATTATGTATTTCCAAGACTGGAACTATTTATTATCTGGAGCATAAGCCCAGCAGGCTGCAAAAACCAGCCTGTAGCTCGGGCTGACACACAAAGAAAAACCGGCCTGGGCCGGTTCTCTAAAAACACTGAACGATCAAACCTCCGTATCCGTCTTGCGACGCACCGGGACCAGCACACTGCGTGCTTTTTCCCGCGAGGACTTGGCAGAGTCATACAGTTTCCATGCCCCCAGAGCCAAGGCCCCGAGCCGCATCCAGCGACCGCCAAAACTGCTGACGACAGCCGAGGCCCCCGACAGCAAAAACGGATAACGACGCGACAAGGATAAAGCGCTGGTCACCACACCGCCCATGCTCAGGCCGGAGGGTTTGACGCTGTTCCACAAATTACCGGGACTTAAATCGTCGCCTAGCGAATGAATCTGAGACGACATGCTCTGCCGTTCCAAGGAAGCCCGAACTCGCAGCAGTTCGATACGCACGACCCGATCCTGGGCGGACATACTCTCTTGCTTGGTGCTCATTTCCCGTCTCCCTCAGAATCCCTCAAACGCTCAATAAACGCGACATCGCGGCGCAGCTCGGACAAGGTAGCCGAAAAAGGAATCGGTCCTGTTGTCAGGCGACGGCGTACGGCCAAGAATAAACCCACTCCCAACCCCGCATACAGGACGACCAGTGCGCCCAGGGCCCAATAACGGTAATCGGTAGGCCAGAAGTACAAAGCCAGCAACAAGCTGAAAACCAGCACCGCCAAGGTAGAGAACAGCAATGCCCCGAACACCATACTCAATACGGTAATCAGGCTGGCCTTTTGCTGGCCGGCTTCCAGAGCAAACAGCTCTAGCCGCGTACTGACAGCCCCTATCAAAGTAGAACCAAGCTGACTGATAGTTTGCCTAAGCGCCATGATTTATCCCTGCTCTGCGGCATCCTGTCATCGCCAGCAACGACAAGAGCCTGGTGTCTAAGAAGCTGCCGACCTGGATAGTAAAACCCAGATCGGCAGGACTGCTTTTTTGCTGCTGCGGCTCCTGACAGAGCCAGCAACGCAGAGCACAGACAGATTAACGACGGCTGATCAGCATGCCGAACATCAGGCCCACAACACCGGCCACGCCAATGGCTTGCCAGGGCTTATCGTGGACATAGTTGTCGGTTGCCTTTGCTGCACGAACGCTGTGGTCAACCACAGCCTCTTGGGCATCGTGCAAGGAATCCCGGGTCAGTCGCAATGAGCGCAAGGCCTTTTCACGCAGCTCACCGGCTTTATCACCCGTGGCTTCGGCTGCTTCACGCATCAGTTGTTCGGCTTCGTCCAGGCTTGCCTTAACCTCTTCGATGAATTTGTCTCCGCTGTTTTCCACACTTTTCTTGGTAGCCATATACAACTCCTTGCAGTTGAAAGGGACACGCGACAAATACGTATCGCCAAGTGAATAGCGCAATAGAAGCGCCGCATAAAATTCTTTAACCTGCTGCTTTCACGGTCAGGATAAAGATGTCCGGTGGACCTGGGACAAGTGGATCACAGGTTTACTTCAGTTGGGTCACGTCCACCGTAGACGGTGCACCATTCTGAATACTTTCTTGCTTCATGACCATTTGCACTTCCGGGCAATACCAGTCGGTTACCTGGGAGTTAATCCCCGGAATAGGCAGACTGATGCCACTGAAGCTGGCCTGAGTAGGCTCAATCTCGCGCTGGTAGCGGATGGGCCAACATTGGTAATTGCCCAGTGCCGTCTGCACGGTTTGCTGGGCTCCTACTGTCTTGGCACCCGTATGAATGCGTAAAACATTGGACTGAACCCGCTTATCCAAATTGATCTGAAAATCCTGCCGGGGAAAGGTCTGACCTTCCTGTAGCCCACCATGTTCATAAGAGAACAGGCCCAGCAAACGCAAGTCAAACGAGCCTTGAACGGGCTCCAGACCACCACGGCCATCATCGCGCTGGAAACGTGTACGACCATCGCGCACGGTCATGACGTAGTCAATATTGGGTTTGCTGGCAGGCAAGCCTGCCAGAGCCACACTGGCCTTGCCCTGAACCCGAGCCTGGCATTGATCACCACCCTGTTTTTTCACGTCGGAAAAAGCCAGATCCGCCCCCAGGGCCAAAAAACCCGAACCAGTCAGCTGGATCTGTCCGCCGTCACGCATAAAAGGGACATCGCACAAACCGGCCTGAGCCGAGCTCAGACCCAACATGACCAAGAGCGGTGCAACCATCCAAGCATTCAGTTTCATGTACATCCTGGATTCAGTGAAACTCACGTTTGACTCATTATTATGCCTATCCACCTAGGGACACTGGCAAGGGATTGTAAAAAAGCACGACAAGTTCTGGTCTGAACCATCCTTGCCTTAATCTTTTTGACGAGTCCCGAAAATACGATCACCCGCGTCACCCAAGCCCGGCACGATATAACCATGCTCGTCCAGACGCTGATCAATGGACGCGGTATAGATATGCACGTCAGGGTGGTGTTTTTCAAGAGTGGCAATGCCTTCCGGTGCCGCTACCAGCACCAGGGCGCGAATGTTTTTGCAGCCCGCTTTTTTCAGCAGGTCGATGGTGGCGACCATGGAGCCACCCGTTGCCAGCATAGGGTCAATAATCAAGGCCAGACGCTGATCCAATTCACCCACCAGACGCTCCAGATAGGTTTGGGCCTCAAGCGTTTCTTCGTTACGGGCGATTCCGATCACGCTGACTTTAGCGCCTGGGATCAGGCTCAACACACCGTCCAGCATGCCAATACCTGCGCGCAAAATAGGAACCACCGTCACTTTCTTGCCAGCCAATTTTTCCACTTCCACATCGCCACACCAGCCCGAAATGGTGGTGGGTTCCAGGGGCAAATCCTTGCAGGCCTCGTAAGTCAGCAAAGAGGCGATCTCCTGAGACATTTCGCGGAAATTCTTGGTGCTCAGATCTGCCTTGCGCATCAAGCCCAGTTTATGGCGGATCAAAGGGTGGCGTATTTCGTGTATGGGCATGATTGCTTCATCAAATTAGGGACAAACTAAAACAGGGCCACCCCCAAGGCGGCCCGCACTATCGTGATCGTTAACGCACTGCCAACCACTTCACCACCGCATCAAAAAAAGGTCGGGCAGAGGCAGAACGTTCGTCATTGACCATCATGACGACAATATACCGCTTTCCACTGGTTCCCAGCACGTAACCGGCCAGGGCCCGGCTATCGCGCAAGGTACCGGTTTTCAGGTGAGCACGCCCCTGAACCTCGTCATCGCGCAACCGCGAACGCACCGTGCCATCCACGCCAGCGATCGCAAAAGAAGAAATGTACTCAGGCATCCAGTTGGAGCGCCAAGCGACGTTCAGCATGTCAGCCATGCCGCCCGCCGTCACCCGCGCATTGCGGGACAGGCCCGAACCGTTATCCACCGTCCAGCCAGCGGTATTGATACCTTGGCGACCCAGAACATTCATCACCGCCCGTTCGCCACTGGCAACCGTTGCACCAGGGCCATTCATTTCCGCACCGACTGTCAGCAAGATGGTCCGTGCCATCACATTATTACTTTGCTTATTAATAAGGCGGATCAGGTCCGACAAGGACTGCGAGTCATGCCAGGTAATGGCTTGGGCACGGCCGGGGACACGGCCTGCCTTGATGTCACGCGCCAAGGTGCCGCCCAGATCGCGCCACAGGCCACGGAACAGTTTGTTGAAAAACTCAGTTTGAGAGTGCACCAGACGATAGACGCTGAATTCACCGCAAGACGCGGCCGCCTTGCCGCTGACGCGTATCACCATGCCACCGGCCTCTGGCTGAATCTGGGTTCCCACCACAGGGGAACCGGGGCAAGTGGCAGTAGACCACTCTACTTCGCCCTGCACGCGTACGCCAGGCAAAGGAGGATCGACGATGGCAATCCATTTACGCGCTTGGGGGTCGGGCTGAAACACCAGACGGGAAGCCCCCAGGCCCACCATCATGGCATCCGGGCTGGCGTTATAGGGACGGTCGCCCGCATTATCAAAATCGCCCGGATTGATGGCGACGTTACCGAAGATGGAACGATCCACAACAACTTCGGTCAGATTCTTCACCCCACGCAAGCGGAGTTCACGCAACATGTCCCACAACTGTGGCACCGTCAAAAACGGATCCCCCCCGGCCTTAATATACAAAGGGCCCTTCAAGGTGCCCTGCTCGTCCACCTGCAGGCCATCCTGGGCCATCAAGGTGGTGCGCCAGGTATACTCCGGCCCCAGAGCGGACAGGCCTGCCCAGGTACTGACCAGCTTCATGACCGATGCGGGATTGCGAGGCTCCTGGGGATTGATGCCCACCAGACGCGGACCGTCCACCTCGTCCACCACAATGGACAGGACCGACTGCGGCAGTCGGCTGGCATTCCAGACCGAGGCCAGCTCGGGCGGCAAGGCCTGGGCCAGGGCTAGTGATGCGCCCTGCACCATGAGCAAGGTGGCCAGGGCCACATGCTTGCAACGACTCAAAACAGGCTTTGCCTTTAAAACGCCCATGCCCACGTCTCCAACAGATCAATTCAAGAAAGACCCAAGCATACCGAAAGAAAAACACCGAGGATATGGCCGTTTCAGCAATCTGGCGGCAAAGCGGTAAAATAGTCGGTTACCCCATCAGGCCCGGCCCTCTGGCCAGCGGCCCTTTACGACAAACCATGAGCATCGACCCCTCTTTAACTATCGCCCAGTTCGATTACGAGCTTCCCTCTGATCTGATCGCTCAAAGCCCCCCAGCCCAGCGCCAGGGCAGCCGTCTGCTGCATCTGGACGGCGCCAGCCAATTACATGATCGGCAATTTACCGACCTGCCCAGCTTGTTGCGCCGGGGTGATCTGCTGATCTTCAACGACACACGAGTCATTAAGGCGCGCCTGCAAGGCCAGAAAAGCAGCGGCGGCAAGGTGGAAGTACTGATTGAGCGCGTCACTGGCCCCGACACCGCCTTGGCCCATATCCGCGCCAGCAAATCCCCAAAACCCGGTACCTTGCTGGAATTGGCCGAAGGCCGTGTGCTGGCCGATTGCACGGGACGCGAAGACGCCCTGTTTACACTGCGTTTTCACGAACCTGTGCTGGACATGCTGGAGCAGTACGGCGCGACTCCTCTGCCGCCCTACATCACCCACACAGCCGACGAAGAAGACGAATCGCGCTACCAAACCGTTTACGCCCGTCATCCCGGTGCAGTCGCCGCGCCAACCGCTGGCCTGCACTTTACCGACGAGATGCTGGCTACTTTGCGCGAGCAAGGCGTTGAACAGGCCTTTGTGACCTTGCACGTGGGCGCTGGCACCTTCCAGCCTGTGCGTGTGGACACGATCAGCGAACACGTCATGCACGCCGAGCGCTACCATGTTCCCGCCGCCACCCTGGCCAAGATCGAAGCCACCCGCGCTGCAGGCGGCCGTGTTATTGCCGTGGGCACCACCAGCGTGCGTTCACTGGAATCCGCTGCCAGCCAGGAACCCGGCATCAACCAGCGCTGCGCCGATGGCAGCATTGAAGGCGACACGCGCCTGTTCATTACCCCCGGCTTCCAATACCAGTGGGTCGATGCCTTGATTACCAATTTCCATCTACCCCAGTCCACCTTGCTGATGCTGGTATCGGCCCTGGCGGGGATCGAACCTATACAACGTGCCTACCAGCACGCCGTCCAATCCCGGTATCGCTTTTTCAGTTATGGCGATGCTATGTTCATTGAGCCTCTTACCCCATGAGTGGACTGAAGTTTGACCTTTTAAGCACCGATGGCGCCGCTCGCCGTGGCCAAATCACCCTGAACCACGGTGTCGTGCAAACCCCCATCTTCATGCCGGTCGGCACGTATGGCAGCGTCAAAGCCATGATGCCCCACGAGTTGAAAGACATTGGTTCACAGATCATTCTGGGCAATACCTTCCACCTGTGGCTGCGCCCTGGCACCGAGGTCATGGACAAGTACAAGGGGCTACACAATTTCATGCAGTGGGACAAGCCCATCCTGACGGATTCGGGTGGTTTTCAGGTATTTAGCTTGAAAGGCATGCGCAAGATTACCGAGGAAGGGGTGAAATTTGCCTCCCCCATCACGGGCGAGCGCCTGTTCCTGACGCCTGAAGTGTCCATGCAGATCCAGTATTCCTTGAACTCCGACATTTCCATGGTGTTCGACGAATGCACGCCTTACCTGATTGACGACCGCCCCGCCACGCACATCGAAGCGGCCAAATCCATGCGCATGTCCTTGCGCTGGGCCCGCCGCTCGCGCGACGAGTTCAAGAAACTGGCTAACCCCAATGCCCTGTTCGGCATTGTGCAAGGCGGTATGTACGAAGACCTGCGCGACGAATCCCTGGCTGGCCTGACCGATATCGGTTTTGAAGGCTATGCTATTGGCGGCCTGTCAGTTGGCGAGCCAAAAGAAGACATGATGCGCATTCTGGCGCACACCACGCCCAAACTACCCACTAACGCCCCGCGTTATTTAATGGGTGTAGGCACCCCCGAAGACCTGGTCGAAGGGGTCAGCCAAGGCGTGGATATGTTTGACTGCGTCATGCCGACCCGCAATGCGCGCAATGGCTGGCTGTTTACCCGCTTTGGCGACATCAAGATTCGTAATGCCCGCTACCGCGATGACACCCGCCCGCTAGACCCTGGCTGCCAATGTCACACTTGCCAGCATTTTTCGCGCGGCTATTTGCACCATTTGCAGCGTTCCAATGAAATTACCGGCTCGCGGTTGAATACCCTGCACAACCTGCATTTTTACCTGCAGATCATGCAAGAGATGCGTGATGCCATCGAGCAAAAGCGTTTTTCAGCCTGGCGTGAACAGTTCCATCAGGACCGGGCGCGAGGCATTGAATAACACGCGGGTTGTGATCCCGCAATAAAGTGCCGCTACAATACACCGTTAGTTTTTGACAACCCACACAAAAAAACCCTCAGGAGCCCCCTATGTCCGCTGTTGACATTCTGACTCTCATCCCCGCCCAGCTTGGTGGTGGTGATAATGCCTTGATGGGCATGCTGCCCATCATCTTGATGTTCGTTGTGCTGTACTTCCTGATGATTCGCCCTCAAATGAAGCGTCAGAAAGAACACCGTAACCTGGTGTCCAATCTGGGCAAAGGCGACGAAATCATCACTTCCGGCGGTTTGCTGGGCAAAGTCAGCAAAGTTCACGACAACTACCTGACCGTTGAAGTAGCCAACCTGACCGACAAGCCGGTCGAAGTTCTGGTCCAACGCGTGGCCGTTACGACTGTGCTGCCTAAAGGCACCATCAAGTCGCTGTAATGCCTCCGACCCCGGACCTTGGTCCGGGGTTGCCATTTCTGCACCCGTCGTAGATACCCCATGAATCGCTATCCCCTCTGGAAATATCTCATCGTATTGGTCGCGCTGGCGATCGGCTTGATCTATACGCTGCCTAATCTGTTTGGTGAGTCTCCTGCTGTCCAGGTCTCCAGCGCCAAATCCACGGTCCGGCTTGAAACCAACCTGATCAGTCATGTTGAAGAGCTGCTCAAGAACAATAATATTCCTACGACGGGTTCGTATTTCGAGCAAAACGGACCCAGCGCCACAGCGCGTTTCCGTTTTGACTCCACCGATGTTCAGCTCAAGGCCAAAGACCTGATCGAGCGCGACCTGAACAAGGGCGCGAGCTTGCCGGACTACACCGTCGCCTTGAACCTGATGCCCGCTTCGCCCGCCTGGCTAAGTGCCCTGGGCGCGCACCCCATGCACCTGGGTCTGGATTTGCGCGGTGGCGTGCACTTCCTGCTGCAAGTCGATATGCAGGGCGCCTTGACGGCCCGCTACGACTCCATGGTGGCCGATGCTCGCAGCGTGCTGCGCGAAGCGAAAATACCGGTTGGCAACATTGAACGTGATGGTCAGGCCCTGCGTCTGAGTTTTGCCTCGGAAGAGGAGCGCGACCGTGCCCAGACCGAAATGCGCCGTTCCATGCCTGATCTGGCTTTCACTCCGTCCGGTAACAATGGCCTGAACGCCCGCCTGACCGACACCGCTGTCATCCAGGTACAGAGCAATGCGCTCAAGCAAAACATCACCACCTTGCATAATCGGATCAACGAACTGGGCGTTGCCGAGCCGCTGATTCAACAGCAAGGCTCCGACCGGATCGTAGTGCAATTGCCGGGTGTGCAAGATGTAGCCAAGGCCAAAGAAATCCTGGGCCGTACCGCCACGCTGGAACTGCGCATGGTGGAGGACTCCCCCGCTGCCGTTGCCGCGCTGAACTCGGGCACCGTGCCCTTTGGTCTGGAACGCTACACCGAACGTGGTGGTGCGCCCTTGCTGCTGCGTCGCCAAGTCATCCTGACGGGTGAAAACCTGCAAGATGCCCAGCCCGGCCGTGACTCGCAAACCCAACAGCCCACCGTCAACCTGACGCTGGACAATAAGGGTTCGCGCATTTTCCGCGACATCACCCGCAACAACATCAACAAGCGCATGGCAATTGTGTTGTTTGAAAATGGCGTAGGTGAAGTGGTGACTGCGCCGGTTATCCGCAGCGAAATCCCCAATGGCCAGGTACAGATCAGCGGCAGCATGAACGCTCAGGAAGCCGCCGATATCTCCCTGTTGCTGCGTGCCGGTTCGCTGGCCGCCCCCATGAGCATCATCGAAGAGCGCACCATTGGCCCCAGCCTAGGTGCCGACAATATCCGCCAGGGCTTTAACGCCACGCTGTATGGCTTTATTGCGATTGCGATCTTCATCATGCTGTACTACCACTTGATTGGTCTGTTCTCTACGATTGGCCTGACCTTCAACGTGCTCTTGCTGCTGGCTGTGCTGTCCATGCTGCAAGCGACCCTGACCTTGCCAGGTATCGCCGCTATTGCCTTGACGCTGGGTATGGCCATTGACGCCAACGTGCTGATCAACGAGCGTATTCGAGAGGAGTTACGCAATGGCGCCTCACCGCAGCAAGCCATCAATCTGGGTTTTGATCGTGCCTGGGCCACTATTTTCGACTCCAACTTGACCAGTCTGATTGTGGGTGTCGCTTTGTTGGCCTTTGGTTCCGGTCCTATCCGCGGCTTTGCAGTGGTCCACGTGATCGGCATTCTGACCTCCATGTTCTCCTCGGTGGTTGGGGTTCGTGCCCTGGTCAATCTCTGGTATGGCAACCGTCGTCGCCTGCAAGGGATTTCTAGGGCCGGTGCTAACCGGCCAGGCCCAACTACAGGCATAGAGCATCATGGAATTTTTTCGTATTCATCGCACCGTCCCGTTCATGCGCCATGCGTTGGTGCTGAACCTGATCAGTCTTCTGACATTTATTGCAGCAGTCGTTTTTATTATTTTGCGCGGCTTTCACCTGTCCATCGAATTTACCGGTGGCACAGTCATGGAAGTGCATTATCAGCAAACCGTGCAAGTCGAGGAAGTACGCCGTTCTGTTCAGGCTTTGGGCTATACCGACTTCCAAGTACAGAACTTCGGTACTTCTCAGGACATCATGATTCGTTTGCCCGTGCTGGACGGGCAGGATTCGACCCAGCAAAGCGCACAGGTTATCAATGCCTTGCAACAGCAACACTCAGACGTAGAGCTGCGCCGTGTGGAGTTTGTGGGGCCGCAGGTCGGGCAGGAGTTGCTAAATAACGGTTTGATGGCGCTGGCCTTCGTCGTTGTGGGCATCGTGCTCTACCTAGGCTTCCGGTTTGAATGGAAGCTTGCGCTAGCGTGTGCCATTGCCAACTTGCACGACGTGGTCATCATCCTGGGCTTTTTCGCCTTCTTCCAGTGGGAGTTCTCGCTATCGGTTCTGGCCGGTGTACTGGCCGTGCTGGGTTACTCCGTGAACGAGTCGGTCGTGGTGATGGACCGTATCCGAGAAAACTTCCGCAAGCAGCGCAAGATGTCGGTGTCGGACATTATTGACCTGTCCATCACCCAGAATATTTCGCGCACTATCATCACCCACGGTTCTACCCAGATGATGGTGTTGTCGATTTTCTTCTTTGGTGGCCCAACACTGCATAACTTCTCGCTGGCGCTGACCATTGGTATCTGGTTTGGTATTTATTCTTCCGTGTTTGTGGCCGCTGCCATCTCCATGTGGCTGGGCGTAAAACGTGAAGATCTGCTCAAGCCTGTCAAGAAGGATGAAGGTGGTGAGGTTGTAGAGGGCTGATTTGCTTCTCTCTGATCATCAAAAAAAGCCCGGCATTAGAACAATGTCGGGCTTTTTTGTTTCTGCAGCTACAAGCTTGCAAGCAATAGGGGGGCAGGTGTTTGGTCCTTGGGACAATCGATATAAAAAGACCACTTCTAGAGCAGAATCTTTAAGTGGCTCTGCAACCGGTCTTATCGTGATAGGCCTGACATGGTCATTACGACTATCGTTTTGCATGGGCAGACTGCAGCAATCAGGGGTATCAAACGTGATCAGCTGCGTGAAACACAGACCCAAACGAAGTCGAGGCGGTGGCTCCACAACTACTGTGGCACCACCTCATCTGGCCGCAACGTCAAGACTCGTACACCACTATCCGTAACCGCTACCGTGTGTTCAAACTGCGCCGAGAGCAAGCCATCGCAGCTTGTCACCGTCCAGCCATCCTTGCCTGTCTGCACCGCATGACTGCCTTGATTGAGCATGGGCTCGATGGTGAACACCATCCCCTCTTTCAAACGCAAACCTGTACGTGGCATGCCCCAATGCAGCACTTCTGGCGCTTCGTGCATTTCACGCCCAATGCCATGCCCGCAATAATCCCGCACTACCGAATAACCCTGTCGACGTGCATAGTCTGAAATCGCAAACCCGATATCTCCCAAGGTCGCACCAGGCCGGACCGCCTGTATGCCTTTCCACATGGCCTGATAACAGGCATCCACCAACTTCCGGGCAGCAGGAGCCACCTGCCCCACCATATAGGTCTTGCTGGAGTCCGCAATAAAACCATTCTTCTCCAAGGTGATGTCGAAATTCACGATATCGCCCTCTTTCAGCACATCGGTAGGGGACGGCATGCCGTGACACACCACCTGATTGGGCGAGGAGTTCAACACATAGGCATAACCATACTGGCCCTTGCTGGCCGGGCGAGACTGCAAGTCATTCACGATGAAGTGCTCAACCAGATCGTTGACTTGCATCGTGTTCATGCCAATCAAATCCAGCTGATCCAGACGTGTAAATACCTGGGCCAACAAGCGCCCCGACTCCGCCATCAAGGCCAGTTCATCAGCTGTCTTGATCATGCGGACTCTCTCTGTTCCAACGGCACCGCCGGCTCGATCAGCCCCGCTGCTCGCAGCTCGCGGGCAACAATGTCATTAAAGCTCAAGGTCGGGTTCAGCTCGCATAACAGACCCATGCGTATCCAAAAAGCCGCCTGTGCATTGATGGAACGGCACGACACCGTGCTGGCCTTGCGTAACTGATCGTGCAGCACATCATCAATATTCACAATACCCATTTCACTTCCTTTATATGATCCATATACGAATCACATACCCCCTAAAAATACGGAGCAAGCAGGACGAGGCTGAAAAGCCTGCTCCCACACAGTGCTCAGTGCTGTTACCCCTACCTTCTCGTTAAAAAAGCAGCCAGTCAGCAACAAGTCCACCAACATAAGAGCTAGGCTTGTGGCTCACTGGAGGCCCGGCGTTATAATGCTCGATTCATCATTCTCAATAGCCCGCGGGATATACACCCGTCACGGCTCCTTCTATGACCGACACCACACTCACTACTCCTGCCAGCGCGGATTCCGCCGCCAAACCTGTCCGCAAGCTCTTCATCCGCACCTTTGGTTGCCAGATGAACGAGTACGACTCCGAAAAAATGGCCGATATCCTGAATCAGGATCGCCCGGTGGAGTTAACAACCAACCCCGAAGAAGCAGACATCATCCTGTTCAATACCTGTTCGGTGCGCGAAAAAGCGCAAGAAAAGGTGTTCTCGGACCTGGGCCGGGTTCAGCATTTGAAAGCGCTCAACCCCGATCTGGTGATTGGCGTGGGCGGCTGTGTAGCCAGCCAGGAAGGCGACACAATTATTCGTCGTGCTCCCTACGTGGATGTCGTGTTCGGACCGCAGACTCTGCACCGCCTGCCCGAGTTGATCGTCAAGCGTCGCAACAGCGGCCGCTCGCAAGTAGACATCAGCTTTCCAGAAATTGAAAAGTTCGATGCCCTGCCCCCGGCACGCGTTGAGGGCTATTCGGCTTTTGTGTCCATCATGGAAGGTTGCAGCAAGTACTGCAGCTTCTGTGTGGTGCCCTACACCCGTGGCCCCGAAGTCTCCCGCCCCTTTGACGATGTGCTGATGGAAGTGGCTGACCTGGCCGACCAGGGCGTGCGCGAAGTGACGCTGCTGGGCCAGAACGTGAACGCCTATCGTGGCCCCACTGAGGTCGCAGGCGAGATTGCCGACTTTGCCATGCTGCTGGAATACGTACACGAGATTCCCGGTATCGAGCGCATTCGCTACACCACCTCGCACCCCAAGGAAATGACCTCGCGCCTGATCGCTGCCCACGGCAATCTGCCCAAGCTGGTACCCTTCCTGCACCTGCCAGTGCAAGCCGGTAGCGACCGTATTCTGGCTGCAATGAAACGCGGCTACACGTCACTGGAGTTCAAATCCATCGTGCGCCGCCTGCGCGAAGCCCGTCCGGACATTGTCTTGTCCTCGGACTTTATTGTCGGCTTCCCCGGCGAGACCGAAGAAGATTTCCAGAAAACGTTGAAACTGATTCGCGATGTGAATTTCGACCAGTCTTTCTCCTTTGTGTACTCCCGTCGCCCCGGCACACCTGCCGCCGATCTGGAAGACAACTCCAGCAAAGAAGAAAAACTGGACCGTTTGCACCGTCTGCAAGCGCAGATCAACGAGCAGGCCCAGACAATCAGTCAGGCCATGGTCGGCAGCGTGCAACGCATTCTGGTCGAAGGCACTTCCCGCAGGGACGACACAGAACTGAAAGGCCGTACAGAAAACAACCGCATCATCAACTTTCCGGGCGATCGCCGCCTGATCGGACAAATTGTGGATGTACACGTGACCCAAGTGCTGACTAATACCTTGCGCGGCGAAATCGTGACTCACGACCGGGTGACAGGAGCCTGATATGACTAGCCAACGCCGCCGCATGCCCACTGCTTTGCGTCTGGACGGGGACAATACCCATCTGGCCAATCTATGCGGCCCCCTGGACGAGAACATCAAGCAGATTGCTATGGCGTACAACGTCACCCTGCGTCGGCGTGGCAGTCATGTTTCGATTGAAGGTGAACGCGCGGACGAGGCCGCCAAGGCCATTGACTGGTTTCATTCGCGGGCCGTGCACCGGGCACTGAATATTGATGATATTCAGCTGGGTTTGGTCGAGTTGGGCGCCAGCCGCAGCCACGAGCAGGCCAAGAAAGCGGAACCCCTGCCAGAGCCTCCGCCCGTCGGCCAGGAAGAAATCAATTTACGTACGGCTAAGCGCGATTTGCGTCCCCGTACCCCTGGCCAACGCGAGTACTTGCGCAATATTCTGGATAATGACATCAACTTCGGCATCGGCCCGGCCGGTACCGGCAAGACCTGGCTGGCAGTAGCCTGCGCGATTGATGCGCTGGAGCGCGAATCCGTTCACCGTCTGGTCCTGACTCGACCTGCCGTAGAAGCTGGGGAGCGTCTGGGCTTTTTACCCGGCGATCTGGCCCAAAAGGTAGATCCGTATCTGCGCCCCCTGTACGACGCCCTCTACGATTTGATGGGTGTGGAGAAAGTACAGCGCTTGTTTGAAAAACAGATTATTGAAATCGCTCCCCTGGCCTATATGCGTGGTCGCACGCTGAACCATGCATTTGTGATTCTGGACGAAGCTCAGAACACCACGCCAGAACAGATGAAAATGTTCCTGACCCGCATCGGCTTTGGCAGCAAGGCCGTCATTACGGGCGACCCTACTCAAGTGGACCTGCCCAAGGGCCAGCGCAGTGGATTGAACCATGCGGTCAAGGTGCTGGAAAACGTCCAGGGTATTTCCTGCTCGCGCTTTAGCAGCCGTGACGTGGTGCGCCACCCCTTGGTCGCACGGATTGTGGACGCTTATGAGGCCGCTGGTGATGCCTGATTTATCGTTAAGTGTTCAATACGCCGTTGCCTGCCCTGAACTGAGCCGCTCGCGCATCCGTCGCTGGATGCAGCGCAGCATTGATATGGCTGTCGAGCGTATTCACCCCGAAGATCGCTTCACGGCGTTAGCAGCCACCTTGCGCATCGTGGATGCCGAAGAAGGCCAAAGCCTGAATTCGGGCTATCGAGAGCGCGATTACGCCACCAATGTGCTGACCTTTGAATATGGCCAGGACGAGGAAGGTGTGGTCCACGGCGATATCGTACTGTGTCTGCCTGTGCTGGAGCGCGAAGCCCAGGAACAGGGCAAGCCATTTTTACACCATGCCACACACCTGGTTGTGCATGGTTGTCTGCATTCTTTGGGTTACGACCACATCGATGAAGACGAGGCTCAGGACATGGAGGCGCTGGAAACAGCCATCCTGGCCAGCCTGCGTATTCCCGATCCCTACCAGGAACGTTAGGCGATTCCGTGGATACGGACTGCGACAAAACCGTCACAAAACATGGCGAATACGCTTTACTCTTCGCCCATTCCGAATGATGACTGGTCCATACCTTGTCATCATTTTTCGGTTATGCTTGATTCTCCCTTAACTCGTCCTTCGGACAATGTCAGACTCTGCCCCCGACCCTGAGCCCCGCCCTTCTAAAGCCGGCTCAAACAATCCCATCTCTCGCTTAAGTGCTTTTTTTAATCGGCGTCACGAACCCGAAGATCGAGAAGACCTTAAGTCTGTCCTAGTTGCGGCCCATGCCCGCAAAGTTATCGACGACGAATCTCTGTCCATGATCGCCGGCACACTGGATATGGCCAATAAAACGGTGGCCGATATCATGGTGCCCCGGTCCAAGATCGATATGCTGGACATCGCCAAGCCCTTGACCGAGATGCTGCCCATCATTATTGAAACCGGGCACAGCCGCTTTCCGATCTACGAGACGGAACGCGACAATATAATCGGTATTTTGCTGGCCAAAGACTTGCTGCTGTCGATTGCCAATCCCACGCTGGATTTGCGTCCGCTGATCCGTCCTGCGGTGTTCATCCCCGAGACCAAGCGCTTAAATGTCTTGCTGCACGAGTTCCGTGGCAGCCGCAATCACATTGCGGTCGTCATTGACGAGCACGGCGGCACCGCAGGCCTGGTCACCATGGAAGACGTGCTGGAACAAATTGTTGGCGACATCGAAGATGAATACGATGAAGACGCCGAACAAACCATTTTCCAGGCAGGCCCCGACAGCTGGCGCGTCATGGCCCTGACTGAAATCCCCGATTTCAACGACGCCTTCCACACTAACCTGCCTAACGACGACTTTGATACAGTCGGTGGTTGGCTGGCCTCCGAATTGGGACATATCCCTCGCCGGGGCGATGTGGCCCAGCTCGATGGCATCAGCATTACGGTAGTCCGTGCCGATGCCAAACGAGCCCTTTGGTTACACGTTCAGCGAGCCACCCCCGCCGAGCCCCATCTTGAACAAAACTGATTCCAAGCCTTTACCCCAGGCGCTTAGTGTCGCTTTATTGCTGGCCCTGGGGGGCTTGCATGCGCTGTCTTTCTCCATAGGCCCGCTACCCTCCTGGATTTTGCCCTTTTATCAGATCACCCTGCTGGCCATTGCCTGCTCGCAGATCTTCAAGTCGCAATCGGTACGGCAAGCCTTTGGGCGCAGCTATCTATTTGGTCTGGGCCACTTTGGCGTAGGAATTTATTGGCTGTACATCAGCATGCACCAATACGGTGGCATGCCATCCTGGATGGCTGCCCTGGGGGTCTTGCTGCTAGCTGCCGCGCTGGCCGTCTTTCCTGCCCTGGCATCCGCTGTCTGGCAAAAGCTGCGTCCTGAACACGATAGTGATTCCTGGCTACCCCGATTGCTATTATCAGCAGGCTGGGCCAGCTGCTGGGCACTCAGTGAATGGCTGCGCGGCAATTTGCTGACCGGCTTTCCCTGGCTCAATATTGGCTACTCGCACGCGGAAGGCATGTTTACAGGCTGGGCACCGGTTATCGGTGTTTATGGCCTGGCTTGGCTGTCAGCTTTCAGTGCCGCTGTCATCGCCCAATTTGCCGCTTCCAAAGACAAAAACCAAAGCCCTTCCAGCGCAATTGGCATTGGTATCGCTATGGTTTTTGGGTTAATCGGCATCAGCTTGCCGCACATTGCCTGGGTACAGCCGCATGGCGCACCGTTTATTGCCCGCCTGGTGCAAGGCAATATCGACCAAAGCGCCAAATTCGGCCCCAATATGGCCGAGGGCATAGAACGTTATTACGAACTGGCTAACCTACCTGCCAAATCTCCTGAAGACGCGCCCCGCCTGATTGTTCTGCCCGAAACCGTCATCCCTGTTTTGCAGAACCGTCTGGAAACCAGCTTCTGGTTACG
>SMEP01000123.1_pt1 | contig 16630 bp, 13 predicted proteins | sample 2456231 | NCBI WGS metagenome assembly SMEP01 (sample SAMN10132595, study PRJNA489261) | soil metagenome | isolation source: day1 control-silty clay loam soil ammended with raw manure from dairy cow... | place: USA | collected 2015-05-15
GTCGGTATCAAGCAATCCAGCCCCAGCATCGAACAATTCATCAAGACTCTGTTCCGACTCAAAGACAAAGTGCGCGTCTACGGGTTTCGCATGGATGAGCATGGCCTGTCCTTGCTGCAAACCGTGGATGGGGATGGCACGATTGGCGCCGGCGGCGTGTTGGGCCGCTATCAACCGGATTTTTACAATCACATCTGGCGCGGTGACATCGCCGCCGCCCGTGCCTGCGGCCAGAAAGACATACAAATTTTGCAAGACTGGTACACGCCCGAGCTGATTGGCCGCTATGGCTCCTCGCCCGCGGTATTGAAAGTTGCATTCAAGATGCGTGGCGTGCCCGTGCATCCCTACGTACGCCGCCCCACTCTGGAGGTCGAAGACAGCGAGATAGAACTGATACGCCAAACCCTGGTCGATCTTGAACTGATTTAAGACCCCGGCTGCGGGTGCCTCTGGCACCCGTCCCCTTACCCCCTTCGCTGGCACACACCACGCAGGCTTTATAGCCCTGCCTGTTTTGTTGCGCCTGTTTCTTGCCGCATCACTGGCGGTAGGGGGATTGCTGCACGCTTTTTTTATCTACCACGAAGGAGAAGAGGAATTGAAAACAAGAAATAAAACCGCCGTCAGTACTGCCCTGTTTTTATTGATGGCCAGCTCGGCCGCCCACGCGTCCGTTACCCTGTACGGGATTTTGGACACTGGCGTTGGCTACGACATGAACAAAGGCAATAGCAGCTACAGCCGCAACCGTACCGACGCGACAGAGTTCAAGACATCCCGTCTGGGCCCTAATAGTGGTGTGCATTTTGGCAGCCGTTGGGGGATTCGTGGCTCGGAAGATCTGGGCAATGGTTTACACGCCAAGTTTGTATTGGAAAGCGGCTTTGATGTGCCCACTGGCCAATCCATTCAGGGCGGCCGCCTGTTTGGCCGTCAGGCCACCCTGGGACTGGCAGGCGACGATTGGGGTCAGGTCGATTTCGGTCTGAAAAACAATATGCCAACCGAATACTTCAGCATGGCTCACCCCTTGGGTGGCGGCGGCGGGATTGTAGGTTTTGGTTCGACCTTCAGCGTAGCCAACACGGTGCGCTACGACAACCAGATCCAGTACCAATCCCCCACGCTGAACGGCTTCCAGTTCGGTATTGGCTATTCCTTCAATATCAACGGCAAGCAGCAATGGGATAGCGAGCGCCCCGACGGCACCAATACCAAGGACAGCAATATCCGTGCAGTCACCACCGGTCTGCGCTACAACAACGGCCCCTTGAGTGCAGCCTTGGTTTACGACCAATTGCATATCAATAAACAGTCCGCCAGCGGTTCGCGTCCTGCCGCCGACTCCACCCGCGTCAGCGCCTGGGCTGGTGCCGCCAGCTATGACTTCGAGGTCGTCAAAGTGTTTGCCGGTATCGGTCAAACCCGCGATGGTCTGTTCGCCACCCAAGTCTTTGGCCTGAGCAACGTCACCAACCCGCTGCCATCCTTTGCCGCCGTGCCGGGCCTGCGCATTAACTCCTACTCCTTTGGTGTGACCACCCCATTGGCTGGAGGTCGCTTCTCGCTGGGCTGGAACATGGCTGATCCACGCTCTCTGCCAGAGAGCATTACTGGCCCCAATGCGCAAACCAAACGCCAGCATGTGTACTCGGTGGGTTATCAGTACGACCTGTCCAAACGCACCATGGTGTACGTGTACGGCGGTTATGCACAGAACCTGACCTTCCTGCCAGATGCGCGCGCCACACAGCTGTACGTGGCCTTTAACCACAAGTTCTAAACTTGTTGAGGTCCTCTTCGGAGGGCTGGTTTTTGAATCACGGACAAAGTCCGTGATTAGCTGCAGTATTTTTCCGTAGATGCGCGATTCTGTTCCGCGTTATCTCTTTTTATACGCCCCTCTACGCATGTCGTAAGGGGCGTTTTTTTACCGCCGGGCCGTCCCAACGTAAAAAGCGCCCCCCCTCTGAACTGCACCCCAAACTTCGGTTTGGGCTTTTTGTCGCCCTTTCAAATCCATTCAGCCGTCGAACGAATCACGCCTCAGCGATACCGCGCAATCAATGCCACGCGGTTAGGTCTATCAGCCTTGTACAAAATACTCTTTACATGGGTTTTCACGGTGGGCAAGGCCATGCTCAGCTCAAGGGCGATCTGCTTGTTTGATTGCCCTACGAGCAACCGGTGGAAAACCTCGGACTCGCGTGGCGTCAAATCAGGCAGCATGGGCTCGGGACGGGCTATAGAAGAGCACCATACCGATGAAATCAAAGGCTGTAGCCCTCTTAGGACCGCCACCTCATCCAGCCGGAACTCCCCCATTTCCGACGGGCGCGACAAGCGGACTCCGCCAACAATGCAACCTTCAGGGTCACGCAGAAAAGCCTCCATCTTGAACGACATGCCCATGGGCTGAAGAAACCCCCGCAGATAGGCTTCGCGTTGCGCCGTAGTACCGGCTCCCTGGGCGCTACTGAAGACGCTGTTGCGATGCTGCCCGAAATGGCGCGGGTGGAAAGGGTCCAGATGCGCAAATCTCGGATAAACCGGTATCCATCGCGTATCGCCATCATCAAAACGGAAATCACATGGCTCGAGATTGGCATCGGTGCGATACAGACAGAGTCGACCAGTGGGTATGACAGCCCGCACGGCGGAGAATATCTGCTGCCTGATCTGGCTGCTAGAAAACATCATGCTGATCCCTGACGGAGCCCCACGCCCCTCATCCTTCGGGATGATACCAGCACAGCAGAACCGCCTGTAAGCTCTCCTTCATCAGGGAAAACCTTCACAGCCCCTCGATGCGTTAACACCCGAATCCCATCAGGCCTTGAAACGATCCGGCCTCTTTACTGATCCCGTAACGACTATGTCTGCACTCGAAATTCTGACCACCCGCTTTGCCCCTGCCCGACGCACCATCGCCAATATATTGCTGGATGGCGCGTCCCGCTACGGCCAGCGACCACTGTTGAGCATAGATGGCCGCACCTGGACTCATGCCGACATGGTCTACCACGTCGCCCGGCGAGCAGCAACGCTGACCGCACAGGGCATCGTCCAGGGAGACCGGGTGGCGCTGCTGTGCCGCAATCGCCTGGAAATCCTCGACACCGTACTGGCATGCGCCTGGCTAGGGGCGATCGCCGTGCCGATCAATACGGCATCCCTAGCGCCGCAAGTCCAATACTTCCTGAACAACAGCGGTGCGCGCTTGCTGCTGGCTGACACCGGTCTGGCCGATTCATTGCTCACTGTCGATTGGACACGCACCCAGGTCCAAGCCGTGTGGTGGCTGCACGCGAACGATGGTCCCCCATCGTTGCCGGACCTTCCCGGTTTCAGCCGGGATTGCCCGGATCTCGGTGATCCTGTCGAACCCGCCGAAAACGGCCCTGGAACACCGTTCGCCATCCTGTACACCTCGGGTACCACCGGACCATCCAAAGGCGTGTTAAGTCCACAAGCTCAATGGTTTTGGTGGGGTGCTCACAGCGTGGATGCGTTGGATATCCATTCCCACGACATACTGGCCACCACCTTGCCGCTCTGTCATGTCAATGCCTTGCACACCTTCATCCAAGCCAGCCTGGCTGGTGCGCATGTGGTGTATTACCCGCGTTTCTCAGCGTCGCGATTCTGGACCATGATGGAGCAATGCGGTGCTACGCGCACCTACCTGCTGGGCGCAATGGTACCCATGCTGCTGGCCCAACCCGAACAGGCCGCCGAGCGCGAACACCGAGTGCAATTGATATTGAGCCCGGGTACCCCAGCAGACGCAGCCCGCCGGCTGGAAGCGCGCACCGGTGTGCGAGTGATCGAGGGTTATGGCTCCACCGAGACCAATTTCGCCATCGCAACGCCGGCGACCGCCCAACCCGATGGCCGCATGGGCTGGGTGCGTCCGGGCTTCAGCGCCTGCGTCGTGGATGAGGACGATGCCCCCCTGCCGGCGGGTACCGCCGGAGAGCTATTGCTGCGGGCAGACCAGCCTTACACCTTCGCCCTGGGCTATCACAACATGCCGGAAGCCACCGTGGTCGCATGGCGTAATCTCTGGTGGCACACGGGCGACCGGGTAGTCGCAGAATCCGACGGCGCAATACGTTTTCTGGATCGTCTCAAAGATGCCATTCGCCGACGCGGCGAGAATATTTCATCCTACGAAGTCGAGGCGGTGCTGCTGCAGCATCCGGCCATCGCGCAGGCCGCTGTATTTCCAGTACCGTCCGAACTGGCCGAAGACGATGTGATGGCTGCCATCCGCCTGCGCGATGGACTCCATGTCGGCCCCGCCGAGTTGGTCGAGTTTTGCCACTCCCACCTACCCCACTTCGCCGTCCCTCGCTATATCGACATCGTTGCTGACTTCCCGCGCACCGCCAACGGCAAGGTCCGCAAAGTCGAGCTGCGGGAGCGCGGAGTGACCGCCACAACCTGGCGCAATGACTGAATCCATCCCTTTTCGTGTCTGGCCCATTCAAGGAGAATCCCATGCGATCCCTGCCCCTTATTCTGACCCTGCTTTCCAGCGCTTTAGCCCCCTTGGCCGCTACCGCTGCCGACAACTCCTATCCCGGTCAGCCCATACGGGTGATCGTCCCCTTTGGCGCGGGCGGAGGTACTGACATCATTACGCGCATCGTGACTGAGAAGCTCGCTGACGACCTCAAGCAGCCGCTGGTCATCGAGAACCGGGCCGGCGGGAACACCATTATTGGCGCTAACGCTGTCGCCAAGTCCCAAGCCAACGGCTACACGCTGCTCTCGACGCTTGACATGAGCATGACCATCTTGCCGGCGGTCTATCGCTCATTGCCATTCGACCCTGCACAGGATTTCGAGCCTGTATCGCTCCTGGCCCGCGTACCCGCACTGTTTGTCGCCAATCCCAAAGTACCGGCCAACAACCTGACAGAACTGATTGAATACAGCAAGGCCCATCCCGGTCAATTGAATTACGCCTCTGCCGTGCTGTACGGCCAGCTCTTGGGTGAGCAGATGAAATCACTCACCGGTATGACCTACACCTATGTCCCTTACAAATCCTCACCCGAGGCCATGAGCGCGGTGGCCAGCGGCCATGTCGACTTCATGATGCTGGACATCGCTACCGGACTAGCCTTCATCCGCGACGGGAAGGTCAAAGCCCTGGCCATTACGACGCCGGAACGCAGCACGCAGCTGCCCGATGTGCCCACCGTCGCCGAACAAGGGCATCCTGAACTTGGCATGAGCGTGTGGTACGCCATGTACGCCCCCCACGGTACGCCGCGCAACGTGGTCGAGACACTCAATGCAAGCATTGGACGTGTTCTGGCCATGCCCGATGTCCAGGACCGTTTGACTCAACTGGGTCATGATGCAGCTCCCTCCTCTCCCGAAGAGCTCGCCCGGATGATCAAGGCTGATTCAGCCAAATGGGCCAAAGCAGCCCAAGATGGCAATATTCAGCTCGAATGATTCAAATAGAGGGGGAATTTCGACCGGCGCGGCGGCAGAGGCATTACCCTGCTGCTGGCCTCGCTAAGGCCGTGATCGCCACGAAAATCAAGACTCTGCAACGATGATGGCCTTAATGGCTACATCGACTGTGTGAGCTTAATGGGCAAAAAATAAACCCCTCTGCTCAAGAACAGGGGGCTTATCAACACTTTTACCGGCCCAAAGGCCCGGTAAAAGTGGCGTCTAAAGAAAGACAGAGATAACTTAGTTCGTCGCCAGAGCCAACAGGCGCTCTGACAGGACAGATTCTTTATCCGCCAAGGGTGCTATCACGTTGTAGTGGTTCGTCCCCGGCAAGGCACGATACACCGCGTCCACGCCTTGGCTGGACCAAGACTGGGCCAGCTCCTGACTTTGCCGATGAAACTCCGAAGTTTCATCCCCGCCAACCCAGGCCTCGAAAGGCTGACCTGCAGCAGGCACAGCCCAGAACAAGGGACTGGATGCCTGAGCCGTTTCAACATTGAGCCGCAAGGCATCATTGATACCGATATGCGTCAGCGGTTCCAGATCGTAGAGTCCCGACAAGCCCAAACCTGCACACAACATATCGTGGGGCAGATCAGGGGCATAAGCGGGCCAATCCGTTGCCAGCAGACACGCAGCCAGATGCCCCCCGGCTGAATGTCCTGCTACTACGATCGGACGCTGGAAACGACGCCAGGTAATGGCGCAAGCCAGACGCAACTCTTCGATAATTTGCGCCACACTTCCTTCGGGACACAAGGTGTAGGTTGGCAAGATAGTAATCAAGCCATTGTCCACGCTGCCTTGTGCCAAATGGCTGAAACGACGCTGATCCATGGACTGCCAATAGCCGCCGTGAATGAACATCAACACAGCTGCATCAGGACGCTCCACAGCCGGAAAATGAATGTCCATCACATTGCGCACTGCCGGACCATAGGGCTGGTTGGCTTCATGACGTGAACCGGCCCGAAACTGCTCAGCCAATCCCGACCACGAGGCAACAATCTCCTTGTGATCGGACACATGCCAACTGGCGTTGTACTCACTTTCCAGATGCTGTGTCATGGCCGGTTTAGTCCTTGGAAACACCGAGCTCGGCTGCCACGCGATCCAGCTCCGCACGGTAGAAGTTCAGCGCTTCCTGGGCATCGACACCCTTGGCTTCGCTCAACCACTGCTGTTCAATGACCGCCAGCTTGGTCTTCATGGCTTCCAGTTGCTCACCTTCAATGCGGTGCACTTTAATACCCTCGGCAGCCAGAAGATCAAAAGCGGCCATATTGTTCTTTTGCCAGATACCGGAGAAACGCTTGACCATGGGTTCACCCGACAAGGTCTCAATGGCTGCACGGTCAGCCTCGCTGATACGCTGCCAGCTACGCTCGTTAACCACCATGAACTGGCTGGAGGCCGAGAAGCCACCAGGTAAAAGGAACAAGTTCGGCATGAAACGGGCCAGATTGAAGTCAATCACCGTGGTGTAGTTCTGGAACATACCGTCAATGATGCCGCGCGAGACCTGGTCATAGGCTTCAGTCAGCGTGGAAGAAATCGACACCAGCCCGAGCAGCTTGGCAATACGCTCTACCAGCACTCCGGGGATACGAATTTTGGTGCCATCCAGCTTGTCCAGACTGTCTACCTTGGCTGCCGTCCACAACTGATACGAGCCGGGAACCCAAGCGCCCAGCAACTTGGTGCCGGCATGTTCGTTCTTGCCCATGAAGTACTTCTGGTAGGTGCGCCAGTAAGCCAGGGAGTTTACCTGGGCGTTCTCGGCCGTCATAGGCAGCTCCACCATCTCCGTCAGCTTGAAGCGCTCGGGGGTGTAGGAGTGCACACCAAACGCCATATCAGCCACACCATTACGCACCAGATCGTAATGCGAAGCAGGTGTACCCAAAGGCGGCAGCACCTGAATCTTCACCCGTCCTTCCGTTGCCTTCTCCACATCCTTGGCCCAAGGATTGAGCATCTCGGTGACCATGGGATGGCTTGGTGGTAACCAGTTGGAAAACCGCAGCGTGATGTTCTGTGCCTGCACGCTGGTGCTGGCTGCCAGGGCGACTGCAGCTACCCCCACCCATTTGCTAACTTGCTTAATCATGCGTATTCCTTCAAGAAAATCAGATTCAATAAAAAATGGCTCACATCAATGAGGGCAGAAACAAAGCAATGCCAGGAATACCAATCAAGAGCGCCAGGCGCACCAGATCAGCGAAGACAAAATAGATAACGCCTCGGTAAATCGTGCTGAGCGACATGGACGGGACTACCGAATTGAGCACAAACACGTTCATCCCCAAGGGCGGTGTAATCAGGCCGACCTCGATCAGTGTCACCACCAGAATGCCGAACCAGATCGGGTCCAGGCCCAGGTTGATAATCAGTGGATAAACAATGGGTAGCGTCAGCAGGAGCATGGACATGCCTTCGAGCATGCAGCCCAGGACCAGATACAGCACCACAATGCCCAGCAAAATCCCCCAACCTGGCAAGTCCCATTGCTGGACAGCGTCGGACAACATGGCGGTAAAGCCAGCCACGTTTACAAAAGTGGTAAAGATCTGTGCACCCACCATAATCACGAAGATGGCGGCACTGGTCATGGCAGTTTCACGCAAGGCCCCCATCAGGCTCTGCCAGGAGAACTTGCGACGCCAAATCATGATGAGCAGGGCACCCACAGCACCGATACCGGCCGCTTCCGTAGGCGTGAAAAAATTGCCGTAAATCCCGCCGATCACCAGCAGGAACAACAGTAAGACGGAGCCCACGCTCTTCAAACCACGAAGTCGTTCCATCCAGGAACTGCGCTCGCCAGCGCCGGCCAGGCCGGGCGTCATGCGCGTAGCCACCATGACGGCGCCTATATACAACAACATACCCAAAATCCCGGGCAGTACCGCGGCAATGAACAGCTTGCCGATGTCATTGCTGGTCAGCACGCCATAGACAATCAAGGGCACGCTAGGCGGAATCATGGCGCCCAAAGTTCCTGCCGAGGCAATCGCGCCACCCGCCAACGAGTCGGCGTAGCCGTAGCGCTTCATAGAGGGATAAGCGACCCGTGCCATAGTGGCGGTCGTAGCAAAGCTGGAACCACACACGGCCGAGAACATACCGCCTGACAGCACCGTCGCAATAGCCAGACCGCCACGGCGATGACCGACGAAACGATAGGCCAGATCGAACAGATCTTTAGAGACATCGGCTCGTGTCACCAGATTGCCCATCAGGATGAACAGCGGAATCACGGACAAGTTGTAGTTATGAACCAGGCGATACGAGGTTTCGGCAGCCATATACGCCGCTGGGCCCCAATCGACCACATACGCAAAGCCACCAATACCGACCAAAGCCATCGCCACCGCGATGGGTACTTCCAAGACCATGAGCACAATCAAAATGATCATGCCAGTGACAACAACAGTCATTGTTTTTCCTCAGCGAACTCGTCGCCGTCGGCACTGAACAGTGCGGCCAGCGTGGATAGGGCGCACATCACCGCTGCAAAGTAAGCAAAAGGCGCCAATGGCAGGTCCGCAAAAACAGCACGGGAATTAGTCTGTGCAAATTGGACACCCAAAGCCCACAGGTGGTAAGCCAGAAAGGCCATCAGCACACCCGTTGCCAGACGGCTGCACCAGCGCAACAGGCCTTGCACCACCGCTTTCTGCCCCACCAAGGAACGCAACAAAGACACTTTGACGTGCTTACCGCTCAAGGTGACAAAGGGCAGGGCGGCAAAGACCATCACCCCCACCAGCACCTCAGTCAATTCAAAGGCCCCAGACAAAGGCCGTACAAAGCTGCGCATCATGACGTCGGCAAAGGCCACCATCATTAATGCCAGGATGGCCAGCGCGGACACCCCAAACATAAAACTGCATACATGACGCAAGAAACGGGTCTGCATCAATTTCCTCCCCTCTTATAGGCATTGCATGTAAATTTCAGTGCCTCGTGTAAATTTCGTGCATTAAATGTACACAAAATTTCCCCAAAAACAGTGTGATATTACTTTAAACCTATAGTTTTTTGAAAAAAATAAGATTGGGGTTTTCCACTAAATAAGAATAAAAACTTAGAAGTTATAAGGGTTTCAAGACCTATCACCAGAACGGGAAAGGGAACCTTGCAGGAAAAAGACGGTCGTAAACTCCGTGCACAAATACTTTACAGAAATGGCTATAAATGTACACAAGCGGCGTTCAGGGGATAAACACGTACAGGAAGGCGGCGGGGGGCAATCGGACAGTGAAACGGATGAGGTGGCCTCAAGGTGGCCAGGATATGAAGCAGATGAATTAGCCCTGGACTGAGCAGGGAAATTTTGCGCAGAAGGTTTGCCACCTCACCCTGCCCGGCATACCATCAAGGCGCGCCTGTCCTCTCCCTTACCAAGAGCCCGCACCATGCCCCAAATCCGCCCCGCTCAACTTGCTGACACCGAGGCTATCGGAAATGTGTATGCAGAACTGTTCGCCCACATGCACGCGCTGCAGCCCGACTATTATCTGCAAGTACGGCAAGACGAGGACTTCATCCAGGCGATGATCGAATCGGATCAGACAGCCTTGTTCGTGGCCGAAAAGGACAGCTGGATTCTGGGTTTCATCATTGTCCAGCAACAGAAAACCCCGCCGTACAACTGCATCACCCCGCATGATTTTGCTTACGTCATTGATCTTGTCGTGACAGAGACATCACGAGGAATGGGGGTAGGAAAGCTGCTGATGCAGGCCGCACAGGAATGGGCTCAGGTGCGCGGGTTGGACTACATTGCGCTGGGGGCGCTAAGCAACAACACGGGTGCGATCAGGCTGTATGAACAACTGGGGTTCGAGCACAGCACGACCTTGATGAGGAAGGTGCTGAAGTAACAACAGGGTGACAAAGGGCTGCAAATAAGCCCTATTTCCAACTGCGACATATCGCAGGCAGCGCTGCCTGGACACTCACTCCCAGCATCCAAAAGAAAAAGCCGGGCCCGCATAAGTTACGGTGCCCTGTCCAATCTGGAGTCTTTGCCTCAGCCGTCAGAGCGTATGCCAGCTTCCTTCACAACGCTTTCCCAACGCTGGCTACGCTGCTCCATCCATTGTGCCGGGCTCACCGTAGACTCCTCATAAGGCTGGATATCCAGCGTGCGCAACATCTGGACGGTAGAGGGACGTTTCATGATATCAGTCAACAGCGTGCTCCAGGCCTGAACCTTATCGGCCGGCGTCCCTTTGGGAGTGAACACCAGATAAGAGAAACTTTCATTAAAGTTCTCCAGCCCAGGTAATTTGGTCTCGGCCACCGTAGGTACATCGGGAATCAAGGGATTGCGTGCGCTACCCGAGACAGCCAGCGGCGTCAGCTTGCCTTCTTGGATGGCACCCAATACACCCGCGATCACCAGAAAGCCGCTGTCTATGCGTTTGCCATACATATCGTTGACCACGGCCGGGTTGCTTTTATAGGGAATGTGGTCCAACTGCACGGCGCTGTCCTGGATCAGGGCCGACATCATCAAGTGGCCCGGCGAGCCAATACCTGCCGAACCATAATTCATGGTGCCTGTGCGCGCCTTCTCCAGAAACTGTGCCGGACTTTTAATACCCGAACTGGGTGGCACCACCAGCACCTGATCAAAAGTACCCAGCAAAGAGACCAGTTCCAGCGACTCTTTCAGCCGAAAGTGATTATTCACATACACATGTGGATTGGCAGTGGCGACGGTATCCAGGGTCAAGAGCAACGTATTGCCGTCTGGCTTGCTGCGGCCCACCGTCTCGGCTGCGATCGTGCCCGAGGCACCAGCACGATTCTCCACCACGATGGTTTTACCCGTGGTGGCCGAGGCTTCACGCGCCAACATCCGACCTAAGGAATCCAGCGGACTACCAGCGGCGGAGCTGACAACCAGAGTGACGGATTTCGCTTCCTGCGCCGGCAAAGTCAACGGCACCAACACCGTACAGGCGGCCAAACTACGAATAAAGGTAATAACAGTCATGCTTGTCTCCGATCGCTATTAGTTTTATGGATTGCTGCAAGGACTCAGGCCAATGCCAGGGGCAAAGGGCTGGATTCACTGTGTGCCATCAGTGTGTCTACCAGTTGGTACAACAGCCCGGTCTTCAACTCTAGTGACGCAGGGTCGTCCCACAGATTGATCTGCTCCAAGGGGTCGGCACGCAGATCGTACAACTCTCCCCAGGTAGTCCCCTGGTAAACGCTGATTCGGTGAGCCTCAGTAAGCAGTGTGCGTAGCTTGCAACGTTGCGGCATATTGAATAACTGGCGCTGATTTTCTTCTTCCACCAACAGGGCTTGGCGCCAGGGCTGGGAGCTCTGCTGCATCAGCTCCAACATGGAGCGGCCCTGTATGCCGTTGTACGGCAGCAGACCAGCACGTTCCAGCACAGTGGGAGCGATATCAATGGTCGAACACAAGGCAGCGCTAGCCCCTCCTTGCTGAGTCGTCGCGGCTGGGTCATACCAAATAAAGGGCGTACGAATGATGCTTTGATAATGCACCGGGCCCTTAAGCAGTAGTTGATGGTCACCCATGAAATCACCATGGTCGCTAAGGAATAGAACAACCGTGTTGTCAGCCAGTCCGACCTGCTGCAAATGATCCAGGATACGGCCGATCTCCGTATCAATATGCGTAATGGAACCGTAATTCAGGGCGATGGCCTCGCGCGCTTCGCGCTCCGTACAAGCGAACAACGCCGGAGTGTGCTTGACGGCCTTACCTTGATCACGCTGCTGGCGCAGCCATTGAATATGCGCAGGAGCTTCTTGCGGGCCTGCTTGGAACGACGCAGGCAAGGTAACTTGGTCTGGGTCATACATGTCCCAATACTGACCATGCGGCGTAAAGGGATGGTGGGGGTCAGGAAATGAGCACTGGATGAAGAAGGGCTGCCCTTCCTGAGCATAACCATCCAACAAATCACGAGTTTGCTGGCCTATCCATGCCGTGGTGCTATATTCCTCCGGCACTCGAGTACGCCATGCCTGACCAAATCGACTCAACTCAATATCAGGGCTGGGAAGCGCCTGATCCGGACCGGCCAAAACGGCAATGTCAGGGTGCTTGTCTTGCAACCAGCGCCCATAGTCACCCCAAACCTGATCGCCGTGATCTACCGCCAGGTCCACATGCTCAAAACCATAAAAAGGAAGTGACATACTATGGTCGGGACGATCACGCCACAGAACACCACACTCCTGGTCATAATCATTCGTCGCCACGACAGCACGCGCTTCCCCGTCCGTGGGCAAAGCATCAGGACGAGGATACAAGGGTGGGTCATCAGTAATGTTTTGCAAGTGCGCCTTGCCGACCAGGGCGGTACGCCAGCCAGCTTGACGCAACACATCCACAAACGTATTCGACTCCAAGGGTAGCGGCACACCATTGTGTCGCGCTCCATGAACCGAGGGCATACGGCCTGTCATCAACGAAGCACGATTGGGCATGCAAATAGGAGTAGCCACATAAAAACGTTCAGCATGCCAGCCTTGCTGAGCTAGGGCGTCCAGCCGAGGGGTACGTACTTCACGGTTGCCATAGCAGCCCAGATGATCAGCGCGCTGCTGGTCTGTGATTATCAGAAGAAAATTAGGGGCTGCAGCAGACATCACATTCCTTTTCCATGACAGGTTTTTAATCATTGTGGCAGCCCGAGCCATAATGTTAAATTGAATAATATCTGGCAATATATAACTTTAATTCATAGGCCATGGAACCATGAGCTGGAGCAAACGCATTCGCCTAAGGCACCTGCAGATACTGATCCGTTTATGCGAGCTAAAAAGCATGAGCGATGTCGCACGACAGTCCAATATGACGCAACCGGCTCTGTCCAAATGGCTAAAAGACTTGGAAGACGATGCCGGTGTCATTTTGTTCGAGCGTCATGCGCGCGGCATTGAGCCTTTACCACCAGCATTGGAATTGGCTCGACAGGCACAAGGCGTACTCAGCCGTCTAGATCACATGGGCGACTCACTGGACCAGTATCGTCTGGGCTTCCGGCAGAGCGTCACGTTAGGCGTGTCACCTATGGTGGCCGTGGTCTATCTCTCGGCCTTGATGCGCGACATACACCAGCGTCATCCGTACTGTCACTTTCGCATTCAGGAAGGAACACTGGACATTCTGAGTCGCGGCCTGGAGCAGGGTGAGCTGGATCTGGTCATCGGACGCATTGACGAAACCGGCCGGAACCCTTCGATGGCCTTTCTACATCTGGGCTTAGTGCCCCTTTGCGTTGCCGTAGGCCAGAGTAACCCTTTAGCCGATCGTCATGATCTCACCTGGGACGAAGTCTCAAATCAACCTTGGATTCTGCCTCCCAAAGGCAGTCCCATGCGCAGCCGCTTCGAACTCGCCCTGGATACCCGAGGGCTACACCATCCACGCTGCGCCATCGAGTCTGCCCATGCACATACCAACGCACTGATGGCAATAGACAGCCCCTTCCTGGTGCCTATGGCGCGTACCATGGCCCAGATCTATCCCGATCTGCGTATTCTGGATTTAGGGTTGGAGGAAGATACGAATCTACATGGGCAATTGGGCTTGTTGTGGCGTCCAGAAGATACCGGCCAGCTCATGCTAAAAGAAATCACAGACTGGATGCTGAAGAAGCATGTTTAAGTTGCCAGTTTATCGACTTCAATGTTGCCGCTGGAACTTGCCCTGCAGAAAAGCCTAGAAAGCTAGCAGTAATCACAAAATAAGGCCCATAAGTTTCTCTACTTACGGGCTCTGAAACCTCTACTTATGCCTTCAGCTGCAACAGCTGTTAGTTTTAAGAATAGTTGGCCAAAACAGATGAACAACTTAGCCACTTTCCTTGCTCACAACTTTAGAAAGGCCCGCTTCTGGCCGGTAGCGGTCGGCCATCGGCTCCTGGGCGAACTCTGCTAGCTCGTTCAAGCAAAAAGACGTACGACTCACATAAAAAAAGCGGCCACTAAAAAGTAGGCCGCTTTTCACATCCAGAACAGTGGCCAACTTATCTCACGACACTTGGCCAACTATCCTCAAAACCAACACACCTTTAAACATCCAGATTCCCTGCCTGCAGGGCGTGGGATTCGATAAAGGCACGACGGGGTTCGACGTGGTCGCCCATCAAGGTGGTAAAGATCTGGTCTGCATCGATAGCATCAGCAATCTGAACGCGCAGCAGGCGACGGGCGGTGGGGTCCATGGTGGTTTCCCACAGCTGGCTTGGGTTCATCTCACCCAAACCTTTGTAGCGCTGTTTGCTCAGGCCGCGTTCAGCTTCGGTCAGCAACCATTGCATGACTTCACGGAAATCATCCACGGGCGTTTCACGGCGTTTCTCGCCTTCACCGCGGGCAACCATCGCACCATCGCCAATCAAACCCGAGAAGATTTCGCCAGCGCGAGCCAGCGTCTGGTAATCGCCACTGCGAACAAAGTTGCGATCGAACACAGTCACGCGAATATTGCCGTGATGCAAACGCTGTACCACTACGCGCCAGGAATCGCTGGCTTCGTCGTAGGCGGCGAAGGTCTTGACCACATTGGGCAAGGCTTCGTCAAACAGGACTTCCTGCAGTTCCTGAGCGCTTTTCTCGGCCGTTTCCTGATTTTCCAGATTCAGCTTCACGCCTTCGGCCAGCGCCGACAGGGCATCGCCATCCATGTGACGCGACAGGCGTGCAATCACGCCTTTGGCTTTCACATAGCGATGGGCGTAGTCAGACAGGGCTTCGCCAATGATCGGGTCAGCACCTTCTTTAGGAGTCAGCACCGCCTCACGCAACGCCAGCTTGAGCATGAACTCCGCTTCCTCGGCATCGTCTCGCAAATACATTTCTTCGCGGCCAACCTTGACCTTATACAGCGGCGGTTGAGCAATGTAGACGTAGCCACGATCAATCAGCTCTGGCATCTGACGGTACAGCAAGGTCAGCAGCAAAGTACGAATGTGAGCACCGTCCACGTCCGCGTCAGTCATGATGATGATGCGGTGGTAACGCAGCTTGTCGATATCAAAGTCCGGGCCAATGCTGGTACCCAATGCGGTGATCAGGGTGGTGATCTGTTCGCTGGAAATCAGACGATCGAAGCGGGCTTTTTCAACGTTCAGTACCTTGCCGCGCAGAGGCAGGATGGCCTGGAATTTACGGTCTCGGCCTTGCTTGGCTGAGCCGCCGGCGGAGTCACCCTCCACAATGTACAGTTCACACAATGCGGGGTCTTTTTCCTGGCAGTCGGCCAGTTTGCCGGGCAAACCGGCGCCTTCCAGAATGCTCTTGCGACGCGTCATCTCGCGCGCTTTACGGGCCGCTTCACGGGCACGAGCCGCTTCTACGATCTTGCCGCATAGCGCCTTGGCGTCGTTGGGGTTCTCCAGCAGCCAGGTTTCCAGGGTACGACCCACTGCTTCTTCAACAGCAGGGCGCACTTCGCTGGAAACCAGCTTGTCTTTGGTCTGGCTGCTGAACTTGGGTTCAGGCACTTTGACCGACAGGACACAAACCAGGCCTTCGCGCATGTCGTCGCCCGAGGTATCGACCTTGGCTTTTTTAGCCAGTTCGTTATCGGCGATGTACTTGTTCAGCACACGGGTCATGGCCGCACGCAGACCGGTCAGGTGGGAGCCACCGTCGCGCTGCGGAATATTGTTGGTAAAGCACAGCACGGTTTCGGCGTAGCTGTCGTTCCACTGCATGGCCACTTCAACATTGACCATGGCGGTGCCGCCCGCATTGGACTCAGTGGCCACGCTAAACACGTTGGGGTGCAGCGGGGTCTTGTTGCGGTTGATGAATTCCACAAAGCCTTTGACGCCACCCAGGAAGGCAAAGTCTTCTTCTTTGCCCAGGATCTCGTCAACCAGGCGGATCTTCACTTGCTGAAAATTTCCACGTCCGCCAGATAGCGCACGCAGGTACCCGTACGCTCGCCAGCCGGGCCCGTTACCGCTAGGGGCGCAGTGCGCTCGCCACGGCGGAACTCAACCTCATGCTGGTTACCGTTGCGCCAGATGGTCAGCAACAACCATTCGGACAGGGCGTTCACGCAAGACACACCCACACCGTGCAAGCCACCAGACACCTTGTAGGAGTTCTGGTCGAACTTACCGCCGGCGTGCAG
>SMEP01000369.1_pt1 | contig 16603 bp, 19 predicted proteins | sample 2456231 | NCBI WGS metagenome assembly SMEP01 (sample SAMN10132595, study PRJNA489261) | soil metagenome | isolation source: day1 control-silty clay loam soil ammended with raw manure from dairy cow... | place: USA | collected 2015-05-15
TCGATTTTCCTTAGCAGACAGAACACTTATCCCTTGGAGTCTCTCCTCATGCTTGGCCAAGAAAAAGAAACTCGCTCTGATACCAGCCCGCAAGACAGCTCCTTTCTGGAAGAAAAAGCCTTCCGCGCCCGCACTGTGCTGGTCTTTGGCACCATCTCGGATAAGCTCGCCTCGGAAACCGTGCGCAAGCTGTTGGCGTTGGACGCCGAGTCCGATGCCCCTATCACCATGATTGTGTCCTCGCCTGGTGGCCATCTGGAGTCGGGTGATGCCATTCACGATGTGGTGCGTTTCATTTCCTCGCCCGTCACCATGGTGGGTACGGGCTGGGTAGGAAGTGCGGCCACTCACCTGTTTCTGGGTGCCGCCCGCGAACGCCGCGTTTGCCTGCCTCAAACCCGTTTTCTGATTCACCAGCCCAGCGGTGGCGCTGGTGGTCAGGCCAGTGATATGGCCATTCAGGCTCAAGAAATCATAAAGGCCCGCGAACGTATCGCCCAAGTTATCGCGCGCGAAACGGGTCAGCCCATTGAGCGCGTACGTGATGATATCGAGCGCGACAAATGGATGGCCGCCGATGAGGCTATTGAATATGGCCTGATCTCGCGCATCATCGAACGACGCAACGAGCTGCTGCCCACCGGCAAATAAACACCATTGGAAAGCCCCATCATGCTAACTATTCTTGGCAGACAGTCCTCCATCAATGTGCGCAAAGTCATGTGGACCTGTGCGGAGCTCAATCTGGAATTTGAACGGCAAGATTGGGGCATGGATTTTAGAGACGTCAATACGGACGAGTTTCGGGCGCTGAATCCCAATGCCAAAATCCCCGTCTTACTGGATGGGGATCGGGTGTTGTGGGAGTCCAATACCATCATGCGTTACCTGGCTAATCGCCAGGGCTCCCACACCTTATACCCACAAGATGCCTGGCAACGCGCCCAGGTGGATCAGTGGCTGGACTGGCAGGCTTCCGAACTGAGCCCAGTGTGGACCTATGCTTTTTGGAGCTTGGCACGGCAATCTCCGAACCACCAGGATGCCGCACAAATCCAAACATCCTTGGTCGGCTGGACGCGCGCCATGTCTATGTTGAATACGCGACTGGAACAAACACCCGCCTATGCCGCAGGTCCAGACTTCAGCTTGGCTGACATCATTCTGGGCCTGTCCATTCACCGCTGGTTAAATACGCCATTTGATCGCCCGGTGTTTGAAGCCACACAGGACTATTATCATCGCGTGGCCGAACGGCCTGCTTTTGTAGAGCAATGTGCAGGTTTTCCTTAAGCGTGTACGTGCGCCAGAAACCGAACACCGGGGCATACCCGGCGACAAAGTAAAAACACTACCGCCAGCCCTTGACCCTGGCAACTCACGTAGCGGTAGCGACCATTCAAAGCCTTAAAACCTGAGCTTACAAGCCCCAGCCTCACTATGGTTTGCTCCCATATAAGGACTTAATCCCTCATCAGGCAGCGGCCAGTTTTGTAATATACTTTTCCGCATGCGCGCCCTAGGTCCCCGTTTCGTTCTTCGCGAAATCCGAGTCTGGCAACTTCTGTTTTGCCTGGCTCTGCTGGCCTATGTCTGTCGCGCCATTATCCCGGCGGGCTATATGCCGACCCACTCGGCACAAGATAACGGCTTTGCCATTACCTTATGTTCGACAGGCAATCCGGCCAATACGCTCTGGATTGATCTGCTGGGCCAAGACACCCAGCAGGACTCCGACCACCACCAAAATCCGCAAGACTGCCCGTTTGGCATGGCGGCTTCGCCCGCTTTACTGTCTACGCTGGATGCCCCTGTCCTAATCGGTCTGATTGCGTATCGACCCATTTTGCTGGCCGATATCCAGCAGACCCGGTCCGCACTTCCTGCTCGGGGCCCACCTTTAGGCTCACGCGCCCCGCCCGCCCACCTCGCTTGATACGTCCTGATAGCCGTCCCTGACGGACCCTGTTTTTACTATCTCGCCGAGGTTTTTCATGTTGATTTCTTCTCCCGCTTTGCGTGCCGTTCTAGGCATGGCTGCTGTTCTGTTCGCTTCTTCTGCCGTCGCACACGTTTCTTTGCAAACCAAGCAAGCCCCGGTAGGCAGTCGCTACAAAGCTGTTTTGACTGTGCCTCATGGCTGCAAGGGCTCTGCCACTACTAAAATTCGCGTCCAAATTCCTGAAGGTGTGGTCGGTATCAAGCCGCAGCCCAAAGCAGGCTGGACCCTGGAAACGGTTAAAGGCGACTACAAACAGGCCTACACCCGCTGGGGAGCCAAAGTCAGTTCCGGAGTTCAGGAAGTGGTCTGGGCCGGTGGCCCCTTGCAGGATGAGCACTATGACGAGTTCGTGTTCATCAGCTATCTAAGCGATGAGCTCAAGCCGGGCAGTACGCTGTATTTTCCAGTTATCCAAGAGTGTGAACAGGGCGTAGAGCGCTGGATAGACCAAGCCACTGCCAATAAAAAAGAGGCGGCAGACCATTCGGATGCGCCCGCCCCCAGCGTGCAATTGCTGCCCAAGCCTTAACCGTACAGGCCACGGATGCGCGTCTGTGGCGCGCATCCACCTGAAGGAAACCTTATGCATACGCAGATCATGCGTCGCGCCTTCGTGTACACCGGCTTGCCCAGACTGATCATCTTGTTGATGGCCTTCACCGTGCTAGTCTGGACTCCCCGGCTTTACGCACATGCCTCCTTAATTGCCAGCACGCCCAATAGTGGCGCTGTTTTACAGGACGCTCCCCACACCGTCACCTTGAGTTTTAACGAGTCAATCTCGCCGCTGGTCCTGAAACTGGTCCGGCCCGACGGCTCCACCGAGGACCTAAAAGAGCCTCTAATACAAAACAATGCACTGGAATTGGCGCTGCCTGCCTTGGATGCGCACGGTACCTATGGCGTCAGTTGGCGGGTCATCTCGGCCGACGGCCATCCCGTTGGCAGCACACTCACCTTCTCCGTCGGTATGCCCAGCACCCAGACGGTGGACAGGCGTAGCGGCGATCCGCTCAGAAATAGCGTGATCTGGCTGGCCCGTCTCTTGGGCTATCTGGGGCTATTCACCGGCATAGGTTGGTCGATTTATAGATCCCAGATACCGTCCACAGACCAACTACCCGCACCAGCAGGTCGTTTCGTCCTGTCTGCTCTAGCCTTGGGTGCAGGGGCCGTTTTACTAAACCTGGGGCTGGTGGGAGTGGATGCTCTAGATTTACCGCTGTCAGCCTTGTTCAGCTCCATAGTCTGGAAAACGGCTGCGACGACGTCGATGGGACTTGCTGCGGTATTGGCTTGGCTTGCCGTGCTCTGTGCGACGCTATCCTGGCAAGTGGCTCATCGGGTCGGTCAAACCCTGCTGGCAACCTTGGCACTGTTTTTATTGGCTAGCTCTTTAGCAGCCAGCGGCCATGCCAGCACAGCCGAGCCGGTCTGGCTGGCTCGACCCAGCGTCTGGTTCCATGTCGTCGCCTTGACGCTCTGGATTGGGGCTTTGCTGCCTTTGGCTTTTACATTGAAGCGGGGCCAAGAACCCCAACTACTGGCCAGGTTCTCGCGCCTGATTCCAGCCGCCTTAGTCCTATTGCTGGGCAGTGGTGCCGCACTGATTTACGTTCAATTCGACCAAGTCTCGTCTCTATGGCAAAGCGCGTATGGACAGGTTCTGAGCGTCAAACTACTGCTGGTCGTTTTACTGTTGGGATTAGGGGCTTACAACCGCCACCGCCTGAGCCAGGCTGTATTGAATCAACAAGCCAATGCCCGTTCTCGCATGCTGCGCGTCGTCAAAGTGGAATACCTGCTAGTCGTGCTGATTCTGGCGGTTCTGGCTTTGTGGCGTTTTACGCCGCCACCACGCGCTTTGGCACACGTTTCAACGCCCAGCATCTCTGCTCATATCCATACGGATGCGGGCATGGCGGATCTGGTTTATACCCCGGCCAGTCCACCGCAGACGGCCACACTGACACTCTCTTTATTTGAACCCGATTTCAGCCCCTTGAAGGCGCAAGAGGTTGAGGTGATCTTTACCAATCCACAAGCCGGTGTTGAGTCCATTACCTTCGCCGCCCATCCCCATTCGCCAAATCAATGGGAGATCAACCCTTTAGAGCTGCCTCATCTTGCCAGCTGGGATATTCGGATTCAGGTGCTGGTTTCAGACTTCAAGCGCATTCGTCTAGACACCACCTTAGAGCTTAAAACCCCAACACCCTGACCACAGTACAGTAATCCGGTCGGTTGCCTGATATGGCCTCATCAAAAGAGCCCCTAATGCGCGTCCTGCCATCTATAAAAGCACGAACGGTGGCAGAATACTTGCGGCCCCTATCAAACGGGGAAGATACAGGCCGCGCTAACCATTTTCACTGTGCCGACAGACACACCAGCAGCTTATCCAAAGCCTGCTGATACAAGCCCTCCAGACTCTGCCCATCCGCCATCGCAGAGGCTGGCAACCCGCAGCCGTGCGCATGATCAAGCAGAATAGTCAGCCAGAGCTCTGCTTCCGGAGTGAGGGATACTAATAGCACGCGCAAGCGATCTGTAATGTCGCGTGTTACCCCCGCCAACGCTTCAGGTACTGCAAAAAGTGCCAAAGCCCGCATGCTCAAGCCTTGCTCACCACCGTCCTCGTCCAGCAGCGCCAGACCGGCCTTCAAAATGTCCTCCAGCGTCAGGCCGGCTCCCCCCGCCGGGCGTCCTCGCCCACGGCTCACGGTTTACGTCGACAACAAGACTGCACCAGACCGGAAGGAAAGCTCTGGCTGGAAACCAGGCTCCAATCCATCTCCTGATTCACACTGCCAAACAATCTGCGTCCCTCACCAATCAAAACGGGCATGGTGGACAGAATCATGTCGTGGACCAAACCTGCACGCAGAAAGGACTGGATGAGTTGCCCGCCGTCCACATAGATACGTTGCCGATTTTCCGCCGCCAATTGCTCCATTACTTGTTCAGGTGTCTGTTTAGATTCGTCCTTGGACACTAAGACCTGACACCGGCACCGTTCCAAGTCAAAAAATGTCTGCTTTCACCCACGAACAAAAAGGCCACATGGCGCGGCCTTTTTACGTCGATAGGACGTGCTAAATTCTTTTCACATTTGGAGCCAGAGACCAGAGGCACGTTTAGCTACAGCGCCTTGCCTGCTTGCTTTTGAAAGCATTCAAGGCAAGGCCACTTTATCGTTACAAACCCACTCAACAGATAAGCACGCTGTTTAAAGTGTCAAGAAACGACTGGCCTCCGCACGTGCCTCCCCTTCGTCCGAGACAAAAGCAAAACGTAGCCCCAGCACTCGGCCCAAGGTATGTTGCGCCAAACGGGCTGCCGCCGGAATGGCTCGTCCTTTCGTAATCACCACCATACCAGCGCACAAATCCTTCAAACCTTGCTTGTTGTGCTTGAAAAACAAAGCCCGCTGCTTGCGATCCTCGTGGCTTTCTTCCTGGTTACGATCTTCACCGCCCAGACGCTCGGTCAACAAGACAAAGCGCTGGCCCCGGTTCAACAAAGCCTCCAGTTGATCTTGGGTCTGTTGCGACGTGTGTTCCTGCTCGTGTTCTCTTAAAAACACCAATGGGAACTGGGTATCATCCACTTGCATGACGTTCTCCTTGCTATCAATAAAGACAGCCTGCGTCAAAGCGACGGGCACCCACACTTGGGGCACGCCCGAAGGCATGCATCAAACCACTAGGCACATAGAGCCAAGCGGTATCGCGCAATAAATACGGTCGGACCGTTGCGCCATCATTTCTCATCACAGCCGGGACTCCACAAAATCACGCAGTTGAGGGTCGCGGATTTCCAGCGTATCGAACAAGCCCAGCGCTTTTAAAGCGGGCAAGGCGGCCAGAATATCGTTCAAGGCATGCTGGCGTTGAGCGTCGCTGACATCCGCTTGGCGCAGCACCGCTGCATTATGCAAAAACGCACCCACCGTTCCTTTGCGGATCGTGGTGCCGTCAATCTGAACGTCATTGGCATGGTCAGGGAGAATGTCTTGTGCTTGCATCAGTAGCTCCTTTATTCATCAGGGCTTTCAGTGTAGGCAGAAAGGTTTTGGCGGCTGTATACTTCATCGGTCAATAAATATCAAAATAAGGCCATGAAAGAACGCAAGATCGGCTTGCACGAGTTTCTGGATTTCCCCGCACATCCCGTTCTGTTTGCGGTAACGGGCAACCACGACTCAGAACTGTCTTCCCGGGTCCATCAACATGCTCGCGGACAATTGTTTGGCTCGCTACGCGGCCTACTCTCCGTGGGGGTGGAGGATGCGGTTTGGATCGTGCCTGCTATTCATGCTGTCTGGCTGCCGCCAAATACCCTGCACTCGGGCCAGTCGCACGGCCCGTTTCATGGCTGGAGTGTCTACGTAGACGAAGCTGCCTGCGCGGATTTACCGCAGCAAGCTTGCACCTTGCGTACCTCCGGCTTGCTGCGTGAAGCCGTGCTGCGCGCCTGCTCCTGGGACTTGATCCCCGCCGTCCCCTTGCCCGACGCCCAGGCTCATATCGCCGCCGTCATCTTGGATGAAATCCGTGATCTACCGATTGAACCATTTGGCCTGCCGCTGCCTCAGGACCCACGGCTGCAACGGATTGCCCGCGCCCTGATTGCAGACCCCAGCGACAATAAGGGCATGGAGCAGTGGGCCGACTGGGCAGCCGTCAGCCAACGTACGCTAAGCCGCCGCTTTGTGACCGAGACGGGGTTTAACTTCACCGCCTGGCGTCAACGCGCACGACTAATGCGCTCCCTGGAAATGCTGGCCGCTGGCGTCCCTGTGGCTAACATTGCCTACGACTTGGGTTATTCCAGCCCCAGCGCCTTTATCAGCCTGTTCCGCCGCAGTTTTGGCCAGACTCCGGCCAATTACCGTAATCAGCTTTGATACGTGTCCACGGCACTTTAGACACAGAACGACTCATCGATACCGATAGGGCCCGAGTCCCTACGCAGCCATTCGGCAATGACGCCGATGCTGGAGATGTCGCGCAAGAATCCTTTGCACACTGGTCCGCCTCCCCCAACACCCCGGCTTCGGTTACGTGGCCCGAGGCGCGGCGCTTAATGAAGCAGACAAGCCACTTTATGTGTCCAACTTCCAGGGTCAGGGCTTTACCGTGGATACCGGTAGTTTGGCTGGGCACGTATTTTTTAGGCAGATACCTAGTATCAATCTCCTGAATTTTAACTAGAATAATGTGCTGACTAATTATTGATATACGCTGGGATGCCTAGCTGGCTGATTAAGACGAATAAAATTTCTTATTTTCTGACATCAAACATGACCATTTTGTCATGTTCATCTTATTTTCAGCATTAAGCCTTGTGATCCATTCATTCCATGAACGAATTATTCAATCTGTTCATCAAGCACCGGGACACCTAATGTGGAATTGTTTACTGATTGAAGACGACCGAGAAAATGCTCGCTATTTAGTGAATGGCTTATCCGAGCTTGGATATTCAGTCGTTACTAGCCACGATGGCGTTTCCGGCTTGGAAAATGCCATGAAAGACGTTTGGGATGTGATTATTCTGGATCGCATGCTTCCCAATAAGGTAGATGGCCTCTCTATTCTTTTCACCTTACGATCTTTAGGGGTGTAGACGATAAAGTGGATGGATTAAAAGCCGGAGGTGACGATTACTTAATCAAGCCTTTCTCCTTTCAGGAGTTGGCTGCCCGCTTACATGCTTTGATACGCCGCAGCAGCGACAACGCGGAAATAAAGAACCTGCAAGTCGATGATCTGGTGATGAATATCCGCAACCAGAAAATCTCCCGTGGTGACGACATGCTGGAACTGCAACCGCGAGAGATCAAGCTGCTGTCCTACTTGCTGATGAACAGCCACAAAATCGTCACCCGCACCATGCTACTGGAAGTAGTGTGGGGCTATAACTTCGACCCGCAATCCAATGTCATCGACGTTTTGGTCAGCCGCTTGCGACGCAAGGTGGATAAAGAAGGCGCCACACCGCTGATCCATACCGTGCGTGGCCGCGGCTATGTGCTAAGCGACAAAGAAAGCATCGACGGTTTCAAGCTAAAACGCAGCGATGATTGATTTCATCAAGCGGCTGTGGGAGTCCACCTCCTTTCGGCTAACCCTGAACTACAGCATCCTGGCCATCTTTACCACGCTGTTTTTAATCGGCTTCTTCTACATTCAGGTCTTTGGGGCCTTGCGCGATGAGCATCTGCGGCAAATCAATGTGGCCGTCCAGCGCTTGAGCATTGCCTATGAAGTCGGCGGGCGGGACGAAATCCTGCGCATGATCGAACTGACCCTGTCTGACCGCATTGATTCGGGGCAGGAGATCTACCTGCTGCTGGATGAGTACAACCACACTCTGGTTGGCAATATCAGCGAAATCCCCGGCCTGAACGACCTGCCCGAACGACAAGTAGTGGAAGTACAGATCAAGCATATTGACGCTTTGTCCGAAGGCAATGTCCGTGTCACCAAATTATCCGGTGGCGAAACGCTGGTGGTGGGACACGAGCTGGGCACCTTAACCGAGCTGCGTGCCATGCTAAGCCGCATCATCGTGACCTCCATGCTCCTGGCCCTGATGCTGGTGATTCTGGGGGCTTACGTCTTTAGCAGCGAACTGAAATACCGTGTAGGCAGAATCCGCTTGCTGACCGAGCAGGTTGGTGCCGGTGATATTTCCAAGCGCATCACCTCCGAAAGTGATGATGTGTTCGGCCTGATTCACCATGACATCAACCGTATGTTGGACAAGATCGAGAGCCTGATGCAAGGTGCCCGGCATATTTCCGACACGGTGGCCCACAACATCCGCACTCCCCTGACCCGCATCGTGGGCAAGCTGCGCGAGACACAAAACCTGCCCGGCCTGCCCCAGAACGTACAAGACGCGCAACAAGAAGCCATTGAAGAAGTAGAGAGCCTGAGCGTCCTGCTAGGCAAGCTCTTGCAGATTGCCGAACTGAATGCAGGCGTACAACGACAGAATTTCAAGGCCTGCAATCTGGAGGTAATCGCCGAAGATGTGCTGGACCTGTACAGTTTTTTTGCTGAAGAAAAAGGTATTACACTGCAAAAAAAGAAAATCAATAAAGTTACTATTAATGGCGATAGCAATCTATTAGCCAGTGCGTTAGCAAATCTGGTGGATAACGCCGTTAAATATGCCGCTTCTCATGCCAGTGTAGAAATTAAAAAACACGCTGATCAAAAAATCTCTATAACGGTCGAAGATGATGGACCCGGTTTACCGGAAAGCGAATATGAGCATGTAGGAAAGTATTTTTATCGCTTTAATAATGAAAACGAAGGTTTTGGACTGGGATTAACCAGTGTGGCCGCCATTATCGAATTACACCGAGGCGAGATGATTTTCTCTAATGCCAATCCTGGCTTGAAAATCACCATTATGCTGCCCGCCTGAATCTTGCCAGCCGTTTTAACATGACCAAAAGGTAATGAAACTGTCATCCTAAGCCCTCTCCTGCTCCGCTAAGCTAGCCTGATTTTTACACACTCTTTCTGAGTTTTATAAGAATCATGATTGCTTTACGGGGATGAGGAGATTCATGAGCAAACAAAAATACTATTCAGCCGGCTTGATGGTGGGGGTGGGTGTATTCACAGTCCTGATGGGGCAGAAATACTCTCTAGGCAGCATGGCCCGCATGGGACCAGGCTATTTTCCCTTTCTACTGGGTATCGTGATGATCGCACTGGGGGCTCTGTACCTGTTTATAGAGACCGCGGCACACGACGATGAAGAGGAGGAAGACTACGGCCCGCCACAATGGCGTGGCTGGCTGGCCATTGTGGGCGGCATCATCGCCTTCATTATTTTGGGTCGCTACGGCGGCCTGGTACCGGCAACGTTTGCCCTGGTGTTCATCTCCGCCATGGGTGACAAAGAGCACTCCTGGATCACGGCCTTTTTGCTGTCCATCTTTGTGACGCTGCTGGGCGTAATTATTTTCTCTTGGGGGCTAGAGTTGCAATTCCCCCTGTTCATCTGGGGTTAAAGCATGGAAATTCTCTCTAATCTCATGCACGGCTTTAGTGTTGCCTTTCAACTGGACAACCTGATGTGGGCCGCATTTGGTGTCTTCATGGGCAACCTGATCGGGGTGCTGCCCGGTATGGGTGTGCTGGCGGCAATCTCTATCCTGCTGCCCCTGACTTATGCCATGACACCGACCGCCGCCTTGATCATGCTGGCGGGCATCTATTACGGATCCCAATATGGTGGCGGCATTACCTCCATCATGCTGAATCTGCCTGGGACGGCTTCCCATGCGGTGGCATGTCTGGATGGCAACCCCATGGCCCGCAACGGCAAAGCGGGATCGGCCTTGTTCATGTTGATGTTGTCGTCCTTTTTTGGGGCCACCATTGGCATTTTGGCCATGATTCTGTTCTCGCCCGTGCTGGTTAATGTGGCCTTCAAGTTCGGCCCCGCAGAATACTTTTCCATGATGATGCTGGGCCTGTTGGCCGGTGCCACTTTAGCGAAAGGTTCGGCCATCAAAGGCGTGGCCATGGTGGTGATGGGCCTGATCTTTGGTGTGGTGGGCACAGACGTGAACAGCGGCGTGTCCCGCTTTGACTTCAATATCCCGGAATTGCAGGACGGCTTGCAGATTGTGGCGCTGGCCATGGGCCTGTTCGGTATCGCGGATTTCCTGAAGAACATCAACCGGATCAATAGCGGTCATACCAAAAGCATCGGTCAAGTTTCCAGCCGCTCCTTGCGTCCAGAAAAAGGCGATATAAAGAAATCCAGGGGTGCTCTGGTGCGCGGTACCGCCATTGGTGCGGCGTTTGGGATCTTGCCGGGCACCGGGCCCACCATTGCTTCTTTTATTGCCTACGCAACAGAAAAGAAAGTGGCGAAAAACCCCGAGCGCTTTGGGCGTGGTGCGATTGAAGGCATTGCGTCCCCCGAAGCGGCCACCAGCGCATCGACGCAAACCAGCTTCATACCCACGCTAAGCTTGGGTATTCCCGGCGACCCGGTAATGGCCTTGATGCTGGGTGCGCTGATCATTCACGGCATTCAACCCGGCCCCCAAATGGTGGTCGAGCACGCCGATATGTTCTGGGGTCTGATCGCCAGCTTCTGGGTGGGCAACATCCTGCTGCTGGTGCTGAACCTGCCTTTAATCGGCATGTGGGTACGCCTGCTGTCCGTACCCTTCAAGTATCTGTATCCCGCCGCCCTGTTCTTTGTGTGCGTGGGCGTCTACAGCACCAACAACAACCTGTTCGATGTAAACATCGTGCTGCTGTTCGGCATCCTGGGCTACTTCTTCATGCGCCTGCGTTTTGAAGCCGCTCCCTTGCTGCTGGGCTTTGTTTTGGGACCCATGGTGGAAGAGAACTTCCGCCGTGCCCTGCTGCTCTCCCGTGGTGATCCGATGATCTTTCTGGAGCGACCGATCAGCATGGTCTTCATCATCGCCTGCATGCTGCTAATCATGGGTTTAAGCTACTCGTTTTGGCGCTCTAATAGTCAGAAGAAGTGGGGAGAACTGGCGAAGGCTTGATCTGCGGCACTGATTCCAGACCAAACGCTGAGGGTTGCGTACAAGGAAAGAGCCCCCTAGCAAAACCCCATTATGTTTAAACTACACCCCGAAAATTGGATACGCCGCCAATCTTTGGGGTGCTTTTTTGGCTTCCCGAGCATTCGGTGCAGGGCAACGAGCCCGACCCGTCCTGATTAAAACAAGTCGGCTCAATGTCGTAGCACGGCTCTTAAAGGCCGAGTAACGGACTCACTCCGACACCCTCGCCCGACGCACAATGCTCTGCGCCGTCGCAGGCGACACCGTCATCCCCAAGGTGCCATAGTGAGCCCCCCAGGCCCCGACTTCCTGTGGGCTACGCGTACTCAAAAACACATCCACGACCTCTTGAGAGCTGTATCGCATCAGTTCCGCTGCCTGCAACGCACGAGCCACCGCCTCTGTCATGGGGCGCGCCAAAAACTCCTCCTCAATCGCACCCCGCACCATGCGCTCGGTATGTCGGACCAGTGCATCAAAGCGTGCATCTTGTCCCGCTAAAGGTTTGAGTTCATTGAAAACCGCCTCAACCGTGCGCGGGTCCTTGATCATGGCGCGGCGCACGTCCATGCACATCATATTGGCCGTCCCCTCCCACACACTGTTCAAGGGCGCCTCCCGATACACACGGGCCATGGGATTTTCTTCAATAAACCCGTTCCCGCCGTGACACTGCAAAGCCTCGTTCGCAATAGAAGGCGCACGCGAGCAATTGAAATACTTGGCAGTTGGCGTGGCGACACGGGCCAGGAATTTTTCGTGTTCACTACTTGATATTTGATCCGTGGCCTTGGCCACCCGCAACGCCATCAACGTAGCCGCTTCCACCTCTACCGCCATATCGGCTAACACATTGCTCATCATGGGCCGGTCGGCAATCGAGCTTCCAAAGGCCTTGCGCGATGTGGTGTGACGCAAGGCCAAAGTCAGCGCCTGTCGCATCAAGCCCGCCGAACCAATCGCAAAATCCAAACGCGTCAGATGCGAATGGGACAAAATTTCCCGAATACCGCGCCCTTCTTCACCCACCCGAATCGCCAGGGTTCCGGCATATTCCACTTCGCTGGACGCATTGGACTTATTACCGGCCTTGTCCTTCAGGCGCTGCACAAAAAAGCGGTTGTAGCTGCCGTCTGGCAACGTACGTGGCAAGAAGAAGCACGTCACCCCACCGTCGACCTTGGCCAACGTAAAAAACCCATCCGACTGCGGCACCGAGCAAAACCACTTATGGCCAGTCAGTTCATACCAATGTGCAGTTGCGCCATGATAATCAGCGCTGTGAGAGAAGCGCGCAGTAGTCTGGGTCTCGCGCAGGTCAGAACCTCCCTGCTTTTCTGTCATGGCATAGCCAATCACCACCGAGGGCTTGTCCCCCACTTCGCGACGACTATATTCATAACGAGTCCCCTTGAGCTTGTCGGCCCACACTGCCAGCGCTGGTTCCGCTTCAAAACCGGCATACGCGGCATAAGCCATCCCGGTTGGGCAGCCCGTGCCGTGCTCTACCTGATTCCATAAATACGACAGCACCGCCCGCGCAAAGTGACCATTCTGTTCTTGCGTACGCCAGGTCAAGTTCGGAACTTCGTGCTGCCATGCAAGCCCCATCAGCTCATGCCAGCTTGGGTGGAACTCCAGCCAATCAATCCGATTTCCGAAACGGTCATGCGTTTTTAACTCAGGGATATGGCGATTCGCCAAACGTGCCAGTTCCTGCACGTTTTCATCACCCGCCACCGCCCCCAACGCCTGGCAACGCGATGCTGCCCAAGGCGCTTCACGCGCGATGGCGGACTGCAGCACGTGATCTCCGGTGAAAGCGTTAAAACCACTGGCAGGCAATGCCTGATTCAAGACCTTATGCGTGCTGTAACGATCCGTTGACGCATCCAACAGACTGGGGGAAAGAGGCTGGTTCATATCTGTCTCCGAACTTTTTAAGGCGTGGCAGAGAAGACCGCCACACTGGCGCAAGCCATATGAGCAATCTGGTCAGCCAGCGCCGCCACTTGGCGCTGGTAACTGTCCGTGCCATCGTGCTGCTGACGGCTCAAAGGAGAAAGTGGGCCAATCAAGCCTTCCATGAAACCACCCACAATCACAGTGGCAGCAATATCAGGCTGCACATCACTGCGCATTTCTCCGGCAACTTGGCCCACGGACACCATAGAGTGAATGACCTGACTGATCGCGGCACGGTAAACCAAGCGCGCCGCATCAATTTCCTTATCGCAAGGCTCGGCAATCAAGGCATAGGCCAGGCGAGGATTACGCATGGCACGTTTGACGAAGGTTGATACGGCCGAATGCAGGCGCAGCGTAGAAGAGCCATCCGCCTGAGCGATTTCCGTGAGGACATCCACCTCGCGCTGGGACACCAGCGACAAAACCTCTGCAAACAGTTCGGCTTTGGAAGGGAAATAACGGTAGACCGTTCCTGTAGCGATACCAGCAGCGGCCGCCACACTGGCAACTTGCGCTTCCTGCCAGCCCCCTTCGCTGACTAAAGCACGGGCAGCGTCCAGAATGCGGCTGCGATTATCCTGCAGACGAGCTTCAACAGCGGGGGTTTGACGATAGGCCATAAAGAAGTGAACTCTGATTCATTGTATGAGTGAATCCTAATTCATTTCTTTATGAGGAACAAGATTTCTTTAATGACGGTGGTTGTCGGACAGCCCCTTCCTTAGCCAAAGGTAATAGCCCTTCCCTGCCTGGTTGGGCTAAATCACGAGGGCTGGATAGGTAGCAGGCACCCACGCTTCAGCCTCCGCTACTAAGGAATCAGACAAAGCTCAGATACAGTAGACCTCCCCCGCCGCAGACAATGGCAAATCGCCACGTCCTGAGCTGGGGGAGGCCTACTGTGTCACTACGCTATAGCGCACGGTGCATTAAATCGACAGTTCTTTCCGAACGATTTCGGCACCTGCACTCAAAGCATGCAGCTTGCCACGCGCAACGGCACGGGGCAAAGGTGCCATACCGCAGTTGGTGGATGGGTAGAGCTTGTCAGCATCCACAAACTGCAACGCTTTACGCAAGGTGTTGGCTACGTCTTCAGCGGTCTCAACCGTGTTGGTGGCCACGTCAATAGCGCCAACCATCACTTTTTTGCCACGGATAAGTTCGATCAAATCCATTGGAACATGGGAGTTCTGGCATTCCAGTGAGATGATATCCAACTTGGATTGCTGCAGCTTTGGAAATGATTCTTCGTATTGCCGCCACTCCGAGCCCAGCGTCTTTTTCCAGTCTGTATTGGCTTTGATGCCGTAGCCGTAGCAGATGTGAACGGCTGTTTCGCACTTCAGACCTTCAATGGCACGTTCCAGAGTAGCGATACCCCAGTCGTTCACTTCATCAAAGAACACGTTAAACGCAGGCTCATCAAACTGGATGATATCCACACCAGCCGCTTCCAGCTCCAAGGCCTCCTGATTCAGGATCTTGGCAAATTCCCAAGCCAGTTTTTCACGGCTCTTGTAGTGATTATCGTAAAGCGTATCAATCATGGTCATAGGGCCTGGCAAAGCCCATTTGATCGGCTGACTGGTTTGCTGACGCAGGAATTTAGCATCGTCCACAAAAACAGACTTAGGACGAGACACCGCACCCACCACAGTAGGCACGCTGGCGTCATACCGATCGCGAATTCGGACGGTTTCACGTTTCTCAAAATCAACACCGCTCAGGTGTTCAATAAACGTTGTGACGAAGTGTTGGCGGGTTTGTTCGCCATCACTAATGATGTCAATACCAGCATGCAGTTGCTCTTGCAGGGACAAACGTAACGCGTCTTTCTTGCCTTCGACCAGATCCTCACCGTCCAGTCTCCAGGGCGACCACAATTTCTCAGGTTCAGCAAGCCAGGAGGGTTTGGGCAAACTGCCAGCGGTGGAGGTGGGTAGCAATTTTTTCATAATAAATAACCTTTTTTTGATTAATCAATGCGCGTAACTAGCAGCCCATTGATCAAGAATAACTTTGTATGGCTTGATAAAACTTTCTTCAGTGAACCGGCCCTGCTCAACCGCTAGCCGGCTACGTTCTTCGCGATCATAGATAATTTGCGTGTCCGAGTGATCCTGATTCTTCAAACTGGGTTGATAACGCATTCCAGCAGCAGAATTGGCATTATAAATCTCAGGCCGGTAGATTTTCTGGAAGGTCTCCATCGTACTGATCGTACTGATCAGTTCCAGATTCGTATAGTCACTTAGCAGATCGCCACGGAAATAAAAAGCCAATGGCGCAACGCTATTAGGTGGCATGAAATAACGAACCTGCAAACCCATTTTGGCGAAATACTCATCAGTCGGAGAAAACTCGTTCTGCTGGTACTCAACGCCCAAAACTGGATGTTGATTCCCCGTGCGCTGATAAACCTTGCTGCTGGAGACACTCAGGCAAATAACGGGTGGCTTGTTAAAGCTCTCTTTATACAGCGTGGAGTTCACAAAGCTTTTGAACAGCTTGCCGTGCAAATCACCAAAATTTTCTGGAGCACTAAAACCATTTTTATTCTTATTGTGTTCCAACAACACTACGCTGAAATCATAATCTCGCACGTAGGAAGAAAAGTTATTTCCAACAATGCCTTCAATACGTTTATTGTCTTTACGATCAATGATATTGGTTTTCAAGATTTCAATCGTAGGAAAGGTAGAGCCATTTCCTTCAACATCGATATCAACTGAAACAATATCCAGTTCGATAGAATAACGGTCGCCGTTTGGGTTATCCCAATGTGCCAAACTGTTGAAACGATTATCAATCATCTTCAAAGTATTGCGCAGGTTTTCCTGGCGGCTCTCACCTCGCGCCAAATTAGCGAAGTTGGTTGTGATGCGCGTATTGTCTGAAGGACGATAGTTCTCATCAAAACGAATGCTCTTAATGCTAAATTCGAATTCTTTATTCATTTTTATCTTAGGCCCTAATTTCTAATATTGGTTTTTGATTTATTTACGTATTCGCTGCATTGAGTATCTGGCGCATAGTCAGGACGGGCC
>SMEP01000190.1_pt1 | contig 16510 bp, 12 predicted proteins | sample 2456231 | NCBI WGS metagenome assembly SMEP01 (sample SAMN10132595, study PRJNA489261) | soil metagenome | isolation source: day1 control-silty clay loam soil ammended with raw manure from dairy cow... | place: USA | collected 2015-05-15
TCAAAGCGATGCGGCGCCACAAAGCGCACATAGGGAACGGGTAGCCACAGGCCATCGAACAGATCCAGCGTGCGGCTTAACGCCACATCGCATTCTTGCTCATTGCGTCCACCCCCCTGGTACACCCCCACCTCGCCCTCGGGCTGGTGGAACAGGGTTTGCTCTTGACCAAACTGCAGCCCTTCAAACAGGAAGCGCCAGTTCTGGCCGTTCGTGCTGAAGAAGGAGTGGCTTAAGGCACCCAGCTTTTTGCTGCCCAAAGTGGGAGCATTGATGTCAAAACCGAAGTCCATAAACTGGACCCCGGTGTTTTCGATCAAGGTAACCAAGCCATCGTGTTTGAGTAATTCAGGCAACATAAGATTCAAGCACTCATCATTCGGATTGCTGCAAGATCAAAGGAAAGGCATCGGAGCCATACATGCCTGCGCATTGGGCGGCAGCACCGGCCGCACCCGGATCACACACAATCTTGGGCATGTCGTAAGCGGCATTGTCCGTGCATTTAGCGGCGGAGTTGGCGTTCAGAACCAAGCGACCCTGATCGGCAGCAGCGGAAACCGGAGCTTCACACTGCACGCCATCACCACGTTTGATCTGCACATGACCTGCCCCATCTTTTAACTGATATTGAAGCTGCACGGGCTTGCCGGTCTGGCTATCTTGCACACCCATGCGAGCAGCCCACTGGCCGTTCAAGAAGTCCATTTTGCCGGCCTGCAAGGCATCGGGTGGCACAACCAGGGAACCGGGAGGAGGTGCGGCAGGCGTGGCGGGAGCAACTGGATTGGCATCAGGCGTTGGAGGCACAGCAGGATCGGCAGGCGGTGCGGCCGGATCTTGCGGCAACTCTGGCGGCGCGGGGTTCGCATCCGGATTGGCCGCCGGATCTACTGGTGGGCTTGGTGGGCTAGCATCAGGAGCCTGAGGGGCATCGGGGGTAGCCGGTGCAGCGGGAGCCTCCACCCCTGGAGCCTCAAGGCCCGGAGCCACACCTGCCGCAGCGGGCACGCTGCCTGTGGGCACGTCAACCCGGCCACCAGGTACCAACGCGCTTGCATCCAGCTTAGGTAAGGACCAACCCAACCAGTTACGCATTTTCTCAGGCAGGTAGCTACCCACGCTGGAAGTCAGCGAGCCTAAAGGCGTATCTGGCACGACAGGTGTCGTGCACCAGCGCAAACCAAACAAGAGCAAGGCCAGTAGCAACAACAAAGCCAGCAAACGCCACCACCAGCGGGACCACCAACTGGCCGCAACCGGGGCGAGCACGGGGGCCACAACAGGGGCAATGGGCGGCACAACAGCAGGCGCAACCACCGGGGCCGCTTTGGGCGCGGGCATCAGGGGCAATAAAGGATTCTGGTTTTGGTCCGCACCGTGGTGCTGAAAACCCCAGAAGGTCAGGACGGGTTTGCCGTCGACCAGATAAACAAAGTTGTCGTCCGGGAAGTACAGAACACGGCGCAGCAAACTGGAGAACAAGGCCTTGTCACCCAAGGCCTCTGTATCTTGCTCATCCAGAGCGGGGGCCATCTCGTTTAACCGGACTTGGAAAGCGCTTAACTGCTTGAGCCCTTCTTCACGCTCTGGCTCGGTTGCCGCCGTCCAGGGCACCACCTGACCGGAAACAGGGCTGTACCAATCCAGCGTGGAACCCGTCTCATTGCTTTGCGGTATCGCCAGATGATCGGCAAAATTGCCGGCCCGACGGCGCAAGGCTTCTCGCAACTGTAAAGCGGAGCGAAATACCGGTCGGCCGCCCTCGCCTAAAGCCATAAAAGCATCGGCACGGCCACTGCACAGTAAAACCCCTTGCTTCATTGAGTTCCCGAAGAAAAAAAGAAACATAGTACATCAAATAGTAAGTTCCAAAGCCCTCAAAGAACCTGCCCATTCATAGGGCGTACACAATGAAAAACACCCCCTTAAACCTTAAAAGTTCCTGAACGACAGGAAATGAAAAAACAGGTTTTAGTGCTTGGGTACTAAATAAATAGGGAATAGATGCCCCCGACTTCGAACAAAAAAACAAAACAATGTACGGGGCTGTACATAAAACAAAATGAATACCCCAACAATAGTGAATGCGCGACTTTCCTTAATCGAAAGTAAAACCATCCTTGACTCGCATCCGGCACACAAAAAGACAACCTTCCTTCGTATGACGTGCGCTCCGCTTGAAACAACACGTCCCACAGGTCCTCCAAAAAACCAGGCTGCGGCTCATTCAGGTGTTTGTCATAGACCTTTCACGTTGACCCTCTAGCATGAGCGCTACCCCCCACAACCCAGCCTTGGTGCTAATCATCATTATGAGCAAACACATCTCCGACAAGACTGTACGCAACCACAGTCAGAACAAGCCCTTCAGTGAAGTACTGGAAATCAGCCTGTCTCGCCGCGCGATGATGCGCGGTGGCTTGGCAGCCGCTCTGGCCACCATGAGCAGTTTTGGCCTGGCGGGCTGTGATAGCAGCAGTACGGGTGGTCACACCCCTAACAACGACGGCGGCCCGACCCCCAATCCCGATCCGGAACCACCTGCAAGCGTCAAGCTGGGTTTTGAATCCCTGCCCACGTCCATGACAGATGGCTGTGTCGTTCCCCAAGGCTACATTGCCCACGTGCTTGCCCCATGGGGTACGCCAATCAATGACAACGCCCTGCCCTGGGATCAGAACGGCAATAACAGCTCCAACGATTTGCTCAACTCCATGGGCATGCACCATGACGGCATGCACTTCTTTCCCCTGGAGGGCAGCTCCACCGAGGGTCTGCTGGCCGTCAACCACGAATACATTGACGAAAAAGCGCTGCACCCCCAGGGCCCGACTGTCGTGAATGGCAAGCGCCCCGCCGAGGAAGTGCGCAAAGAAATCAATGCCCACGGCGTGGCTATCATCCACATCCGTCGCGCAAACGGCCGCTGGGATATCGTCCAGAATTCGCGCTACAACCGTCGCTTCACCTCGGCCACCGCCATGAAGCTGGCTGGCCCAATTGGCGGCACAGACTGGACCAAGACTCCTTTCTCGCCCAACGGCACCCAAGTGCGCGGCACCAATAACAACTGCGGTAACGGCACCACTCCCTGGGGCACCTACATCACGGCTGAAGAGAACTGGGCCGCCTGCTTTGTGAACACAGGCACACGTCCTGCCCACCAGCAGCGTGTAGGCGTATCAGCAGGCCCAACCGGCCGTTACCTCTGGGAAACCGCTGCCCAAGACCCGTCCGAAGTGCTGGGCGAGTTCACGCGCTTTAACGTAACTGAAACGGGTGCCAGCGCTATTGAGGACTGGCGCAACGAGGTCAATGGTTTTGGCTACCTGGTCGAGATCGACCCTTACGACCCCAGCAGCATTGCCACCAAACGCACATCCATGGGCCGTTTCGCCCACGAAGGCTGCGCCTACAGTAAGCCTGAAGCCGGCAAACCCCTGGCCTTTTATAGTGGTGACGATTCGCGCTTTGAATACGTTTACCGTTTCGTGTCCGCCGCCAATTGGGACCCGAAAGATGCAGAGCGCACTGACCGCCTGGCCGTTGGAGCCAAGTATCTGGACAAAGGCACCTTGTACGTGGCCCGCTTTAACGAAGATGGCTCGGGTGAATGGCTGGCATTGACCGGCAGCACGGCTGGTAAAAACGGTCGCACCCTGGCTGACGAGTTCGGTAGCCTGGATGCCATCCTGATCAACACCCGCGGTGCCGCCGACTTTGTGGGCGCCACTCCGATGGATCGTCCCGAGTGGACCGCCACCCACCCCAGCAACGGTGACATCTACCTGACGCTGACCAATAACACCAGCCGCAACGCCTCCACAGGGACCAACGCGGCCAACCCCCGTCTGAACAACGTCAACGGCCACATCATCCGCTGGCACGATGAACCCGGCTCCAACAAGTTCAAGTGGGATATTTTTGTATTTGGTTCGGACTCGGGGGCCGATGCCGACACCAACCGCTCGGGCTTGACCGACCTGAACCAGCTGGCCAGCCCGGACGGCCTGGGTTTCGACAGCCGTGGCATCTTGTGGATTCAGACAGACAACGGCATCGACGGAGGACGTAAGAACAACGTAGCCCGCGCAACCAACGACCAGATGCTGGCCGTTATTCCTGGCTCGCTGGCCGACAGCAGCGGCACCGGCCCGGCCATCAATGCCAATAACCAGGCAGATCTGCGCCGCTTCTTCATAGGGCCGAACGAAGCCGAAATCACCGGCTTTTCCATGACGCCGGACCACACCAGCCTGTTCCTGAACATTCAGCACCCCGTGAACTGGCCCGCTTATGACACGCATGACGCCACGGTCGTCAGCATGAACACGGTACGCCCGCGTTCCTCAACCGTTGTGATTCAACGTGCGGATGGCAAGCCTATCGCGGTGTAAACCATAGCGGATTCGCGGTTCGAATCCGCGTGGCTAAGGTTTAAAGGAACGGGGCCGTCAAAAGATGGCCCCGTTTTCTTTTGCTGTTTGAAGCCGCATCCATCAAGGCTTAAAGACTAAGGGTAGAAAATTTTCTCTACAGCCCCCTAAAGAGTTTTTTGCCCCATCCGTTAATGCTGGTGTACAGGAAGAACGCAGTGTGTTGAATGCGCGATCAGCCCCCCGGGGCCAAGCAGAACGCCAACGCTTTCCTGGGCAAAGGGCGAAACCGTTTCGCCGCTCTACTCAACATTGGGAGTTACCATGTCTGTTATCAATACGAACTCGCTTTCCCTCGTTGCCCAAGGCAATCTGAGCAAATCGCAAGGCGCACTGGGTCAAGCCATCGAGCGCTTGTCCTCCGGCCTGCGCATCAACAGCGCTAAAGACGACGCAGCCGGCCAGGCTATTGCCAACCGCTTCACCGCTAACGTGAACGGTCTGACACAAGCTTCCCGCAACGCCAACGACGGTATCTCTATCGCTCAGACAACCGAAGGTTCGCTGAACGAAATCAACAACAACTTGCAGCGCATCCGTACTTTGAGCGTGCAAGCGACTACCGGCACCAACTCGAAGACCGACTTGGAGTCCATCCAGGCTGAAATCAACCAGCGTCTGGCTGAAATCAACCGTGTTTCCGAACAAACTCAGTTCAACGGCGTAAAAGTTCTGGCCAAAGACCAGTCCTTGGCTATCCAAGTTGGCGCTAACGACGGTGAAACCATCTCGGTTAACCTGAAGCAGATCGACTCCGAAACGCTGAACCTGAAAGACCTGGACGTTTCCAAGCTGGCCAAGAAATTCGACGCTACCAAGCACGAAATGAAAGCCGCTTCGGGCACCACCAGCACTGCTGTTCCTGCTCAAATGGGTAACGCCAACACGGCAGTTACCGCTGTTGACGGCGGTAGCGTTCTGACGCAAACCACTGGCGCAACTTCCACGAACTACATCCTGCACGAAGGCAAGGTGTACGCTGCTGGCACAGTTACTGCCAACGCAACAGCCAACACGATCTCCGTGGCTCGTGGCGCTGAAGTTACCGACAAAGAAACTCTGTCGCTGGTTGCTCCTCTGGCATCGATCGACGCCGCCATCCAAGACGTGGACAACCTGCGTTCCGACCTGGGTGCTGTGCAGAACCGTTTCGAGTCCACCATCGCCAACCTGAACAACACGGTTACTAACCTGTCTGCTTCGCGTTCGCGTATTGAAGACGCCGACTACGCAGTCGAAGTCTCTAACATGACTCGTGCTCAGATTCTGCAACAAGCTGGTACCTCGGTTCTGGCCCAAGCCAACCAAGTTCCACAAACGGTTCTGTCGCTGCTGCGTTAATTCAGCCGCTCCACGCCGGGCCGGCCGGTTTATCTTGTCGGCCAGTTGCACAAAAACCGGATATTGCCTGCAATATCCGGTTTTTTTTGGCGCAACGGCCTGAAAAACCGGCTTATTTCACGCATTGACCGCAGAGTTCGACCGGTATGCTAGCCAGATTTGAACGAGACTTCCGCTCCCTATCACGCCATGTCCACCTCTGCCCGCTCTGTGTCCCCTGATACGCGCTACCACGATGCCCTCCAGCTTTTTAATAGCAGCCAGTTCCCCGCTGCCATTGCCGCCCTGGAAGAGCTGCTTGCCCAACATCCCGAACATCAGGCCAGCCTGTCGCTCCTCATCAAGGCGCTGATGAACGACAAACGCCCCCAAGATGCGCGCACTTACCTGCCTCTGCTCAAACTAAAAAAAGATATGGCAGCACGCGATATGGCGGTGGATGTCTACGTCGCTTGCCGGGACTACACAGCAGCGCAAACGCTGCTTGAAGAAGAAATCAAACAAAAACCCAGCGCAGTAGCCCTGTTCAAACTGGCCGAGCTGCATGCAAAACGCGGCGACCTGGAGGGTTCACGCAAACTGCTGCGTCAAGCCCATCGCCAGGATCCAAAGAACGACTTGATTCTGGGCAAAGTCATTACCGACGAACACTTCAACCCGAATCTGGATCTGGCCGATATTCGTCAACTGCAACAAGACTGGCAAAAGCGTTTCGCCTACACCATGCACACTGCGGCTGACACACGTCGTATCAGCCACCGAACACTGCGTATTGGCCTGCTGTCTGACGGTTTCAGCAACCACCCGGTCACTCGCATGACCAGTGGCTCGTTGACACGCCTGCCTAAACAAGAGTTCAAGCTGTATGCCTACAGCAGTACCGACAAACCCGATGATCTGACCGAGCAGTTCCACACGCATTGCCACGCCTGGCGCGAAACCTCAGCCTTGAGCGATGAACAACTGAACCAGCAGATTCGCCGTGACCGGATTGATATCCTGATCGACCTGAGCGGCTATCACAAAGGCACCCGGCTACGCATGCTGTCCATGAAGCCCGCCCCACTAATCGTCAAATGGGTCGGCGGCCTGAACAACTCCATGGGCCTGGACTATATCGACTATCTGATTTCCGACCGCTTTGAGAGCCCCGAGGGAACAGACGCGGACTACACGGAAAAGCTGATTCGCATGCCCAACGGCTACATCAGCTATATGCCACCGTTTTACGTGCCAGAGGTAGGCCCTGCCCCTCTGGCACAAAATGGCCACATTACCTTTGGCTGTTTCAATAACGCCAACAAGATTAATAAAGCCACGATCCAGGCCTGGGCCGCCATTTTGACGGCTGTGCCCAATGCGCGCCTGCTGCTGAAAGGCTCCTTATACGAAGGCGAAGAGTTCAAGCAACGAATCCAGGATGATTTTCAAGCCCAGGGCATTGACCCTGAACGTCTGGACTTCGAAGGCCAGTCGAATCACCGGGAACTGCTCCGAACGTATAACCGAGTGGACATCACCCTGGACCCCTGGCCCTTCTCGGGCGGGCTGACCACACTGGAATCCATGCTGATGGGTGCTCCTGTGATTACCCTGCCCGGCCCAAGCTTTGCCAGTCGCCACTCCACCAGCCACATCAGCAATGCGGGCTACCCGCAACTGGTCGCCCAGTCCTGGGATCATTACGTCTCTCTGGCCTGTCTACTGGCAGACGACCAGGCGCTGCTGGCCTCCCTGCGCGCTGAAATGCGTCAAGTCTTTCTGAACTCCCCCGTTTGCGATCATGAGTCCTTTGCCCAGTCCCTGCGTCAGGGCCTGCGCGCGATCTGGCAGCGTCATTGCGACGGTGCCTCCCCTGCTGCCCTGAGCATCCAGCCAGATCATCAAGTCCGCTTTGAAGACCAGGACGTCGCCCAACTGGCGGTGCCCTTGCAGGACGCCAGTACCGAGCAGGATTTCAGTTTTGAACTAAAACAGCCCGTCGTCGTGATTGACCACGGTGCGCGCTTGGTCCAAGACGCCAAGTTCGAGCAGCTTTACGCAACAGGTGCCCTGCATCTGATTTGTTTTGACCCTGCGGCCACCACCCAGGATCTGCTTCTGCCCCTGAACCGCAATCACCTGCAAATCGTGCAGCAAGCGGTGCTGGGACACGGCGGCGCCGTCAGCTTCCAGGCCCGCATGGATAACCGCCAAAGCGGCACCCTGCCTCCCGTTCAAGATGCTGGTCCGATGCTGGCACAGTTCGACCTGCCCTCTATCCGTTTAGACGAGCTGGACCGTGACGCGACTATTGATTGGTTGATGTTGGCCGACAACTACGACAACCACAGCCTGATCACCCATGCTGGTCAGACCTTGCAAGACGCCTTGGCGGTTTCCATCAAAGTACATTTTGCGCCGGGCGATGCCCAGCAACTGGACTTATCCGAAGCCCGTGATCTGCTCGCCCCGCATGGCCTGGAGTTCTATACACTCATGGCCTTTGACTGCGAGAGCGGCTACACCGATGCCCAGCTCGAAGACAGCCACAACGGCAGCCGCACCCATTCCGCCATTGCCCTGTTCCTGCCTCGCAATACGCAAGATCTACCCATCGAGCGCCTGGAAAAGCTGGCGTTTATTCTGCACGCTTACGTTGGGGCTCACGACTACGCACAGCGCTTGCTGACACAGCATCACCACCCCAAAGCCGAGGAGTACCTAAAGCAGGCCCGTCTGCGCCATCTGCCCAGCATGAGCATCCCCAACATCCCGGCCATGACCTCCGCCGAGATCGAGTTTTTCGAGTCCTGCCTGGACCAAGCCCAGCATTACTACGAATTCGGCAGTGGTGGTTCGACCAAGCTGGCAGCCAGCATGGGTTTGAACGTTCATGGTGTGGAAAGCGACCGCCGCTGGCTGGAGCAACTGCAGTCCGAAGTAGGCGATGCCTGCCAAGTGAACCACGTGGATATTGGTCCTACCAAAGAATGGGGCTACCCTGTGGACCTGCGCGCAGCGGATCAATTCCCCAACTACAGCCAGTCCATCCACACCCAGGACCTGCCCTTTGACCTGATCCTGGTTGATGGTCGTTTCCGTGTCGCCAGCACCCTGGAAAGTATCGATTATGTGCTTAAAAAAGGGGACCCAACCTGCGCACGGATCTTCATCCATGACTTCTGGAACCGAGAGTACTACAAGCCGGTGCTGGAATTCCTGGACGCAGAAAAAACCGTGGAAACGGCAGGCCTGTTCAAAATCAAAGCCAACATCAATCGTGAACGGCTGCAGGGTTTAAAAGCAACTTTTCAGCAGGACTACCGCTAAAAAAATCTGGCCTTTCCAACAGTTTCAATGCTGGAAAGGCCAAATTAACAATGACAGAAAAGCAGCAACCCGCTTACAAAAGCACCTGAAATTCCGCACTATCAGAGATCGCGTCCCATTCATCTTTGGCCAAACTAGCACGAATGCGGGCGACGGCCTGACTACGCAGTTGGGACACGCGCCCTTCCGTCACGCCTAACACCAGTGCAATTTCTTTTTGATTCAGGTCTTGCTCAAATTGCAGCGCGAACAGCAGTTTTTCACGCTCGGGCAATTGGTCAATGGCAGTGATTAGCGCCTGACGCAGGCCTTGAGAAGTCAGCAGATTCAACGGGTTATCAAAGTAAGCCTGCTCTCGCGTGCTGTCTTCCAGGAACTCCAGCGCATCGGCCGAAGGGTCCGCATGCCGCTTCAGGTCCTCGTAGTGAATGACTTGTACTCCGACAGCCTCATCCAGCAGTTCGTAGTAATCACCCATGCTCAAAGACAGCGCTTCAGCGATTTCCGGCTCACTGGGCTCGCGCAGCAGTTTCTGACGCAAGGCGCTGACGGCCACTTCGATCTGACGCGCTTTGGTACGCACACTGCGCGGTAGCCAGTCCTGGCTACGTAGCTCGTCCAGCATGGCACCACGGATGCGGGTGACGGCATAGGTCTCGAACTGAGCCTCCGCCACGACCTGATAGCGGCGTACGGCATCCAGCAGCCCCATCATGCCGGCCTGCATCAAATCATCCAGCTCGACACTAGGCGGCAGGCGCGACACGAGCTGGAGCGCTTGGCGGCGCACCAACGGGGCGTACTGCTCAACCAGGACGTCTTCAGAACGAGGCATGGACTGGCATGAATCCGGACAATAGAGATTGAGCTATTTTGCCTGCCAGCCAGCCCCTACAGTCCCCAAATCAAACAGTCTTTCGCCATCTTATTCAGGCTTTAAACGGCCATTAACCAAGCCAAAACCAAAATACTTTCTAAAGATACGCGCGAGGATGCCGTAATTGGAGCGTTACAGGTGCCAAGTCCAACCCTGCTGGGCAGGTCTGTCACCAAGCCCCTTCTGGAGTGATGTCATGATCAGCTCAGTTTCATCTCAAACGACGGCCTTGGTGCCCCTGACCTCCCCTGTGGAGCAAAACCCCGGCGCCCCTATGCCTTCGGCGGCCACTACGGTGACCCCTATCAAGGAAAGCAGTACCGATACCCAGCTACAGCAACGCTGGCCCGACAAGCGCGAAGCCATCCCCGGCATGGTCAACACGCTGGATGACACCCTGGATCAGATCAACAACTCCTTGCAGGCCTGGTCTACCGGTATTCGTTTCAATATGGACGACGAAGCACAGCGTCTGGTGGTCTCCATTGTTGACAACACAACGGGCGAAGTGCTGCGCACCGTGCCTTCTGACGCCGTTATCCAGATCGCGAAAATGATCGTTCAATTGCAAGGCAATACGATCAGCGTGAAGGTTTAAAAACCAAACTGGCATCGAAACCTCCCATTGACATGGGCTTTGCGCGCGGCACATTCGCGACAAAATAGAACACTACAGGAGTATTTGATATGGCTATTTCTTCGATTGGCGTGGGTTCAGGCCTGAAGCTGGACGAGCTGCTGGAAGATCTGCGCAAGACGGAAAAGAAGAGTCTTGCCGTCATCCAGAACCGCCAGATCGCCAATACCAACAAGATCTCGGCCTATGGTCAACTCAAAGCCAGTCTGGCAGAGCTGCAAACAGCCGCCAAGACACTGAACTCGGCAGACTCGTTTGGTGCGGTCAAGACCACCTCGAATAGCGAAAATATCAAGGTAATCGGCAATTCCAAAGCAGCGCCGGGTCAGTACGTTATCAAGGTCGACAATCTGGCCACACGCCAGACGTTGACGGCTGGCGCCCAAGGTTCTCGCGATACCGCCATGGGCGAAGGCGGCAAAATCACCGTCCGTCTGGCCAATGGCAAAGAGCACACGCTGGACATGAAGGACAAAGACACGTCCTTGCAAGGTGTGATGAACGCCATCAATGCCGATGCCGAACTGGGCATGAAAGCCACGATTATCAATACCGGCAACCCGGACGAACCGTACCGCTTGCAGCTATCGGCTGGCGCGACCGGTGAAGCGGCCTCAATCAGTTCCATTCGCGTGGATGGCAATGATGAGTTGGCCGATGTGCTGAGCTTTGATGCCACCAATCCTACAGCCAATGGCTTTGAGCAGACTAAAGCCCTCAACGCCAAGCTGACCGTGAACGGCATTGAGATCACTAGCCAAAGCAACACCCTGAAAGACACGATTGAAGGTCTGGAAATCACGCTGAACAAAGCCGGCGACGACCCGATCAATGTAGAAGTCACCAAGGATGATGCCGCGGCCGCTACCGCCGTAAAAGACTACGTGGCAGCGTACAACAAGTTCAACAAAGCCATTCGCTCCTTGACCGCGTATAACGTCGATCTGAAGCAAGGCTCTGCCCTGACAGGCGACTCCATGGCGCGTGAAGCTCAAAACGCCATGCGGGATGCCACCTTGGGCTACGTTCCTGGTGAAGGCGAGATACGTTCCCTGGTCGGCCTGGGCATTAACGTAGACCCTAAAACGGGCGACCTGCAACTGGACGAGAAAAAGCTGAACGAGGTCTTGAAGACCAATATGGCTGACGTCAAGAACATGTTTGTTGGCGAGCAAAGCGTTGCTGGCCGAGTTCAAGCAGCGGCCGATGAATTTATCAAGAAAGGCGGCCGAATTGATAACGCCCAGGAAGGTGCGGAGAAAGTCGGCAAAAAACTGCAAGATCAATACGAAACGGCTGATCAGCGCATCGAAAACAAGATGGAAGCCTACCGCAAGCAATTCGTACAGCTGGACGTCATGATCAACCGCATGCAAGGCACCAGCAACTACCTGACCCAGCAACTGTCCATGCTGGGAAATATGAACAATAGCAAGTAAACCCCTATGAGTTATCCTGCCCCATCCCGTCGTTTTGGCCAACAGTCAGTCCGAGCCTACGCACAAGTAGGCCTGGAAACCGAGGTGCTGAGCGCCAGCCCGGAACACCTGATTACCCTGTTATTTAACGGTGCTCGCACCGCCATGCTGCAAGCTCGCTTGCACATGGAACAGGGCAATATTGCCGGGCGGGGGCAGTCTATATCGAAGGCTATTGATATTGTCGATAGCGGCCTGAAAATGGCGGTCGATACCGAAAAGGGCGGAGAACTGGCTCGCAATCTGGTCGCAACCTACGACTTGATTTTGCACAACCTGATGCTGGCCAACCTTCGCAATGATGCGGAAAAGCTGACGCTGGCCGAGCGTTTGCTGACCGATATTGCCGATGCCTGGCGCAGCAATGTTGATACCCAACGTGCCAAGCAGCCAGCTTGACTCCGGGGCTCGCAGAACAGGTTCCGTACCTGAGCTGCACCTCCAACCTCCTTTGCGCCTTTAGCGCCTGGTACGAACATGAGCGATACCTCTAACCCGATCGTCGATCAATATCAAATTATCGCCAGCATCACCCGTCACATGCTGGAGCTTGCCCAAACGGCACGCTGGGAGGATGTGTTTGAGCAGTCCGAACACTACCAACTCGCCGTGGAACAGCTCAAAAATATGGAAGACCTGTCTGTGACTGAAAAACAGGCACGCCGTCAATTGCTGACCCAAATTTTGGAAGATGATGCCCAAATCCGTCATCTGGCCACCCCCGAACTGAGCCGCCTTGGCGCGCTGCTGGGCAATATGAAGCGCCAGCAAACGGTTCTGCAAGCGTATTACAGCCCTAGCATCCACCCATGAGCATAGGCGGCCCCTCTCCCCTGGGGACGCTGCTTATTCAGCGGCTTGATGCCGTTCTGGGTATCAGCACGTCGCAGCAAAGTAATATTGCGACTGGTGCCCGTCCGGATGCCATCAGCCAGACACCGGGCAGTCAGCGCCCTGAACGCGCTGAAAACCAGACAGCCCGCGATCAACGCCAAAGCGTGGACCAGGCGCGCGCCCACACCCAGGGCCGTGACAGCCGGAATCTGCGCACACAAAACGGTCAAACCTCGACCGATCCTGCCTTAGACAGCCGAGGCCCCCAGACCGCCAGCACCAGCTCAGCGCCCACTACCCTGGGGCGCACGGCTCAGTTGATTCTGGCCTTGCTGGAACGTTTTCCGGATCGGGCTCCTGCCGTACAAGGGCGACAAGCCTTATTGCCTGGCCCCCTCAAAACCCAGATTGAAAGCAGCGAATCCACCCGCCCTGGCAGCGACGCCAATGCAGGTTCGCGCCCCAATTTCCACTTTGGCGCAGCAACGACTGCCCTTGCCGGGTAGCGCGAGTACGACTGGCGCCCCTACTGGCTCAAGCACTACAACCGGTACAACAACGGCTGGCCCAGGCAGTCCTGCCGGTACCGCTACCGCAGGAACAGCCGCCGGTAACCCCCTGCCCACCGGCGGCACCGCCGCCCTTGCCCAGCATTTCACCCAGGCGCTACCCCAGGCTTTGCAACATAGCGGCTTGTTCTATGAGTCTCATTTAAGTGATCTGCACTTTGGGCAGCGCAGCGTGGGCGAGTTGCAGCAAGAACCGCAAAACCTGAATCGCCCGGCTACCGAACCGGCTACGACTACAAACAGCCCCAGTAACCAGCCAGCCGCGCAAGACCCGGCAAATAGCATGTTGGTGCGTCAGCAACTGGATACACTGGCTCACCAGAACCTGCAATGGCAAGGCCAGGCCTGGCCCGATGCGGATATGAACTGGTCTGTGCAACGCCACGAGGCCCAGTCAGCAGAAGAGACAGAGCACTGGTCCAGTACCCTGCAACTAGACCTGCCTACCCTGGGCCCAATCACGCTTCGTCTTAATTTATTGAATCAGCAGTTGCTGGTACATATACAGGCCGATCAGTCGGCTCCTTATCTGGACGAAAACAGCTTGCCACTGCGCGAACGTTTGCAGGATCAAGGCCTGGTCCTGAGCCAACTACAGATTGAGGCCGACCCGAGCTTGCCGCAGGACCTGACCAATGAGCCATGACGCCCCCACCCATCGCCCACAGGCACTGGCACTGCGTTACGACCCCAAAGAGGGGGCGCCACGCGTCGTCGCCAAAGGCTATGGCACGCTGGCTGAAAAAATTATCGATACAGCCCGCGAGCACGGGCTTTACGTACACGAGTCCCCAGAACTGGTCGGCCTGTTGATGCAAGTGGACCTGGACCGGCACATCCCCCCCCAGCTCTATCAAGCTGTCGCCGAGTTGCTGGCCTGGCTGTATGCGCTGGAACAAGGCCATCCCCAGGCCACACAAGCCTTGCAGGCCGTACACGACGCCTCCAAACCCTGAGCATCCCATTCATAAGGGCTGAAAAGCCCCTGTTTTTGGCGATAGATACCCTGCTTAGCCTGGCTCGCTAAACGTTACATTAAGCACGGCAAGCTGCCCGCACCTGTGCGCGTGGCCCATCCTGACTTTCTGGCAAGCGAATATGTCGATTTCCAATCTTTCCAGCGTTGAAAACCTTCTGGCCCAGATGCGCGCAGTCGCGCAGGCGGCAGGGGCTTCCAGCTCGGTATCCTCCTCGGCCAGTGCAGCCGCTCCTGGCGGCTTTGCTGCCGAGTTGGCTCGTTCTTTGAACCGGGTATCCCAGGCACAGAACGCCGCCAGCACCCAGGCCCAGGCCTTTGAATTGGGCGAACCCGGGATTTCCTTAAATGACGTGATGATTGACCTGCAAAAAGCCAGCGTTGGTTTTCAGGCCACCATCCAGGTACGCAACCGCTTAGTGGCCGCCTACCAAGAAATTGCCAGTATGCCGGTGTAAGCAGCCTGATCTTTTCATGCGCACCGCCCTTTTCCTTAATGCTGCCTGAGCACGTCCTGATTTGAACTCCCCTGATTCCATGCAGAACTCTGCCTCACCAAGGTCATCCATGAGTCAGACAGCACAGTTGCTGAACAAACTTCCTGGCTACGACACGATACGCGCCCTGCCCAAAGTGGCGCTGATCGGGTTGGGTGCCGCACTGATCGCCCTGATTGTCGCCCTCTTGATGTGGAGCCGTGGCCCTACGTTTCAGGTGCTGTTCTCCAATCTGGACGATCGCGACGGCGGTGCCATTGTCTCGGCCCTGGGCCAGATGAACGTGCCCTATCAGTTCAACAACACCGGCACCGCTATTCTGGTTCCCCAGGATCGTGTGCACGATGTGCGCATGCAAATGGCCTCGCAGGGTTTGCCGCGCAGTGGCAATGCCGGTTTCGAGTTGCTGGATCAAAGCCGCTTTGGGGCCAGCCAGTTCACCGAACAGGTAACCTATCAGCGTGCGTTGGAAGGCGAGCTGGCCAACTCCATTAAGGCAGTGCATTCGGTCAAAGAAGCCCGCGTTCATCTGGCCATGCCACGTGAAACCCTGTTTGTGCGTGATCGCCAGTCTCCTACCGCATCCGTCGTTCTGTCGCTGTACCCCGGTCGTGACTTAAGCGAAGGCCAGGTCTCTGCCATCAGCTGGCTGATCTCCTCCAGCGTGCCCAATCTGAATGCCGACAAAGTCTCCATCATTGACCAGAATGGTCGTTTACTGACGGCTCCCACTGGCGAGATGGGTGCTGACAATCAGCAACGCAATTTTGTAAACGACATTGAATACCGTGCCGTACAACGTATCTTGACCTTGCTGAACCCCTTGGTGGGTGCCGGGAATGTACGTGCCCAGGTAACCGCCGACGTGGATTTCTCGCGTCGCGAGCATACCTCTGAAGTCTACAAACCGAATCAGCAACCCGGTCAGGCGGCTGTGCGCAGCCAACAAAGCAGCTCGTCCTTGCAGCGCAATCCGCAGCAGCCCCAAGGCGTCCCGGGTGCCTTGAGCAATCAGGCACCAGCTAATGCCACTGCCAATCTGGTCAACCCGCCCGCCGCGCCTAACCAGCCCCAGCAACCGACTGCGCCCGCCATCGACCCGGCCACTAACGGTGCCGCACAAACGGCCAACGCGACCACAGCCGCAGCCAGCAACGACCCCTCTTTGGTGTCCCTGGCAGAGCAAGCCCGTTTGCTGCAAAACACCGGCAATGCGCGTAACGATTCCACCGTTAACTACGAAGTGGATCGCACTATCAGCCACGTGAAAGGACCGATTGGACAGCTAAGCCGCCTGTCGGTGGCTGTAGTGCTGAACTACCGCCATACCGATCAAGACAATCAGCCGCTGGACCAGGAAGAACTGGATAAGATCAGCGATCTGGTCAAACAAGCCGTCGGCTACTCGACTGAACGAGGCGATAGCCTGAGCGTGGTGAACGGTCAGTTCAACGAGCAAGGCGATGTTGATCCCCCCTTCTGGAAAAATCCGGAATACCGCGAGCTCGCCATGGAACTGGTTAAGTATCTGGTCTTTGCATTCATCTTGT
>SMEP01000136.1_pt1 | contig 16457 bp, 14 predicted proteins | sample 2456231 | NCBI WGS metagenome assembly SMEP01 (sample SAMN10132595, study PRJNA489261) | soil metagenome | isolation source: day1 control-silty clay loam soil ammended with raw manure from dairy cow... | place: USA | collected 2015-05-15
GCTCCCAGGCTGCAATGGCAGACACCCTGAAAATCGGTACTGAAGGCGGTTACCCACCATGGAGCATGGTGGACGCAGCCGGTAAAGTCACCGGCTTTGACGCCGATGTGGGCGCTGCCCTGTGCAAAGAGTTGAACAGCGACTGCAAATTCATCGTGCAAGCCTTTGACAGCCTGATCCCTTCGCTGGATGCCAAGCGCTTTGACCTGATCATCTCGGGCATGTCCTACACCCCCGAGCGTGCCAAGCGCGTGAACTTCAGTATTCCTTACGCCGTTGAGGACGCCATTTTCGTTCTACCCAAGAGCAGCGAACTGGTTGGCGCCGACAACGAACAAGCTATTTTTGACGGACTGGCCGGCAAAACCATTGGCGTTCAAGGCGGCACCACCCACGGCGCATTCCTGGCCAAGAAAGCCCCCAAGACCACCATCAAGAACTACGAAACCCTGGACCAGATGCAAATCGATCTGGACGCGGGTCGTCTGAACGGCACCTTTGCCGACCTGACCTCGCAGTCCAAGTTTCTGCATAAAGTCGGCGAACAAAACTTTGCCTTGTCCGAGCTGGTCATCAAAGGCTCGTCCGACCCTGAAACCCTGGGTTATGGCATTGCCGTTGGTATTCACAAAGACAATGCAGAACTGAAAGCCAAGGTTGACGCTGCCCTGTGCAAGCTGATCGACGATGGCACCGTCAAGACCGCCAGTGAAAAGTGGTTTGACATCGACATCGCCAACTACGAGATCTGCAAGAAATAAGTCGAGAAGTACCACTTGATGCTAGAGACCATTTTTAATGTGCTGCGCGAAGGCTGGGGCTGGATGTTCCTTCGCGGAGCAGCAATGACCTTGCTGATCTCCGTTTTGGGCATGGCCCTTGGCGTAGTCATTGGGATTACAGGAGCCAGCATCAAGACCAACGGGCCACGCTGGCTGCGTGGCCCCGTCAGCCTGTACACCACCGTTGTTCGCAGTATCCCCGAGCTGCTGATGTCATAACGCGCTGGTTCCCCGCGCTGGTCGGCATTTTGGCCATTGGCCTGATTGCAGGCTCCTATAGCGTGGAGGTGTTTCGGGGTGCCTTGCAAGCCATTCCAGAAGGCCAAATCGAAGCCGCCAAAGCCATAGGCATGTCGTCCTGGCAGCGTCTGCGCCGCATTATCCTGCCGCAGATGTTCTGGTATGCCCTGCCCGGTGCCAACAATGTCTGGCAGACCGCATTAAAAGACACCGCCCTGATTTCCCTGGTTGGCCTGGTCGAGATCATGCGCGCTGCCACCCTGGGTGCCGCCAACACACGCGAGCCCATGGCCATGTACTTGATTGCTGGCGTACTTTATTTTCTGATTGGAGCCTGTAGTCAGGCCCTGTTTTTGCTGGCCGAACGTTACACCGGCAAAGGCATGAGAGCCCGGGCATGATTGATCTGGAATTATTCAAGACCACTGTCGAAACCCTGTTCAAGGGTTTTGGTTTAAGTGTGTATATCGGTCTATGGGGTATTGTGCTGTCGCTGTTCATTGGCCTGTCGCTGGCCTTGATGCGTCAGTCCAGCAGCCGCACCCTGCGCAGCTTTGCCCTTAGCTACAGCACCGTGTTTCGCGGTACGCCCCTGCTGGTGCAATTGTTCCTGCTGTATTACGGCGTCGGTACCCTGAGCTTTGTGCGTGAATCCCCCACCTTGTGGTGGCTGTTCAGCGATGGGGTACGCTGTGCAATTTTGGCCATTGGTTTGAATAGTGGCGCTTACGTCAGCGAAGTGTTCCGTGGTGGTTTTCAGGCTGTGCCGGTGGGTCAGATTGAAGCTGCCAAATCCATAGGCATGTCAGCCTGGACACGGTTTCACCGCGTGGCGTTTCCTTTGGCGATCCGCCAGGCCCTGCCCGCCTACAGCAACGAAATTGTGCTGGCGATTAAAGGCACCAGTCTGGCCTCGACCATTGCGGTGATGGACCTGACCGGCCATGCCAAACGCTTGATGAACCAGAACTACGCCATCATCGAGACCTTTGTTATTGCAGGCCTGCTATACCTGCTGATCAACTTTACTTTGCTGTCGGTGGTGCACCTGATTGAGCGCTGGCTGAAAGTGCGCCGTTAAACCGGCGTTATCCTGAAGCAGTCTCTGCGCACCCCATAGCGTTACTACCAGACGCGGAGCACTATCATGCCGACACGCCCCAAACTGGCCCTGGTGGGTACAGGCGGCACTATTGCCGCCACCACCCAGTCCAATACCGGCCTGACCGATTACGACATCACCCAAGGCGTGCAAACGCTTTTGCAGGCGGTACCCGGCATCACCGGACTGGCCGATCTGGAATGCCACCAGATTTTCAATGTGGACAGCCGGGCCATGGGCTCGCTGATGCTGCTGGAACTGTCACACAAACTTAATGAACTCTTGGCCCGCCCCGAGATTCGTGGCGCGGTGATTACCCACGGCACCGATACACTGGAAGAAAGCGCTTTTTTCCTGCATTTGACCCTGAAAACCGACAAACCCGTAGTGATGGTAGCGGCCATGCGTCCCGCCTCGGCCCTTAGCGCAGACGGGCCGCTGAACCTATATCAAGCCATGCAAGTGGCCTGTTCGTCGCAGGCACAAGGCCAGGGCGTCATGGTGCTGCTCAATGACCAGATCCACAGCGCCCGTTTTTTAAGTAAGCAACATACGACGCAGACCAGCGCCTTTGGCTCGCCCGATGCAGGCCCGCTGGGGCTGGTTGCCGGCGGCCAGCCACGCTTTATGATGCGAAGCCTGCTGCCTCATACCAACAGCAGCCAGTTTGACGTACGCACCCTGCACAACCTGCCCAAAGTCCAGATTTTCTACGACCACCCCGACACCCTGGCCGAGCTGTATCGTCATGCCGCGCAAAGTGGTGTGCAGGGCATTGTGGTCGCGGCAACGGGCAATGGCAGCCTGACACCCGGCGCGCTGGAAGGGGTCAGCCGAGCGCACAGGCTGGGCCTAGTGTGTATACGCGCGTCACGTATCCATGCCGGGCCTGTCACCGACAGCGCTTACGACAAGGATCACCATACTATTGCCGCCCATTACCTGCCTGCGCAAAAGGCCCGTATTCTCTTGATGCTGTGCCTGGCTGCCCAGCTGAATCACCGTGCGATCGAAGCCATTTTCCGCGACTATTAAGCGGTGCTGGGCACCTAGACGAAAGAAAATGCCTTGGCAGCCAATATATGGCCTTTGGTCGGCGTTAGAGCAATTGGCAGGTTCAGACTAGAAACGGAAGCGATAAGCTCGGATTAGTTCAGGCCAGCTCCAACTGGCGTTGACTACTAAAGCGCTGCGGCTGCCCTGTCACAGGGTCCACAAACGCGATATACCGGGCCAGCAACTGCAAGGGCTGGCTGAAGTCATCCGCCTTTCGCTCAGGCAGCAGATCGGGATAAAACACGTCGTTGAGGATGGGTGCCCCTAAGCTGCTCAAATGCACACGCAGCTGATGCTTGCGTCCACTTTGAGGGCGCAAACGATACAGGGCCAGAGGCTGACCCTGCTCGTTCTGCCACTGGCGCGCACACAAAATCTCGGTGCAGCTATTGGCCTCGCCAGCTACCTCCTCCATCACAAAACGGCCCGGCACTTCTTGCATTCGGCTGCTATACACCAAGCCCTGCGCCAGCTTTTCCTGAAAAGGCGCGACCGCCTCGTACTCTTTCTCAATCAGACCCTGCTGAAACAAGGACTGATAAGCTCCCCGAGCAGCGGGGTCACGACAAAACAGCAAAACACCAGCCGTTTCTCGGTCCAGCCTGTGAACAGGGCTGATGCCATCTTCCTTGAAATGACGTCGTAGCCGAGTCAAAGCCGTTTCGTACAAATAACGACCACCCGGCGTCGTTGCCAGAAAATGTGGCTTATCCACGGCAATTAAGCGCTCATCGACGTACAGAACAGGCATTTCAAACGGCACAATGGCTTCATTTTCAACCATACGGAAATACCATAGCCAGCACTCCGCTTGATACGGCGCGCCGGGTCCGACGGGTTGCCCACCTTGGTCAAGGATGTCTCCCCGGGCCAAACGCTCGCGCAGCACATCAGGACTGACGTACGAGAAGCGCTCCAATAAAAACGCTTCCAAGCTTTGCCAGGGGCCACGCGGGCACCACACTTTGCTGGGAGTCACCCCGTCGCGCGAGGCGACGGGTGGGGTACTTGTCATTAGATTCATGCCAGGAACAGTACAGAAAAAAGGCCCACCATGACAGTGGGCCTGAAATCGAGCACTGTCAGTGTACTCTCACCGTGCCATTACGCTCTGGCGGCCTGTGATTCATCCGAGCTACGCCGCATCCGCGCACCCTGCCGCAGCCATATCCAGGCCAAGATCAAAAACGCCGGAATATAGACCCAGAACTCGGAGAGACGGTCAGGATGGGGCACCTTGACCTGCTCAATGTCCCAACCTTGTTCCCACCCTGCTCGGCGTGCCGAACTACCGAAGGACACAGAGGCGATCTGTGCCACATCGCCGAAGGCCATCACTGTGACCCCCGCCATGGACAAGCGCTTGGTTGCAGCGGCCAGGCCCGTCGAGTTGTCCCCTTCCGGTAAGGCAGGTAGCGCTACCGCTACCGTTTTGCGCAAATCATCGCCCTCCAGGTTCATCCCCGCCAGTTGAACCACCAGATTGGCTCCTGCAGGCAGCCCCTGGGCCACCTGCATCAGTTCTGATGCAGGACGTGCCTGATATTCCTCACTGACCCGATCCATGAACCAATCTGGACGGAAAAGCATGAAGGTCACCAGTAACAGCAGGACAAGCTCCAACCAGGTCGTTTTAACCCGCATCCACCCCATGGTGGCCGCAGCGAACGCCAGGGAGGCCACGGTGGCGCCTACAACAACCAGGCTCAACTCCCACACACTGTGTATGCCGATCAGCAAAAGCATGGGGTTGAAGATGAACATAAACGGCAGCACCGCTGTGCGCATGGCATACGTCACCCCTTGAACCCCCGTTTTAATGGGATCTTCCCCTGAAATAGCCGCCGCAGCAAACGTCGCTAATCCGACTGGTGGGGTGATATCAGCCATGATTCCGTAATAAAACACAAACATGTGGACAGCAATCAGCGGGATCACCATGCCACTTTGCGCCCCCAATTCCACCACCACGGGTGCCATCAAGGTTGCCATCAGAATGTAATTGGCCGTGGTGGGCATTCCCAAACCCAGAACCAGACAAACGGCGGCCGTAAAAAACAACATGACAAGCACGTTGCCCATCGATACCAGCTCGACAAAGGCCGTCATACGCAAGCCCAGGCCGGTGAGCGTGATAGCGCCAACAATCAAGCCGGCGGTACCGCATGCAATACCGATGCCCACCATATTACGGGCACCCTCTTGCAAACCCAGCCACGCCTCGCGTACCCCCTGTTTCAAAGGCTGTGCAGTGGCCTGCTTACGGAACCAGGCCATGATCGGACGCTGGCTCACCATCTGGAACAGCATGGCGACAACCGCCCAGAAAGCAGACAAGCCGGCCGACATCACTTCCACTGTCAAACACCAGACCAGCACCCCGATAGGAATCAGGAAATACAGCCCAGCCCGCACTGTCGGCCAGGGCTCCGGCCGTACCGGTGTGTTGACATTAATGTCAGTGGGCAGGTCTTCATGAATAGCCGCCACCCTTAACAGAAATATATATAAGGCCAGTATCAGCCCTACTAAAATCCAGATAGCAGCGTCGCCTGCCAGCGCCTGGACGCCGACACCGATCCAGTAAACCAAGCCCATAACCACCAAGGTGCCGGCAATGCCCATGCCCCAACCCGCCATTTTCCGGATAAAGGTTTTAGGCGGCCCAGCAGCCATCATGGGCTGAATACCCAGCTTGAGTGCCTCCAGATGAACGATGTAGAACAGCGCGATATAGGAGATCACGGCGGGCAGCAAGGCATGGCGAATAATGTCGGTATACGGGATACCGACATACTCGATCATCAAAAAGGCAGCGGCCCCCATCACCGGAGGCATGATCTGGCCATTCACTGAAGAAGCCGTTTCAATCGCACCCGCCCGGATGCCCCCATAGCCCGCCTTTTTCATCAAAGGGATAGTAAAAATTCCGCCTGTCACCACGTTGGCCACCGACGAGGCAGACACAATGCCGTTGACGGCCGATGACACCACCGCCACCTTGGCCGGACCACCACGCAGATGCCCCAGCAAAGCAAAAGAAACCTGCATCATGTAATTGCCGGCACCACAGCGATCCAGTAAGGAGCCCAGTAAAACAAAAATAAAAATATACGAAACAGAAACGCCCAAGGCGACGCCGTATACCCCTTCAGTGGTCAGCCACATATGCGAGACCAGCCGCTGTAGCGAAGCGCCCCGATGCGACAAGGCATCCGGCAGCCAGGGACCAAGAAAGATATAAGCGATAAAGATGATCGCCAATATCGCCATCGGTGCCCCCAGAGCGCGCCGTGTCGCCTCCAGCAGCAAGACCAGCCCAACGCTGGCCACGATGACATCCATATTGGTCGGAATACCCGGGCGCATGGCCAGTTCTTTATAGAAAAAGAACAGGTAAGAGCCACAGAACGCAGCGATCAAAGCGAGCAACCAGTCATGGATCGGAATTCGATCACGCGCCGACTGCTTGCGGGCAGGAAACGCCAGATAGGCTAGAAACATAGCAATGCCCAGATGCAGCGCGCGGGCCTCTGTGTCATTGAAAATACCCAGGCTCAAGGTAAAAGGCAGAGGGGAGGCGTACCACAGCTGAAACAGGGACCAGGCGACGGCCACCACAAAGAGGATCATGCCCGCTATGCCGGTCACGGAGCGCCCGCCTCGGTCCACATCCGCAACCAGTTTTTCCAGCTCGGCGGTTTCGTTCTGAGTCAGGGCGTTATCTGGCCCTATTTCTTGATGTTCTTGTCGTGTCATTGGCTTTTGTCTCCAGGAAAGCCTGGCTCTTAGTCCAGCTTGGCTGGACTGGCGTGCAAGACGCCTGACCACCTGAACCAGGTAGCCCAGACAGTCACTGCTTGATCTCAGGCTGCGCGCGCAGCCTGAGAATGGTGCCCCGATCGGCTGAGGGTGCCTGATCGGGTTCAGGTCTTTTTACAGCAGACCTTTTTCTTTAAAGTACTTTTCAGCACCCGGATGCAAGGGGGCCGACAGGCCATTCTTAACCATGTCTTCTTTTTTCAGGTTCGACAAGGCTGGGTGCAAGCGCTTGAAATCGTCAAAGTTATCAAACACCGCCTTGACCACGCTGTAGACAGACTCTTCAGGCACATCTTCTGACGTCACAAACGTAGCCAACACACCATACGTTTCTGTGTCATTCGGATTATTGGGATACAGGCCGCCGGGGATGGTGGCTTTGGCGTAGTACGGATGCGTATCAACCAGCTTATCGACAGCCGGTCCGGTCAGAGGCACCAATTTAGCCCCGCAGGATGTAGTGGGGTCCTGGATATTGGCCGACGGGTGTCCCACACCGTAAATAAATCCGTCTATCTTGCCGTCACACAGGGCTGGGCCATGCTCATCGGGACGCAACTCCGAGGCCAGGGAGAAAAAGCTGTTATCCAAACCCAAGGCCTGCAACAACTGGTCCATGGAAGCACGGGTGCCCGAACCTGGGTTGCCCACGTTAAAGCGCTTGCCCTTGAAATCTTCAAAGGTGCTGATATTGGCCTCTTTACGTGACAACACGGTAAAGGGTTCGGGATGAATAGAGAAGACTGAGCGCAATTTCTTGTAGGCGCCACCGTCTTTGAATTGGCCTTCACCGTTGTAAGCGTTATAGCCGACGTCAGACTGCACTACCCCCAGATCCAGCTCTCCCGCCTTGATCGTATTGACGTTGAATACCGAGCCGCCCGTCGACTCGACCGAGCAGCGCACGCCATCATTGCCACGGTCTTTATTGACCAGGCGGCAAATAGCGCCACCGGCAGCGTAATACACCCCGGTAACCCCGCCCGTGCCGATGCTGACAAACTTCTGCTGGGCACTGGCCGGCAAGGGACTCAGCAACACGGCGCACAAAGCGGCCGTCATGCTTGAGGTCAAAGCAAATTGTTTACCTGTTTTCTTTACAGTATGATTCATCGTCATGTCTCCCTCGGGGCTCACCCCTGTTTAAATAACCGGTCAAGCCGGCTCCCTCTCATCCGCAGTATTCACGGCACTTTACCGTCACCAGCACTTTCAGACTGCCAATACATCTCCTGGCGTTGGAATGAAGATTCCAACTGCGCCAACCGTTGTACAACGGTCTTGCCACCTAATGCCGCGATACGCGCCAACAAATGCTCAGCCAGGCTTACCGTCCCCACCAAGGAATGGAAGAAAGTGGCGGCGGGCTGGTTGCTTGCCTGCGAATCAAAATGCAGCACATACTGCGCTCCCTGTGCCACCGGCGACAGCACACTATCTGTTAATGCCACCACCGTCGTACCGCGTTGCACTGCATGTTGGACACTGGTCACAACGGCTTTCACATAAGGAGCCTGACTGATGACAATCAGTACGCCTCCGCTGTCCAGCCCCGTTTCCAATTCCAGCAGCAAATCCGCTGCGCGGTTCAGCAACACACCGTTGCCACACATCAGTTGGTAGGCATAATGCATCTGAAAAGCGCAAGCAAAGCTAACTCCCAAGCCTAAAAACCCGACTTTAGGAGCGGCCAAAATTGCCTTTGCCGCTGCATCCAGACAAATGACCGGGTTAAGTCTGAGGACAGACCCCAGGGAGTCTTCTTGTTGCTGACTCAAGGCGCGCGCCTGCTGTTCAGAGGCACGGCTGCCCTGCAAGTCCTGGGCGCGCGAGGCCATCGTGCCACCATTGTTATGCAGAGCCTGCTGAAACGGCGCTCGAAAGCTGTCATAACTGTCGTAACCAGCCGCCCGCGCCAAACGCAACATGGTTGCTGGCGCCACGGAAAGTGCTTGCGCCTGCTTGCGCATCGACCACAAACTGACTTCAACTGGATGACGTTCTACCCATTGAGCGGCGCGACGCAGTTCAGGCGTCAACTCAGGCGATATGCGCTGTAACCGCAGCAAAGGTTCCATCACCGTTCCTATTCAATCTTACGCAGGATAAAACGCATGTTAATCCGAAAGACCTTAAAAAAAACAAATGTTTTCTTAGGGTTTGTCCGCAAATTAATACCGCCACCGCTAATTTTCACCAGTAGACAGGGGCCTAGGCCTTGCATAAAAAGCTAGCGAATCTCAAAAAAACCATAGCGCTTGTCTGTGTAGGATCGCTGTATATCCACATGCTCGACCACTGCCTGCTCAGGCCCGATATACAACCAACTGACCATGCGGTCTATGGCATCGGCGTCACCCTGCAGCAGCAGTTCTATCGAACCATCAGCCGCATTGCTAACCCAACCTTTCACCCCATAAAGATGTGCATGGCGCAGCGCCGTGGCTCTGAAACCCACACCCTGCACCCGCCCCTTCACACGCACATCTACCGTTTCACAATCAGCCATTGGCTCGCTCCCTGCCATTTGTTCCCGAAATGCGGCATGCATCCGCCTCGCATCTCGATATTCAGTTAAATTAGTCGCACCATTGTTGCATGACCGCACCCGTCCCTGAATCTCTGCTTTGCGCAGCTTTCCCACTATGAATTTGCCCCGCCCTCTTACTCTATCGCTGCGCCGGGCAATCTACATGCTAGGCATACTGCTTGTCCTAGGATTTATGGCACCCGTCGGCCAGGCCGCTACCCAATCCCAACAGCGCATTGTGCGTGTGGGTATCTACGAAAATCCACCCAAACTTCTTCTGGATAGCCAAGCCCGCCCCGGTGGCATCATGGGCGAACTGCTGCTGGAAATCGCCAAGCACGAAGGCTGGACCCTGGAGGCCGTGCAATGCGACTGGCAGCAATGCTTGAACGCCCTGCAAAACGGTCTGCTCGACCTGGTGCCAGGCCTGGCCTATTCCCCTGAACGCTCTGCTCTTTACAGCTTTCATAACCGGGCTGTGCTGGAAGACTGGTCGCAAATTTTTACCGGAAAAACCACTCGTATCGGTGCACTGAATGACTTGAATGGCAAACGGATTGCTGTCATGAGCGGGACCCTGCAATTGACCCAGCTCTACAATATCCTGCAGAAACTGGAGCTGGGCTCCAAGCTGGTTATTACAGACTCCCAGTACAACGCCTTAAAGCTGGTTCAGGACCAACAAGCCGATGCCGCTGTAGTCGGCCATTTATTTGGGGTGCACCATGCAGGTGAGTACAACCTGAAATCCGCCCCCATCCGCCTGGAACCTACCAATGCCTATTTTGTGACGGCTAAAGACCGGCATCCCGAACTGCTGGCCGCTATTGATACACATATCAAAAAATGGCGGGACAATAACGATACCTTCTACACCGAGACGCTGAACCAATGGGGCCTGCGCCTGATCGAAAAACCGACCAAGCCGTGGATTATCCCCGCACTGCTCATTCTAGGGGTGTTGCTGACGATTGCCCTGCTAACCGTCACCCTGATGCGTATTGGGCTACGCCGTCAACGCAAAAAACTAGTCCGCACCGAGCATCATCTGCACACCGTGCTAGATGCCATTGATGCCTATGTCTACATTAAGGATGACCAGTTCCGGTATCTGTACGCCAACCGCAAGCTGTGCGAGGACCTGAACTACACCACCGTCAGCATTGTGGGTAAAACCGACCAGGATCTGTACGCCAACAAACAGACCATTAACGAGTTCCGTCACAACGACGAGCAGGTGCTGTACAGCGGCGAACGGCTGGCTGTGGAAGAGGTAGTACGCGACCGCAAGGGTGATATTCGCGCCACCTTCTTCTCTATCAAAATGCCGGTCAAAGACCCCGAGACTCGGCACACCAATCTGTACTGTATTTCCACCAATATCTCGGCCCTGAAAGCGACGCAGTCTGAAAACTACCGGCTGGCTTTTTACGATCCACTGACCGAACTACCCAACCGCCGCCTGCTGCTACAACGACTAGAGCGCCACTTGCAGACCATAGAGCCATACAAGCGGCCCGGCGCGCTGTATTTTCTAGATCTGGACCGTTTCAAGCATATTAACGATGCCCGTGGCCACGCTATTGGCGACGCCTTGTTGCGCAAGGTGGCGCGCCGCCTGTCCTTGATTATTGATCCACAAGACATCGTGGCCCGCCTGGGCGGCGACGAGTTCGTCATCTTGAAGATTCTGCATCCCGGCACGGTGCGGGATTGCTACAAAGAAGCGCTGGAATTTGCCGAGCTGGTACGCACGCGCCTGGAAGAGCCCTACAGCATTGAAGGCCACTCTTACCTGAGCAGCAGCAGTATTGGCCTGGCCCTGATTACCGACAGCACCCTGACTTCTGAAGACCTGATGCGTCAGGCTGACACAGCCATGTATCGCTCCAAGGAGAATGGCCGCAACCAGATCACCCTGTACGAGCCCGGCATGCAAGAAGCCGTGGAAGAACATTTAAACCTGCAGCACGACCTGCGTTTTGCCATTGGTTCGGATCAGTTGCGCCTGTTTGTGCAGTCTCAGTACGATGAGCAAAACCGCATCTGTGGGGCTGAGGTGCTGTTGCGTTGGCTGCATCCCAAACGGGGCATGCTGACCCCCAATCTATTCATTCCCCTAGCCGAAAGCACCGACCTGATCACCCCTTTGGGCGACTGGATCATAGCCTCGGTGTGTGACCTGCTGCTTCAAACCGAGCAGTCCAGCTTTCCGATCTCCATTAACGTCAGCCCGATCCAGTTCCGCCGACCCGATTTTGCCCGACGTACGCGCCAGATTCTGGAAAGCAGCGGTGCTCCAGCCCACCGCCTGATCTTTGAAATTACAGAAGGCGTGCTGATGGAGGATTTTGCCTCGGCCAACAGCATGATGCGCGAACTGAAAGACCTGGGGATTCGTTTTTCCATGGACGACTTTGGTACGGGTTACTCCAATCTGGCCGCCATCCGCCGCCTGCCTCTGTACGAGCTGAAAATGGACCGAAGCCTGATCCTGGGCGTGCCCTTGGAACAGGAAGCCAACGCCATTGTGCGCACCGTGCTGGCTATGGCCCGCCAACTGGGCCTGCATGTCGTGGCAGAAGGCGTGGAAAACGAGCAGCAGAAAGAGTTTTTGCTCCGTCGCGGCTGCCATGCCCTGCAAGGCTATCTGTTCTGCGCCCCCCAGCTGGTGGAGCAATGGCTGGAAGTTATTCAGCAGGACAGTGTCTCTGGATCTGTCTCTGAACAATAAGCACGTCAATCTGCATAAGCCTGCATTAGTCCCATAGTGGGACTAATGCAGGCTATGCGAGTCCTAGCTGTCAGCACCCTCACGCATCCGGCTCTTTGCCTTGAGCAGGCTCCGCCTCCTCCGGCAATACCCAATCCAGACGTTCGTGCTCTATATCGGTATGCAAAGGCTCAATACCAGGCTGCGTACGCTTGGCGCGAGCCGACAACTCAGCAAAGCGGCTGACTTTGCCATACAAACCTTGCTGCCCGGCCAGCGCAGTCACCGTACTGTTGTAGTGCTTACCCGCCAGCCCCAAGGTTTCGCCCAGTTTTTTCAGACGTTCCGCCAAGATGGATACCTGGTTGTAGATATCCCCGGCACGTTGGCTCAATTCGTGGGCCTGCTCGTTGCTGCGTACCATCATCCAAACATTGGCTACGGTGCGCAGAATGGGCAACAAGGTTGTATGTGAAACCATCAAGACATTTTTGCCCAGCCCGTAATCAAACAGACTGTGATGCTGTTGCAGTGCCTGCATATAAGCTGCTTCGATAGGCACGTACATGAACACAAAACCGGGGCTATTTAAACCGGGCAAGGCGCTGTAATCCTTGGAAGCCAGGTCATCGATATGATTACGCAGTGCCTGCACATGGGCTTGCAAATACTGCTGTCGCTCTTCCTCAGTTTCTGCTCGTATAGCACGGTCGTAATCCACCAAAGACACTTTGCAGTCCAGCACCAAATGCTTGTCTTGGGGCAGGTGCACCACAAAGTCGGGGTAACGCAGGCGGCCTTGCTCGTCGCGCGCCTGCCATTGGGTGTCGAAGTGCACGCCCCGCACCAGTCCAGCCACTTCCAGTGTTTTCTCCAGCTGGGTCTCGCCCCAATTGCCTGTCGTCTTTTTATCGCCTTTCAGCGCCACAGCCAAGGAGTGGGCTTCGGCACTCATGCGCAGACCCATTTCCTGCATGCGTTGCAGCTCCAGACCCAAAGCCGTCTGACCCTTGATGGACTCATCGTGTACTTGATTCACGCGCAGTTGAAAACCGGCTAATTGTTCCCGGAAAGGTCGCAGCATTTCATCCAGCGTACGTTGACTATCCTGCCGCAGTGTCTGTCCTTTGGACTCTAGAATCTGCTGCGCCAACGACTCGAACTGCAAGCGCATTTGCTCGCGGCTATGCTCTAAATCTTCCTGAATGGCCTGATTGCGCATTTGCTGGGCCTGCAACTGGGCATCGCGGCGTATCAGCTCTTTATCCAGCTCAACAGCCCGGTCCTGGGCATCTTGCGTCTGCTCTTGGGCATGGGCCAAATCCTGTTCCAGGCGTGCACAGCGGTCTTGCCAGGCCTGCTCCATGGGCGTACTCATGCGCGACCGTAGCCACAGCCCGACCAGCACGCCCAACGCCAAGGCGACCAGGGCAATCAGCCCATCCATTCCCGTCAAAGCGAGTTCCATCCACCGTACTCCTGCCCAGCGCTGCCATCTCAGGAGTGTCCCGGCTGGTCTGACTGAGTAAGCCTGCTATTTAACCGTATAACGCTGGTATTTTATACACCCTTTTCAAGCAGGTATCGAAAGGAGGTGGGATGAGTTCGTCCGCCCCCTTGCCCAGCAAAACCGGCACCGCCTAGACACATCCAGACAAAACTGGACGCGAAATCCCGTATTTGGGGGACAAAACAGAAACGTCTGCCCCTTAGGATGGGAAGGTCTCTGACTTTTATGGCTTGTCATGAACTGGATCAGCAATGCACGGATTGTGGCGATTTTTTCTGTCGTCTGCCTGCATATCGCCGCCTACGCCGTCTTGAATGCCGAGCTGGGCACCGCCAACTGGTGGAGCGGCAATCTGTACGATGCCGCTACCCGCTGGTGTGTGCCGGTGTTTGTCATGGTCAGTGGTGCGCTGCTGCTGGAGCCCCGCCCGCAGGAAGGCATGAAGCTGTTTTATCGCAAGCGGGCAGCACGAGTCTTACTGCCGCTACTGTTCTGGACAGCCTTTTATCTGGGCTGGACGGCGTTCAAACAGCACTGGTGGACACCCGAAGCTGACCCTTACCCTTATCTGGAACGCCTGCTGCAAGGCCGGCCGTACTTCCACCTGTGGTTTATGTACATGATTGTGTTCCTGTACCTGTTCACGCCCTTTTTGCGACGCATGGTACAGAGCACCAATCTGCGGCAACTGGCCGCGCTAACCGGGGCGAGCTTTGTGCTTTCTGCCCTAAGTACGCTCAGCAACCCAGACTTGAATACTCACTCAGCGCCCTTCTTCACCTGGTTCCTGTCGTATCTACCCTATTTTTTACTAGGCTATGTACTACGCAAAGTGCCCGTGAATGTGCCTCGCTGGTTAACCATAGCGGTGCTGCTAGCCAGTATTGCTGCAACTGCCTGGGGCTTTTATGCTCTGGCAATCACGCACAATCGCCAAACCGGTGCCTACTTTTATGACTACCTGAGCGTCACCGTCATCCCCATGTCTATTGCGCTGATTTTGCTGCTGCGCGACTGGAATCAGCCTTTGATCAACTCACGTATCAGCACCCATCTGGCGGAACTGACCTTGGGCGTGTACTTGATCCACCCCTGGCTGATCGACTTGATGTATCGCTATCTATTCACGGCGCTGGATTTCAATGCTCTGTGGTCGATTCCTTTACTCGCGACGGCGATTTATGGTGCCTCCCTGCTGCTGACGGCGGGCTTTAAAGCGATGCCAGGCCTGCGGGCGACGGTCTAAGGTAAAAAAATTTAAACAAAAAATGGGCAGGCATCCAAGGAGGATCTTGCCCATTTTTGCTAGTGGCTAATAGTCACTAGACTCTGGCTCGCTATGTACTACCAGCCAACAGTTCAGGGGCGAAATGGAGTGTCATCAATAGGCGAAGCTTCACCCGTCAGATGAGCCGCCAAAATCGCCGCGCTACCGCAAGCCAAGGTAAAGCCCAACGCGCCGTGACCTGCGTTCACCCACAAACGACCCGCCAACTTACTGGCCCCCACAACAGGTTTGCCTGACGGTGTGGCCGGGCGCAAACCGGCCCAAGTTTGAGCCTGTTCCAGCGGCAGACCAGGGAACAGATCTTTCACCTGCTGCTTCAACGTCGCCATACGGCCAGCAGGAATATCCAGGCCATCAAAACCAATATCCACCATAGCAGCCATACGCAGTACTTCACCCAGACGGGCGTACACAATGCGCTGTTCGTAATCGGTAACGCTGATGGCAGGTACGGCTTGATCCAAACCTTCCAGCGGCAGGCTCAAGCTATAGCCTTTCAAAGGATAGATCAACGGTCGGCCACCCAGCTGACGCAGCAAAGGCACGGTGCCCATACCGCTGGCAACGACGAACTGATCCGCCTGGATCTCGCCCTCTGCGGTTTGTACGGCACGAATATCGCGCCCTTCCATCACAAAACGCTGCACGGGCGTATTCAGCTTTAGCTGGTAGTCGCTATCGTTTTGCATGCGCTCATGCAAGGCCAGCGAAAACAGATAGGCATCACCCGCTTCTTCGCTAGGAGTGTAGATCGCGCCCTGCAAACGCGAACCCATAGCCTGCAAAGAAGGCTCCAGTTCCAATACCTGTGCGGCTTCCAGTACTTGCTGCGAAGAACCCATATCCGCCTGCAACTGGGCCTGCTCACGGGCATGCTGGAAAGGACCAGGGCTACGGAAAGCAATCAATTTGCCATTAGTCTGATGAGCGAACTCCAGGTTGAAGCGCTCTTGCCAGTCGTGCAGGATGTCGCGGCTCAGATAGGACAAGGTCAGCATTTGGGCGGTGGTGCGACGCACCACATCACCACGGCAGGCTTTCAGAAAATGCAGCAGCCAGCGCCATTGCTGGGGGCTAAGTGCAGGTTTGAAACGCAGCGGCGAATCTTTATTCAATAACCAGCGCGGCAAATCCTTGAATACGCCCGGATCGGCCAAGGGGGCCACATAGCTGTAGCTTAGCTGTCCGCCATTGGCAAAGCTGGTCTGCCCGGCAACTTGCGAACCGGCTTCCAGTACCGTGACCTGCACTCCTTTCTGGCGCAACATGAACGCGGTGCTCATACCAATGACACCAGCGCCGATAATACATACATGCATGGAACATACCCCCAATAACTGGACTCTATTGTCTTGAGGGCAGCGTCAGTGCGCCAATGAATAGTTGGCGTATTCCATAACCCTGGGTTATGGAA
>SMEP01000121.1_pt1 | contig 16431 bp, 18 predicted proteins | sample 2456231 | NCBI WGS metagenome assembly SMEP01 (sample SAMN10132595, study PRJNA489261) | soil metagenome | isolation source: day1 control-silty clay loam soil ammended with raw manure from dairy cow... | place: USA | collected 2015-05-15
CCGATTGCCAGCCCTGGCAAAGCGTCTTTGCTGGCGACCCTGCACCCGGAAAAGCATGGCTTCTATTATTTTGTGTCGCGTGGTGACGGAACCAGCGAGTTTTCTGCGAACCTGGCGGCGCATAACCGGGCCGTCGCCAAATATATTCTGAAGCGCTAAATAAATCAGGCCCCAATGGGGCCTGATTACTTGTGTGGGGGCGGTGCTGCGCTTGCCTCTGGGCGAACAAGCTTTATGGGGCCAAATGGTGCCGTTGCTTGAAACCGGTCCATAAGGCTTTCACTTTGCCTTCCAACGCTTCCAGACCCGCGTCATTCAGGATCAGTTGATCCTGGGGGGCGCGGGCGACACCCCATTCAGATGAGTGCTGGCTGATAACGGGGTTGCCTGGACGCTCGATATGCCAAATCTCCCCGCCATGCTGGCGAATAAAGTCGGCTTCGTTCTCGTAGCGTATGTCCTTAATCAACAGGCAGCGGGCCTGGTTCATATCCGGCAAGTGGTGGCTGGGCAGACTTAAGGGCATTTCTTGACGGCGTTGTTCGTAATCCGGGTACTCAGCCAGAACTTGGCGGCGCAGGTGCTCTGCCGCTTGACGGGGACTTAGCCCCCAGAAGGCATCGATCTGATCGGCACGGGTATCCTTCAAGTGCTCTGGTTGCATGCCATAAATCGGTGCTAAGGCCAGCGCCCAGATGGAATGAGTGTGGCTGTCTGCAGAAAGCGGTAAGCCTGGGCCAAACTCCAGCACATGCTGGGCGCGACGCAGCCAGTGGTCAGGGTCACGCTGGCGCATCCAGTCTGTTCCCAATAATTGAAAGCATTGGCGTGGGGAGCGGTTCCAGCGCTCAATAGGAACTTCTTTCAGACTGTCATCAGTCCAGGCCTGGGCGGGGCTCAAGCCAAACAGCACCTCGCAACCCATTTTGACGGGATCAGCCAATGCATAGGCGGCCAGTAAGGGGCTTTGTGCCAGCAGCAGATTGGCCACGGTGTCTTTACCTGAACGCGCTTTGGCGGCCAGCCCGATAAATAAGCTCACTTCATTATCCTTGGTAGTGGAGCAGGCATTTTACCGGTTCATATTACAATGTGCGCTGACCTGTTGAAGCTGGGGCCGAAGTCTTGCTTCCGCTTGCTGAATCAGGCCTTATGACACGCAACTTTGAGGCAATACGGTGTCTGATAGTTTGACTTTTCTACCCTGGCAAATCGAGACGGCCCAAGCCTGGCTAGGTACGCGGGAGCGTTTTGCCCATGCCTGGTTGATTCATGGTCTGCCGGGCATCGGCAAGACGCAGTTCGCTCGTGCCGCGGCGGCCAGCTTGTTGTGCGACCAACCCGTGCAAGGGCTGGCTTGCGGGCAATGCCAGGCCTGTCAGTGGGTGCGGGGTGGTAATCACCCGGACTTGCGCCTGTTGCGCCCAGATGCTGTGGCTTTGGAAGAGCAGGGACCCGATACCCAAGAGGGCGATTTGGCCAAAGATGCGGCTGCACGCAAGAATCCATCGCGGGAAATCCGGGTAGAACAATTGCGTCAGCTACAACACTGGTTCAATACGGCAACCCATAGAGGCGGCTGGCGAGTGGCGGTCTTGTACCCCGCTCAAGCCTTGAATCTGGTATCGGCTAACGCTTTGCTAAAGGTATTGGAGGAGCCGGCCGAGCGTACCGTGTTCCTGCTGGTTGCCGACGCACCAGACCGCTTGTTACCTACGCTGGTATCGCGTTGTCGACGTTTGCCTTTACCGGCGCCTGATGCTCAACAATCGACCCAATGGCTGGAGCAACAAGGTCTGGGGCAGGCTGCGGATTGGTTGGCGGCCTGGGGCGGGGCTCCCTTGAAAGCACTAAGTGCCAGTCAGCAAATGAGCGCTCCGTGCCCCGAATGGCTGAGTGCCTGGATGGATGGGGTTTTGAAGGCGGGCCGCGAAGCGGATCTGTCCTTGGCCGATACCTTGGAAAAACTGCCTGCCCAGGAGTGGATAGATTACTGGCAGCGCCTGTTTGTAGATATCCAGCTGGGTAGTTTTGGGCAAAGTGCGCGTTACTATCCTTCTCTGCAAAAACGTATTGATGCCTTGGCGGTTCAATCGAACCCTACTGCGGTGGCGGAAGCCTTGAAATGGCTGGTTCAGCAAAAGGCCCTGGGCAATCATCCGCTCAATGCTAAATTATTTATTCATCATGCCCTGGATAGACTGCACCAGGCATGTCGTCGTGTTTAAAAAAGTACCGTCTAATCATGTTTGTTGATTCGCATTGCCATCTTAATTTCCCCGAACTTGCCAAGAATCTGGACGACATCCTGGATAAGATGCGTCAGAACCAGGTGGGCTGTGCGCTGGTCGTCAGCGTGGATATGGATGACTGGCCCGGTTTGATGGAGCTGGTCCGTCCCCACTCGCACTTGTTTGCTTCGGTAGGCGTGCATCCGGATTACGAGAAAGTGACGGAGCCCACCGTCGAGGAGCTGCTTAAACATGCTCAAGATCCTAAAGTGGTGGCAATTGGTGAGACCGGCCTGGACTATTACCGGCTGCAAGAACCTCTAGACTGGCAGCGCGAGCGCTTTCGCACCCATATCCGGGCCAGCCGCGAGTCGGGTCTGCCCTTGATCATTCATACTCGTTCGGCCAGTGCGGACACGATTGCTATCATGCGCGAAGAGCAGGCACAGATTGCCGGGGGCGTGATGCACTGTTTTACTGAAACCTGGGAAGTGGCACAGGCAGCGATGGAGCTGAACTTCTACATTTCCTTCTCCGGCATTGTGACCTTCAAGAGTGCGACTCAGCTGCAAGAAGTGGCACAGCGGGTGCCCTTGGATCGTCTCTTGATCGAGACAGATTCGCCTTTTCTAGCCCCTGTGCCTTACCGTGGCAAGATGAACAATCCTTCCTTGGTCATCCACGTAGCAGAGAAGATTGCGGAGTTAAGAGGCATCTCTGTAAAAGAAGTGGAAGAGGCAAGCACGGAAAATTTCTTCAGATTATTCAATAAGGTACGTGCTTAACTTAATCTTTTTTAGAGATTAAATTAAGTGGTTTGAGCTTCACCAAGGCTGTTTCTAGGAAGCCGCTTGGTGTCATTCAATTATTAATGTAGCTTGTGAAGTGTTTGTCTCAGAATATTGATTTTAATCATTAAAATTTTGTTTTTCAGGCTTCGTGTGTCACTTGCTGTTATTTCTTGCTAGCGGAAATTCCGAGTAAAAAATAAATTATTTCTTAGTAATCAATGGTTTGCGCTTGGTTGTTAATCTAATTTAGAGATAAATTCCGGGTTTTGAATGTTGGTAAGGTCCCCTTCGGCAAGCATTGACAATGCATTATCCAGACTTAAGAAAGCACATTATGAAAAGGATTTACTATGATGATTTTTAAAAGAAAAATGATGAGAAAAACCATCCTTTCCATGATGCTTCCTTTGGCTTTTCTCTTGGCTGCTCCCGCATCGGCCCAAGAACCGGAGTTCGAGAGCCGGAATTGGTATTTGGCGCTGGAAAACGACAGGCCCAACATCATCGAGCAAGAGTTCATCCTTGGAGCAAACCCCAACGCGGTGGACTCGAAGGGCAATCCTTCGTTGATGCTGGCAATGCGTAATCAGTCCTGGAAAGTGGTCAATACCTTGCTGGCTAATCGACGGACTAATGTGAATATCGAGAACGAGTCTCGTGAAACTCCCATGATGTATTTGGCCCTGATGGGGGAGACGGCTCGCTTGCGTGAACTGCACGCTCGTGGTGGACAGATCAATCGAGTGGGCTGGTCGCCCTTGCACTATGCTGCCTCCAAAGGGCACGAGGAGACCGTACGCTACTTGCTATCCCAAAAAGCGATTGTGAATGCGCCCGCACCGGATGGGACCAGTCCCTTGATGATGGCGGCGTTGTCCGGCAAACGGGCGGTGGTGGATTTGCTGTTGGCCGCTGGCGCAGACCCAAGCATGCAAAATGCTCAAGGTTTGAGTCCGGCAGATTGGGCCCGCTCGGCCAATCATGAGCAACTAGCCAGTTATCTGGACCAGATCGTTGCACGCAAGGCCGCTTCTGCTCCTGCGGCAGCGGGGAACTACTCTGGTGACACGGTGCAAACTTATGGTGTTCCAGCGCGTGTAGAGCAGCCTGATCTGAATCGGGTGCAAACCGTGACCGTCGAGCCTGTATCCAGCCCAACGTCAGAAAGCTCGACTTCTACTCCCGCTTCCTCAGGTAGCTCCAGCCGCTATTTTGATTTGGATCGTTTTGAGAAACCTGTTCAACCCTAAGGCGGGCAGGATGAAAAAGGAGCCTGTAGGGCTCCTTTTTTATTTACGTAATGGGAGGTGTTTGGGTGCCATCCCTGTCTATCCGCTCTTTAGCTCATCCGATCAGGCTTAGTTGGCTTTTTCCTGTGCTTTGGCCATAGGAGAGGCATGTACAAAGGTCTGGAAGCCTTGCAGGTAGGCCGTCAGCATCTTCTGAATATTCTCATCCTGCAGCTTGCCTTGCTCATCAAAGGAGTTCTGTGCGCGGGAAACCAGCAAAGAGCCACCGCTATAGAGCGAGACACCCAGCATCTTCAGAGTGGGCAACCAGGCGGCCTGGGATGACACGGTACCGAAACCGCCCATAGAGGCACCAATCAGGCCCGTGATACGCCCCGAGAAGATTGCCTTCGAGTCTGTGCGCGAGAGCCAGTCAATACTGTTCTTGAATACACCTGGGACACCGTTGTTGTACTCCGGTGTTACTAGCAATAAGGCGTCGGCATTCAGGATTTTTTCCTTCAGAGCCAGAACGGCTGCTGGGATACCTTCTTTACGTTCAAGATCGCCGTCATACAGTGGAATACCGTGCAGGGTTGCCACCTCAATGGCCATACCTTGGGGGGCCAAGGCTTGGGCCGCCTGTGCCAAAGCCGTGTTGTATGAGGTGTGACGCAAGCTGCCGGACAAGGCCAGCACACGGCACGGAGTGGACAGGTTCACCACGCCACTGGTCTGGCGCAGAGCTTCACTTAATTGATCAATGATTTGGATCCACTCCGGTGAGTCCTGGAGTCGCTTTTCCCGGATGAACTCGGCCTGGGACTCGCTCCAGAAGGGCGCGTCGGCCAGCAGTACGTCATTGGGGAGAGGGCGGTGTTGTTCCAGAAAGCTGGCAATCGCTTCTGGCGTGTTAGGCAGGCCCAGCTGGGCAAACAGATCGTGGAAACGAAATAGGCTATCAGACATGGTGGTATAGGTGCTTGAAAGAGAGGGAATCGACCGCCGGTCTAGCTGGCAGGCAGGTAATCAGGACGCAAGATACCCCGCAGTTGCGAATAGGGCAGCAGCAGTTCGGGCTGGCCCAGGGAGTAGGGGGCGACTTCATATGGGTTGTATTTGACCAGGAGACCCTGATCGGTCAGCGCTATGTTCTCTGCGGGTTGGAAGGGCCACATACGATCCCAACCGGAGCGATCTTCACGTGCTTCACTCAGGCCTGAGACCCAATTGTTGTGAGCCTGACGAACCAGATCCTGGAAAGGCTTGATCTTGCCGGGGGCGATAATGCGATCCAGCGGCAGAGCTGTTTTCAGGCGATTGTCCCAGTTAATGAACTGGGTGGCGGTAATACCGTGCGCTGCACCCGTCATGTAGATACCAGAGCTTAACTCCACCACGGTCAGGTCGCGATTGCGGTAGCGGGCGCGGGCGGATAGATGGACTTCGTCACGGTTATTGGCGGTTGCCCAGTAGTAGTCTTCGAACTCCTTCAGGCCTCGATAGCCTGGATGACGATCTGAAATTACCGTCATATGGGCCAGGCTCTGGTCGACCAGTTTGGTCAACTCGGCATTACCCGGAAAAATCAAAGATTGAACCTCCAGGCGGGGGCATTCACCGGTGCAGCCGGGTTTGACGTGCTTGTAGTTCAACGATTGCGTAAAGACACCGTCTTTTTCAGTTTGATCCTGGGTTTGAGTCGGGATCAGGGAAATATTGGAGCTGGGTGTGCTGGAACATGCAGACAGAGCCATGGCTGTCAGGCCAATAAGCAGCAGCTGATAGGGGCGCTGTAGGGTCATGGGTTCGTAGTCCTATCGGATAGTGTTGGAGTCTTGGCCAAAGAGGATTTGGTGTGCTTTTGCGTCATGGGCAGGGGTGCCGGGATTGATTTTCTCCACCAGGGCATAGGCACGCTGTGTGGCAGCTCGTTCACCAATACGCTGGAACCAGCGCTTCAAATGCGAGAAATCATCCAGATTCTGGTTTTGGCGTTGGTGCGAGACAATCCACGGGTAGCAGGCCATATCGGCAATGGAGTAGTCCCCAGCAATAAAGTCGCGCTGCTCCAGGTGCTTGTTCAGCACACCATACAGACGACTGGTTTCACGCACATAGCGGTCGATGGCGTAGTCGATTTTGACGGGCGCATACACATTGAAGTGATGATTTTGACCGGCCATCGGGCCCAAGCCACCCATCTGCCAGTACAGCCATTGCAAGGTCTGCGTGCGTATCCGCAAATCAGTAGATAGAAACTGGCCAGTTTTTTCCGCCAGATACTGCAAGATGGCGCCGGACTCAAACAGGGCAATAGGCTCACCGTCATCTTGCGGAGCCTGATCAACAATGACGGGAATTCGGTTATTGGGGGAGATGCGCAGAAATTCAGGTTTGAACTGATCGCCTTGGCCAATATTGATGGGATGGAGGGTGTAGGGTAGACCGGACTCTTCCAGAAACATCGTGACTTTATGTCCGTTGGGAGTGGTCCAGTAATACAGGTCGATCATGTGTTCTCCTGGCTAAGTGAAGACGCTGGCCGGTCTGCAGCAAGCTACCCGGATGACGTATCCGGCGGCGCTGAGCTACTATTGTTTGCCTGAATACGGTTTATAGGAAGTCAAAGACTGTCATGAGCAAAATCTATCATAATCCGCGTTGCAGTACTTCGCGCAATGCCTTGGCCATGATGCATGAAAAGGGCCTGGAGCCCGAGATCATCGAATACCTGAAAACCCCCTTGTCGCGCAGCGAGCTCAAAGCGCTGATTGCCGCGACTGGCTTGACGGTACGCGCGGCCATGCGGAGCAAGGAAGCGATCTATAGCGAATTGAATCTGGGCAATCCGGACTTGAGCGACGAGGACTTGCTGGCTGCCATTGAGGCCAACCCCATCTTGTTGAACCGTCCTATTGTGGTGACAGAAAAAGGGACGCGTCTGGCGCGTCCCCTGGAAGTGGTTCAGGAAATTCTGTAATCAGAGTTCCTGAGTCGCGACCACTAGGCGATTACTGGGCAATGGCTTCCAGTGCGATACGGATCGTGACTTCGTCACCCACGTAAGGCACGTTGGCGGCCATGCCAAATTCGCTGCGTTTGATCTCGATCTTGCCATCGGCGCCCAGGGCAGGCTTGTTCATCATGGGGTGCTTGGGCATGGTCAGGAATGATTCGATCGTCATGGTCACAGGCTTGGTAATGCCCTTGATGGTCAGATCGCCTTTAGCCGAGATAGGCTTGTCGCCGTCGAACTGAATATCCTTGGACACAAAAGTCGCTTCGGGGAATTGCTCGGTGTTGAAGTGATCCTTGCCCTGGATGTGTTCATTGAACAGGGGAAAGCCGGTGCTGACCGAACGGGTGTCGACTTTCATGTCGATGCTGCCGGTTTTGGCTTCCTGGTCCAGGGTAACGGTCCCTTGTGCCTTGTCAAAACGCTGGCTTTGCGTGCTCAGGCCCAAGTGCTTGTAGCTGAAGTGCACAAAGGTGTGGCTGGGTTCAACCTGATAGGTGACTGGAGCCGCCTGGGCAGCAAAAACAAACATGAAACTGGCGGACAGGGCAATCACTGGCTTGATCATGAGGGTGTAATCCTTGTTATACGGGTAGGGAAGAGGGGGCGCTGATGCGTCTGTTTACTTCGCATCAATCTTGAAGTTGACGGTGATCTCGTTGGCCACGATGTCGTAGCTGGACCAGGAGCCTTCACCGATAGAAAAATCGCCACGCTTGATGTCAAAGGCACCACTAAAGGTGGCTTTGTCGCCTCTGGAGGCCATAGTGGCCATGACGGTGACAGGCTGTTCACGTCCCTTGATTTGCAGCGTGCCTTGCACCTCGTATTGCTGGGCACTGAGGGCACGGAAGCTTTTGGAACTGAAAACGGCCTGGGGATGCGCATCAATATCGAACCAGCGCACATCTTGCAGTTCGTCATCGGCTTCGTCTGAGCCGGTATCGACACTATCCAACGCTACTTTCAATACGACCTTGGACTGATCCAGGGCTTCGGGGTTGAAATTCAGCTCGCCTTCAAACTTGGTGAACTGGCCATCCAGCTTCACGCCCATTTGGGAGTACTGAAAACCGATTTCGCTGTTTTGGGTGTCCAGAGCCTGGTAGTTCTTGGCATTGGCGGCCAGGCTGGCGCTCAGGCTCAGGGAGCCGATCAACAGGGACACGAAGACAGATTTTTTCATCATTTGGCTTTGCCTACAGTAAAGGTGATACGGCGTAGCAAGCCGTCACGGTCAATAAACTGATGCTTTAAGGCCGCCAAAATATGTAGGCTGACCATCGTAATCAGGGCGTAATTCAAAAAGATGTGGACTTGGACCAGTAGTTCGCCCAAAGGTTTATCTTTGGAGACCAGATCAGGTAGGGGGATCACACCAAACCAGACTGTCTGAAAGCCTTTGGCCGAACTCATCAGCCAGCCTGTCAGGGGAATGGCGAGCATCAGTACGTACAAAGCGGCATGGCCGCCGTGAGCCAGCGCACGTGTCAGGCGGGACATGCCGACGGGCAGGGCGGGGGGGCGGTTCAACAAACGCCAGATCAGGCGCAAGACCACCAAGATCAATAAGGAAATGCCAGCCCACTTATGCCAGGAATAGACCTGCAGTTTCAATGGGGACAAGGGCAGGGTTTTCATGGTGTAGCCCACGATCACCAATGCGGTTAGGGCCAGGGCCATTAGCCAGTGCAACGTGCGTGCGACGACGGTGTAGCGTTGGTGGGCAACTGGAACGGGGGTGATGCTCATTGATAATGCCTTTCATTTACGAAGCCAGCAAACTTTAACCTGTTTGTAAGGATCGTAAAAGAGCGGTTTTTGCAATGCAGTAATGCAATATTGAGGGGTATTGGCACAAGCCAGACTGGTGAGACTATTTTATTGTCTGCTTGTGACAGGGCTATTAGTGCTGGGCGGGGGCGGGCTAAACTCGGTCTTTACGCTCGCAAGCAAGGACGTTTTATGTGGAAAACAACATTGGTCGTGGTGGTGGCAGGTTTGTTGGCAGGGTGCCAGGACTCAGGGAAGGCCAATGAGGACAATTTCAGCACGGCCATCCAGACCTATCTGGATTCGCGAGATGGCTTGTGTGTGGGTTTGCCGGGACGCACCTATCCCTATCAGGTCGAGCATGACTCTGCCTTGATGGTAGAAGACCGGGCCCGTTTGGCCGCTTTGGCCCAAGTGGGTTTGTTGCGTCAGGTGGGGACCGAGGATGCGCCACGCTACGAACTGGATGCGAGTGCTGATACGTATGTGCGCCGTTCAGGTTCTGAGCAGGCTAAGGGTGAGCACGATGCTTTTTGTACCGGACGACTGGTTCTGGATCGCATCAGCTACTTTACTGAGCCGACCAGTACCGGTGGTTTTACCGTCAGTCAGGTGAATTATGTGTATCACCTGGCCGATGCGGCGGGCTGGATTAAAGATGCTGCTGTACTGGATGCTTACGAGGATCTACGTGTGCTGACGGCCCAGGAGGTGCTAGGCCAGGCACGGCTGATTATGAGCAATAAAGGCTGGATTCACCAGAATTTGGTGAGGTAGACCCTCCGAGCGATAGTGCCTCCTAGTCAGTAGCAGCAGATCATCGGTCGTACCGAAAAGTAGGGTCGATGATGACAACCTTCTCTCTGCTGTCAGTACATCTTTGTTCTAGTGCTGTAGCGTCAGGTTTGAGAAGGCAGGGGAGTGAGCTTGCTTGTAGGCACCCATCCTTGCGCGCCATCTCGAGGCCGCAGACACCAGCACCAGCCATTGAGTATTCTGTTGCCCTGCACTCGATCGTCTACGTCAACATCCATTTCAAGAGCGCTGTAGTCCTGCAGGGCAAGACCAGTACCAACCTGGGGCAAATGCTCAATAATCTGTTCGGGTACCCAGCCACCTGTATGTTCTACCGTTGAGCAGTAAATCCAGTGATCCCAGTTTTCTGGGCCTTGGTAACGCTCGCCAATATTCAGAGGTTCTCCTTGTTTGAGTACCAGGGGGGTTGGATATTCAGAGCGGTGTGGGGCGGTAACCCGATAATCGATCATGATGCCGTGCAATAAAGTGGTGAGCGTACGCATATTGTAGATAAGGAGTGAAATCGGATCATCTTGTGTTTTCAACAGGTGCATTTTGCCTTTATTTTCCTAACCTTACGTTTCTTGAGTCGCTTGTTCTATAGACTAATAGCAATATAAAATGCAATTAACGGAAAAGACGAGGATGCGATGAAAAAACGGTCTACAAGAGAAGAAGGGCAGTTTGACCTGTCCATTCTGGGTTCACTGGCTGCCGATATATCGGCGGAGGCCTTGTTCGACACGTGGCTGCAGCATCAACGTCCACCCATGGCAGCCAGTACGCAACGGGTTTATCGCACCTTATGGCGGCGATTCTTGCAGGCGTTGCAAGATCACAAAAAGCAGTACACACAGATCAAGCCTGTGGATATTCGGGACTTCTTGAGCAATCTGAACGAAGTTCGCAGACCCCAGCGCGAACGCTATCAACAAGTAATCGCTCGTGCTTACGAAGAGCTGTGCCGCCAGGATGGTCGTTCAGAAAATCCCGCGCTGGCCCCAGCCATTAATGATCCTTTCAAAGAAAACTGGCGACATGCACCGGATAACCAAGCCACACAGTTTTTATCGATAGATCAATGCTTCGCCACTATTAAAGCGTTGTGTGTACGACTGCGTGTGCTGGAGCTGGCCAGCGACATGACGGTTGCTGCCCGCTGGCGTGAATATAGAGATATGACAATTGTGGCTGTGATGTTGGGTACGGGTCTACGACCGGTGGAACTGGGGCAGCTGCATCCTTCTGCAATAGGTGTGGCCAAACGGTCTGCCAAGCCGGTCGAGTTAGACGATATAGACGAACAAGAGGCGCAGTGGCGTGATGGCACAATCTTGCTCAAACTGAGCGGAGCCGCCAAGCGTGAGATTGTGGCGCCCGTCTGGTGCGAAGGCATTCTGCGCAGCTGGTTGATTTTCAGCGGCTCCGACGATGTCTCTGCTTGGGTAAAAGAGAGCCGCGTTTTCCCAGGCAGTCGTCAAATCAGCGCTGCACGCCCTCAAGCACAGATGAATCCTGCTACGTTGGCGCGTATTGTCAGTAAATGGGGCGTCAAGCAGTTAGACCTCTTGATGACGCCCCAGCGTCTGCGAAACACGTTCGGAGCGGGTTTGCTTGAGCGCGGCTTTTCTTTGCCTGAAATTGAAGAGATCATGGGCTATGCCCCTGGTGCGGCCAGTGCCTGGCGTTTGCAGGCCTCTTGGCTGGCATGGCAGGAAGCGCAAAAACAGACTGGAAATCTGTTGATGACAGAAAATACGCAGTCAGAGTGAAGGGCTTGTCTCGTTTTGGCCAGCCTTGGGATGCATAATTTCAGATCTATTTTGCCTATTCACTATTAGGGAGTTCGAAGTGACGTTGACACCTGTTTTTCGCCGTGCCGCATTGACAGACCTGGAAGCCATCGTTGCCATGTTGGCAGACGATATTCTGGGCCAGAAGCGTGAAAATACCAGCCTGCCTCTAGCTCAGACTTATTTGGATGCTTTTGCTGCGATAGAAGCCGACCCGAATCAGTATCTGGCTGTTGTAGAGATGGATGGTGCAGTGGTAGGTACTTTGCAGATCAGTTATATGCCTGGGCTATCGCACCAAGGCGCATGGCGCGGAGAGATTGAGTCCGTACGCATCGCCAGTTTGGCTCGTGGCTCGGGATTGGGGCGCTTGATGATCCAATGGGCGGTAGAGCAATGTCGCGAACGTCGTTGCCATATCGTGCAGTTAACCTCGGATATGGCTCGAACTGATGCACATCGCTTTTATGAGCAGTTGGGTTTTATAGCCAGCCATAAGGGTTTCAAACTCACCTTGTAAGTCTGTTTTGCTCTATAAGGTCAGCTACTAAACGCGGTACGAACAATACCTATAAAAACCGCATAGGCTGAACGCAGCACCAAATATCTCGATTGAGATACACAACCGTAAAACAGTGTGCCAAACGGGCTGTCTTAAGGGAGATCTCTTTATTTTAGATAAACGCATAATGTATATTATGTAAAGTCAGTGATAGATAGCTTGAATAGCAAATCCACTGCAATACTCCTTCTGGTTCTTCCCCTCTTTCTTTTCCTTCTCTGATTATTTTTGCTGTGAAGGTAGATCAGTGTTCTCTCGCGTGGTTATAGTGGCAAGCAGTATGAACCGGAGCAAAACACCATGGGCCATGTATTACAGTTTGCGGAACGCGATCCTAGTTTGAGTGATGACCTGGCCAAGCAGCAGATTGATACGCTGCGTGAAGCGCTGCTCTCCAAGCAGTACGAACGCCTGCAAAAAGCAGATCAAACGTTGCTGATTGTGGTGGCAGGCATGGACGGTGTGGGTAAAGGCACCGCCATTAATACCTTGAACACCTGGTTGGACCCGCGCCATGTACATACTCTGGCCTTCGGGGAGCTAAGTGAAGAGGAAGCCATGCGGCCTTTGATGTGGCGGTATTGGAATAGCCTGCCTGCTCGTGGTCAAACAGGCCTGGTGTTTGGTTCCTGGTACGCACCACTGATGAAGGAGTTGGGTCGTAAAAAGTCCGATCCGGCAAAGATTGCTTTGTATACCCACTTGATCAACCGTTTTGAAGCCCAACTGGCATATCAAGGCGTGCAGGTGCTCAAGTTGTGGTTTCACCTTTCGGCCCAGGCGCAACTGGATCGTTGCGCCACCTTGATGTCCAACCCTAGTACGGCGTGGCGTGTCAGCAAGGCTGATCTGAAGGTTCATAAGCAATTCAAGCGCTTGCGTAATGCCGCCACGCAAACTATCAACCTGACCCATCGAAATTATGCCCCTTGGGTGGTGATCCCCAGTGCCGATCAAAACCTGCGTGATGTGTCTTTGGCAAAGGTTGTTTTACAGGCGATGGATAAGCCCATAGTCCCGCGTCAGATTAAAGAGCCCCATGCTTTCCCGTTCCGGTTGAACGTACCGACTGCCTCGCTGTTGCCCCCTCCTCCTGAGGAGCCGGTTCAGGATTACGAGGCCGAGTTACTGCATTGGCAAGGCCGTTTGTCCTGCGCGGTACGCAGCAAAGCCTTCCGCAAGCATTCCTTAGTACTGGTTTTTGAGGGCCGGGATGCTGCAGGTAAAGGCGGCACCATTCGTCGTTTGACCGAAGCACTGGATGTGCGCACTTACGATATCCACCCTATTTCTGCTCCTAATACAGTGGAGTTGGCCCGCCCTTACCTTTGGCGTTTTTGGCGTAAATTGCCACGCCTGGGTGAAATATCAATTTTTGATCGGTCTTGGTATGGTCGTGTGCTGGTAGAGCGTGTGGAAAAGCTGATCTCCCGAGCGGCTTGGCAGCGTTCTTACGAGGAGATCAACGAGTTTGAAGCGCAGTTATTGGCTAACGGCACCGCAGTGATCAAATTTTGGCTGGATATTGATAAGGACGAGCAGCTCAAGCGCTTTAAAGCCCGTGAGGAAACACCCTTCAAGGCCTACAAGATTACGGAAGATGATTGGCGCAATCGGGACAAGTGGACGGCGTATCAGCGGGCGGCGGAAGAAATGTTCGCTCAGACCGACACCCACATGGCGCCCTGGCATATTGTGCCCAGCAAGGACAAAAAAGCAGCGCGTATCCAGGTGCTGCGCATCGTAGTGGAAACGCTGGAGTCTTTAGATGAACACATGATCAACCTGAACGAGCCGGCTTTGTCGGATCAGTTTAGCGAACAGGTGTAGAACGACGAGCGGTATACGCTGTAGCCGTTCTGTTTTTGGGTGTTGATCATTCAAGAGCAGAATGGTTTTGAATTTATTGCCGACTCTTCCACGCAAGGAGGAGCTTGTGCTTCTTGCCCCCTGCTCTCCTTGCCGTGCACTATCGAGCGCTTTTCTCGATAACTTCTTGTTTTTCTGATTGTCTTTTACTGAACACTTCATATTGAGGTGCTGCCAGCCAGTTTTGAAAGTGTGCCTTATAAGTCTTGTCGCGCCGCCAGATTTACTATCTTGTGCCAGCGTTTGGCATCTGCGGCATTGGCAGTCTGCATTTCCCAGCGTTGCGGAGGGTTACGTAATACTAGCGTCAATCCCCTACCCTGCCATTCAACTGTTTCAATATCCGCAAAAATAAAGGCTCGGGTGCCCTGCCCGCTTTGAATCTGGCCGCGTTTTTGCAAGGCATCCAGGCGAATAGAACTGTCGGGTAAGGACAGCTCCAGAATGCGTTGACCTTGCTGCTTTTTACCGTGGATAGCCACATAACGGCCTCGCCACACAATAAAAGGAGCAATCAGGATCGCGGCCGCTATCAAGAGACTTAAGATGGCGGCCACGACACCTGCGCTGGCGCTGACAAGGCTAAAGAGCTGTATTCCACCATACACAAGCGCTGCAATAATCGCGATAAACAGCAGTGCGACGATAATTGGCATGGTGGCTGGCTCCTTGTATTAACGGGCTTGAACTTTGACCACGGCAGCGGCTTTCAGGGCGTTTGCGCGCGCGGTTGCCAGATCTTCGTCTGCCGCCAGTGCGACACCCATACGGCGCTTTTCAAAGCTTTCGGGCTTGCCGAACAAGCGGATATCGGTTTGTGGAATGCGCAAGGCTTCCGCCACATTCAGGAAATCCACGTCTTTGGCGTCCACACCACCGTAAATCACGGCGCTGGCACCTGGCATACGCAAGGCGGTATTCACAGGCAGGCCCAAAATAGCACGTGCATGCAGTTCAAACTCAGACTGCCATTGGGTAGCCATAGTCACCATGCCTGTGTCGTGTGGTCGGGGGCTGACTTCGCTGAACCAGACCTGATCACCCTTCACAAACAGTTCCACGCCAAAAAGGCCTTGGCCACCGAGGTTTTCGGTGACGGCTTGGGCGATGTCGCGTGCGCCTTGCAGCGCCTTGGGGTTCATGGGCTGGGGCTGCCAGCTTTCTACGTAGTCGCCATCGACTTGTTGATGGCCGATAGGGTCGCAAAACTGGGTTTCGATCTGGCCGTCTGCACCTACGGCACGTACCGTCAGCAAGGTGATTTCATAGTCAAAGTCGATAAAGCCTTCAACAATGATGCGGCATTGGCTGACGCGGCCACCGGCCATGGCGTAGTCCCAGGCCTTGGCCACATCGTCGGGGCCACTGATCTTGCTTTGGCCTTTGCCAGAGCTGCTCATCAAGGGTTTGACGACGCAGGGGTAGCCAATTTTGTCATCAATAGCCGCTTGCAGTTCTTCCAGCGATTCGCAGAACTGGTAGGGGCTGGTTGGCACGGCCAGGGTTTCGGCAGCTAAACGGCGGATACCTTCACGGTCCATGGTTAAACGAGCAGCACGGGCAGTAGGAATGACACGGACTTTGCCTTGCGCTTCCAGCTCTTCCAGCACGCCGGTGGCAATGGCTTCAATCTCGGGTACGACCAACGTAGGTTGTTCTTTCTCGATCAGGGTACGCAACTGCTCGGGGTCACTCATGGTGATGGTGCGCGAGTGATGGGCCACTTGCTGGCCAGGTGCGTTGTCGTAGCGGTCTACCGCTATGGTTTCTACCCCCAGGCGTTGCAGCGCAATCAATACTTCTTTGCCCAGCTCTCCCGAGCCCAAGAGCATGATTTTGTCCGACGACGACGATAAAGGGGTGCCCAACAGGCTCATGGCGCGTACTCCGCTGAAAGTATGAAATTCAAAAACGGTATTGTAATCCAGGCAGCGCCGGGTTCTTTTGAAGCAAGACTGCTTTGTCCGCCCTGCTGGTACACAGGCTGGCAGGACGGACTGTGGCTTCACAGCGTTAATTTAAATGATGGGTATGAGGCCTACTCCACCATCAACTGCGCCATCATGCCCAGATCTTCATGCTCCAAGATGTGGCAGTGGAACATGCGCAGCCCTGGCAACTCCTGGCGGAAAGCCAGTCTGACCGTTTCATTGGGGCGCAGATTAACCGTATCGCGCCAGGCTCGAAAGGGTTCCGGCTCCGATCGCATTCCGGTTTGACGCGCCAGCACTTGAAACTGCGTTCCGTGCAGATGGAAAGGATGGTCCATATGGGAGTCGTTAATAACATCCCAATATTGCCATTCCCCGGTCGGACAGCGCAGGTCGATCCGGTCCATGTCGTAGAACTTGTTATTGATACGGAAC
>SMEP01000491.1_pt1 | contig 16325 bp, 20 predicted proteins | sample 2456231 | NCBI WGS metagenome assembly SMEP01 (sample SAMN10132595, study PRJNA489261) | soil metagenome | isolation source: day1 control-silty clay loam soil ammended with raw manure from dairy cow... | place: USA | collected 2015-05-15
ATGGTGGCTGACGAGTTTTGCGGATGAGGAGTGTTGCTCCGCAAGATGCCTTCCTTGCGAAGCTTCGCTTCTCATTTGGGCGAAACCAAAGTAACAAATTATTTTCAAGCATTTGATTTATAAAGTTAAGACTCCGTCGTGAACGACTAAAAAGTTAAAGAGTCTACTTCTAAACTCCTTAACTGATCAGCATTACCTCAGATGAGGCTCTTTTTCTGTCTGGTTTAAACCTGCTGCGAACGGCCTGCCTCTAATACAGCAAACAGATCATCGGCAATTGAGGTTCCAAACTGGTCATCAATTTCACGAATACAGGTTGGGCTGGTTACATTAATTTCAGTGACATAATTACCAATCACATCCAGTCCTACAAAAACCAGACCTTTTTCTCTAAGATAAGGGCCTACTTTTGCCGCAATGGCGCGGTCATTTTCAGTCAGTGGACGTGCTTCTCCCAGACCGCCTGCCGCCAGATTGCCGCGCACTTCACCATTTTGTGGAATACGGGCCAAGCAATATGGTACTGGCTCGCCATTAATCATCAGGATACGTTTATCACCTTCGACAATTTCAGGAATATAACGCTGTGCCATAATCGGCTGGGTACCGTTATTGGTCAGCATTTCAATGGTTGAACCAATATTGATGCCATCCTGATACAGGCGGAAAATTCCAGTACCCCCCATGCCATCCAGCGGTTTCACAATCACATCGACCTGTTCTTTGAGAAACTCACGAATCAGGCTTTGCTGCGAAGTCACCAGTGTCGGAACTTGCAGATGCGGGAACTGGGTCGCAAACAGTTTTTCATTACAGTCACGCAGGCTTTGTGGCTTGTTAATAATCCATGCACCTTCGCGTTCTGCCTGCTCCAGAATATAAGTGGTGTAGACAAAATTCATATCAAAAGGTGGATCTTTACGCATCAACACCACATCATAAGCAGCGATGGATTCTTTCTTTTTTTCACCGAGTTCATAATAGTGATCATAGTCTTCAAACACCTGTAGCGGCGCTATCAAACCAAAAGCTTTGCCCTGCTCAATATATAAATCTTGTTGTAATGCATAACCAAGCTCATGCCCACGGCGTGCTGCTGCCCAAAGCATGGCCATGGTCGAGTCTTTCTTCAGGTTTACATTTTCGATGGGATCCATCACAACAAGTACGCGCATGTGTCTCTGCTCTTTTTCAAAAAATGACTTAGCAAGGAGTATAGCTTGTGTGGATTCTTTTGTTTATGGTGATTTTGCATGACTTGTTCTGTATAGATTTTTAGATAAGTACTGAGGCAGATTGAGCTCAAAAGGAGGTTTGCCATGCAACAGGCAATTATCGGTTTTCATTTGGATGAAGAACAGCATTGGGTTGCAGAGCTGGCCTGCGGACATGGCCAGCATGTACGGCATACCCCGCCGTGGCAAAATCGGCCCTGGGTGATGACCGAGCAAGGTCGCAAAGAAAAGCTTGGCATGCTGCTGGACTGTAAAAAATGTGAAAAGTGCGAAACTGAAACCTGAACCTATAAAAGTGTGATGTAGCTGACTAAAAATAATCTCGCACAGGATTTGCTAATTGCAGTCACTGCGTTTATGCTTTTATTGCTCAAACATGCAGCGTTTTTTTCAGGGTGGACTTTGCTCACACGGCTCGTCAAACAGATCTGGTTGGTGATGCTTATGGTTTTTGCCATAGGCTGGAGCAGTGTGTCTGTTGCTTCTGCAACAACCATGCATTTGGTCATGTCGTCTGAACAGATGAGCAGCCATTGTCTGGACATGGTAAAAGCCTCCACCTCTCATGCTATGCATGAATCTGCGCATAACTCAGATCAAGACCTGACACAGGCTGACTGTTTTCCGGATATGCCACAGCACTCACAAGACTGTCTGGATTGCAGTACGATGGCCTGTCAAAGCCAGATGAGCGGCTTGCAAATTTCGGCCCCTGAACTGACAGTATTCGACCATCATTCTCTAGAAAGAACCCTCCTCCCAACTTATCATGCCAAACACCTTGCCGGTTATTGGCAGGAAATCCTGCGCCCACCCAAAACTTAATCCTGAATATTCAATTTTTTATTAATTAAGGATTAAGTGATGTTAATTAAAATTCCCCAATGCCTATGTCTGGGCATTTGCCTGATGTCATCGTCTGCAGTTTTTGCAGCTGTTAAAGAATATCATCTGGTTATTGATGAAAGTCCGCTCAATCTCACCGGAAAGACGGTCAAACGGATTACCGTAAACGGAAAATTCCCTGCCCCCTTGCTGGAATTCGAAGAAGGTGATGATGCGGTGATTCATGTGCAAAATAACCTGAAGAATCAAGATACCTCGCTGCACTGGCATGGCCTGCTCCTGCCCGGCCTAATGGATGGTGTCCCTGGATTTAATGGTTTTCAGGGTATCAAACCGAAGCAGTCTTTTACTTATCGTTTCAAGGTTCGTCAAAACGGTACCTATTGGTATCATGCGCATTCCAAAGGCCAGGAACAGGACGGCTTATATGGTGCCTTGGTGATTTATCCTAAAGCACAAACACCGATGCCTGAGCATGAAAAAACCGAGCGGGATTATGTGGTGATGCTGTCGGATTTTCATGAACAGGACAGCCAGCAGATTCAGAATAATTTAAAAAAATCGGCTGAATATTATCAGAATCAGCGTGAAACCGTGGGCGATGTACTCCAGCAGGTAAAACGTGACGGTCTCAAGGCCACCTGGTCAGATCGCAAAATGTGGAACCAGATGCGCATGTTGAAAACCGACCTGTCTGATGTCAGCGGTTATACCTTTTTAATCAATGGCAAAACCCCGCAACAGAACTGGAGCGGCCAATTTAAACCGAATGAAAAGGTTCGTCTGCGATTCATTAATGCCTCGGCCATGTCGTTTTTCGATGTACGTATTCCCCAGCTTAAAATGACCGTGGTTAGCGCCGATGGACAAGCTGTACAGCCGGTCGCTGTAGATGAATTCCGTATCGGAACTGCTGAAACGTATGATGTGATTGTGGAACCAACTGCACCTCATTACCAGATTGAAGCCGAATCGATCGACCGTTCAGGCTTTGCCATTGGCAGCTTGCACAATGAGGCTGATCCAGCGACACATCCGATTCAATTACCGACGCCACGTCCACGTGCCTTATTGACCATGGAAGATATGGGACATGGCGAACCGCATGACATGTCTCATACCGCACACAGCAGTCAGACCACGAAATCTGCAACAGATACGCCTAAACATGATGAGCATGCCCAGCACGACATGCACGCAGGTCACAGTGCTATACCCAAGACAAATCCGTCTCATCCACCGGTTGAGGGTTGGGTCAATATGTCTACGCCTGCAGGGCATAAAGCATTGCAATATCAAGACCTCAAAGCCCTGACGCCACAAACCGATACCCGAGCCGCAGAACGTGAACTGGTGATTCGTCTGGGTGGAACCATGGAACGTTATATCTGGACCATCAATGGTAAAAAATTCAGTGATGCCGAACCATTGCAGGTGCAATATGGCGAACGGATCCGTTTGAAATTTATCAATGACAGCATGATGGCGCATCCGATGCATTTACATGGCATGTTTATGCAGTTGGAAAATGGTCAATCTGCTGCACAGATGCCAAATAAACACACCGTGATTGTGCCACCTGGAAAAACGCTCACAACCTTATTAACGGCAGATGAACTGGGAGAATGGGCGATTCACTGCCATCTGCTCTATCACATGAGTGCCGGCATGATGAATAAGCTGATTGTGGCACATGTGAATGACGATCAAGCTTCTCATGCTTCGCCGCAACAAATGCCGTCAAAGCCAGCAGTGGATCAAGGAGAAAGCCATGCACATCACTAAGCTCTTTTTAAAATCGGTATTAAGCAGTGCACTGCTCGTGGCGAGTTTCGGTATATTGGCAGCGGATCATCAGGATCATCAGGATCATCAGGATCATCAGGATCATCAGGATCATCAGGATCATCAGGATCATCAGGATCATCAGGATCTACGCTCACATACCCAACAAGCTCGATCTTTATCTGATCAAGAATCTGTAGGGCACGAAAAACCTGTTGGCGCTACTGCGGAGCATGACCATCGGAAAGAACATGGTGCACAGATTTATAGCCAAGTCATTCTGGACCAGAAATGGCAAATCAATTCAGCTGGAAATGGCGCTTTTAAATCAGAGAATGAAGCCAGAATTGGTACTGATGAAAACAAGGTTTTTCTCAAGCTGCAGGCAGATAAATCTGAATCGAGTCAGGCTGACTATGCGGCCGAAATCCTGTATAGCCGTAATATTTCCGATTTCTGGGATGTACAAACCGGTTTGCGCTACCGTCAGGAAAATATAAGCCAGCATACAGCTTCCCTACAAAATGAACGTTTCGATGCAGTGCTTGGACTGCATGGCCTGGCCCCTTATTTTTTTGAAACCAATGCCTATCTCTATGTCGGTGAAGATGATTTTGTCGGATTCAAACTGGAAACAGAACGTGACCTGTTGCTGACTCAGAAACTGATTATGCAGCCCTTTATTGAACTGGATATCATTTTCAATGATCAAGCTGCGAGTGCGAAAAAATCTGGTCTGAGTCATGCGACATTAGGATTGGAAACCCGTTATGAGATCAGTAAAAAAGTCATGCCTTATCTGCAGGTTGGCTATGAATATAGCAAAGGAAACAAACAGGCTGTCTGGCAGCAGGCATCCGGCTCTGACCGGGTCTGGATCTATGCTTTAGGACTTAAAATGATGTTTTAAGGACGGATTATCATTTTTAAGATAAAAGGTAAGACCACGACGAAGTATGAAAAACCCATTCATACTTCGTCGGCTGTTATTAAATTGACTCAAGAGAAGGAGGCTGTGTATTGTCCAGAGAAAGCATTGCTACTGCCTGCTCTCTGTTTCTATTCCTCACTCTGTTTATCATTACTTTTGGCAATCAAGGTGCCTAACATAATCATAAAGGTGATTACCCCACCAATCACCAGACTCATCAGCCCAATTTCAAGCATAAAGTCAAGATTCCCGACTTCCCGGTGACCCCAAAGGAAATGCAGACTCTTTCCAAAGATAAAGTTGATGGCATAGATAATCAAAAAACTCATTATGGTCGAAATCAGTAAAGTGACGATCAGGTTTTTCCAGATTTTACAGCCGACTAGCAGGATAATAATCGTTAGGCCTACAACTGCAATAATGGAGATTAATAAAACACAATTCCAGTAATCCATGAGACTCACTCTTATTCTGGTTTTAAATTAAAATTAAGAAATTCTTATAGTTAATTTTTCCATGTGTTTTTAATATAGGGGCCTTTGAATAGCTGAACAATGACCAGAACTATCTTAAACAAGCCAGCTACAAATTTACCCAATGTTATAAAATACATTCACTTAGAAAAATATTGCCGCGTACTGGTTCAGTTTGATTAACATAAAGTAACGTAAGTAAAATGTATGTTTGTTGTTTTGCTTGAGTAAATCTTTTATACAGTCAGTCATACTAAAAAAATTGACCAGCACATATTTAAAAAGAAAGATCCACGTATATTTATAAGAAAAATAAATAATAAATATAAAAAACTTGAATATTTGCTGATTTAGGTTATGCTGTACTCAACTAGAAAAAAGTGTTGTTTAGTTAAACTTCTTTAAGTACCGCAGTGTTATTTTATAATCCTCAGTTTTTTCAGATCTTTATTTCAATTCTTGTTGTTTTTCAAAGTTATCCATAGTCATTTCAATGGCTAAAATTATTAAAAATTTGATAGGTTATATTATGTCTACTACAGTTACCGGTACAGTGAAATGGTTTAACGAAACTAAAGGTTTTGGTTTTATTCAACAAGAATCAGGTCCTGACGTTTTTGCTCATTTTAAAGAAATTAGCAGTTCTGGCTTCAAAACATTGTTTGAAGGCCAACGCGTTTCTTTCAGCGTAGTTGAAGGTCAAAAAGGCCCGAACGCGATCAATATCGTTGCGCTATAATTTAGCCCAGCAATAAAAAAAGCACCTTAAGGTGCTTTTTTTGGCTCTAAAGATTAACAATCTTCAAAAGTGATCGGTTGGTGATACTCTCTAAACCTATTCCAGTCATTTAAACCAGTAAATCATCTTATTTATTCTCCCCGCGTCTAAGCCTGTTACATCTGGGCCTGCATGAATCGCTAAAAATGAAAAACCCCCAGCATCCTGCCGGGGGTTTTTCGTGTTGGTTCGCTGGGTATGACTCCTGTCTTACCTTACTTTCCTTGTATTTATCTCTTGTTATTCTTTTATGGAACATCCTGTTCCTGATGAATTCATTATAGGTAATGCAGCAAAGCTGCGTATAGACGCAAACGGCTTGAACTCATGTAAGCAAATGCGTACAGAATCACTGAATATTATTGTCAATTTCCAGTATTTTAAACTGTATTCATCTACATCAAGACTGAAAGTCTTTAATATTAAAAATCTTTGAATTACAGCACTTTGACTTAGTTTTTTAAGTATTCACCCTGTATTTGCATGCTTAATTTCTACATCAATTGAACTTTAAAACAAAAAAGGAAGCTGTAGCTTCCTTTACGATAAGGATCACCGCTTAGATCCCGTATTTAACTCGATAATCTTCCATTTTAGCTAAAGCTTCTTGATCGCCCTTGGTTTCCAGATAGTCCATCAAATCTTTCATGGTAATTAAGGCATGTACAGGAATCTCGAGCTCTTGCTGCACTTCCTGAATGGCTGATAAATCGCCCTGACCTCTTTCCTGACGGTCAAGTGCAACCAAAACACCTGCGATTTGTGCACCGGCATTTTTCAAGATTGTCACGACTTCACGAATCGCTGTTCCTGCCGTGATCACGTCATCAATGATCCAGACTTTTTTACCTGCTACAGAAGCACCGACTAGCACGCCACCCTCGCCATGATCTTTGGCTTCTTTGCGGTTAAAACCCCAAGGCACACTCACCCCATGATTTTGTGATAGCGCCACAGCGGTCGCTGCCACAAAAGGAATACCTTTATATGCAGGACCAAAAACCACTTCCACATGGTCACATGCCGTTAATTTTGCTGCATAGCCAGAAGCCAGCAATGTCAAGGCTTCACCATCATTCAGCAGACCCGCATTAAAAAAATAGGGACTCACACGTCCCGATTTTAAAGTAAACTCACCAAATTTAAGCACACCGCGTGATAATGCGAGTTCGATAAAAGCTTGCGGGTTAAACTGAGCTGGCGTTGGCATGAGGTGCTCCTAAATCCATTAATTAAGGTAAGACTTGCGCATGATACCAAAGAGTAGCTATCCAGGTGATCAAAAAATTCTTCGTGTCGTTTCAATTAATGTCAACGGTTTACGCTCATCGGTGAGCAAAGGCCTATTGGAATGGATGGAACAGTCGGATGCCGATGTGATCTGTATGCAGGAAAGCCGGATCACCCATGTGCAGTGGACCGATAAATTTAAACCGGAAGGCTGGTATACTCATCTATTCCCTGCCGAACGTCCAGGTTATGCCGGTACCGCGATTTATAGCCGCCTGCCCTTCGTCTCTTTAACCGATGGTCTGGGCTTTGAACTGGCAGATTCGCAAGGCCGTTTTATTGCAGCCGAATTTGATTTAGGTTTGGAGCAAACGGCCCATATCTGTTCATTGTATCTACCTTCCGGCTCATCAGGCGATGAAGCACAAGCGCGTAAAGATCACTTTCTGGAAGAATATGCCAAAATCCTGAAACAATGGCGCGATGAAAATAAATCGGTGATTGTCTGCGGTGATTACAACATCGTGCATAAACGGATTGATATTAAAAACTGGTCCGGCAACCAGAAAGCTTCCGGCTGTTTACCACATGAGCGCGCCTGGCTAGATCATATCTATGATGAACTCGGTTATGTCGATACGTTCCGCGAAGTACGCAAAGAAGCTGAACTGTATTCCTGGTGGTCAAACCGCGGACAAGCCCGAGCCAAGAACGTCGGTTGGCGGATTGATTATCAGGCCTGCTCACCAGACTGGAAAGAGCGTACCGTCAATGCCTGGGTGTATAAGGAACAATGGTTTAGCGATCATGCCCCAGTGATCATCGACTACAAACTATAAAAAGATACCTATCAATTGAGTGCACACCTGTTCACTCAATTAAGGCTTATTGCTTACATGACATGACGTATTTTTTGGGTTTATCTCGATGTCATAACAGAGCATTATAGCCTCACGGCACAGGGACATGTCAGGATGACAATATAAGGACAGGACGCCGTAGGAAGAAAATAAAACAAACTAAAACATTTAGCTTGTTTTTCATGGATGTGACAATGGACGTTGAATTGAGACCCGCATGATCAGGATGATTAAATGCGGGTTTTCTATTTCCACTGCCTAAAATTATTATTTTTTTTATTGTTGTTTTTCTGGTTAATCATTTTAAAGCGCATTGATGTCATTTTGATGACGATTCTGCCTCCCTATTTTAAATTGTTTTCTAATCATTCTATTTTGCATGGTCGACTGCTGCGAATTTGGTTAAGCTAGGCCATGATTTAAGATGTGTTAGATGGCGAATATGTTAAAAATTTACGGGATTAAAAACTGCAATTCGATGAAAAAAGCTTTTGACCTACTGACTGAGCTGGGGTTGAGCTATGAATTTCATGACTATAAGAAACAGGGCATCGATGCTGATACCATTAAAGTCTGGCTGAATGCGCTGGGTCAGGATGTGGTATTAAATAAAAAAGGAACCACATGGCGCAAACTGACTGAAGAACAGCAGCAAACGGCGCTGTCCAGTGAAGATGCTTTAATTGCCGCATTAAGCACTCATACCAGTTTAATTAAACGTCCGATCTTGGCCACGCCCACAGGTTTTATTGCCGGTTTTGATGACGCGGCTTATCGCACCCGAACCCAAGTCTGGTTACGGCCTAATGCTGCCACACCAATAAAGCCACGAAGCTCAAGTTTCTTGCCACCATCTGCCAGTTGGCCTTTTAGTTTGTAAGTTTTACCAGATTGCGGATCCAGAATTGAACCACTGTCATAGCTGGTACCACCTGAATTCTTAAGACCTTTCACAATGGTCAAGCCTTTGAGTGACTTGTTCTTGTACGGACCTTCACACTTGGTACAGGCATTTTCTTCACCTGGTGTTAACACAGATTGAATACTTGCTGACAACGTACCGTTCTTTTGTTCAGTAAATTTAACCATGGCCTTAGGCTGCTTGGTTTTATCATCAATGGTTTTCCAAACCGTGCCATTTAAAGGATCTGCGGCATTTGCCAGTACAGATAAGCCTAGTAGTCCTAACATAAGCGCTATTTTTTTCATTTTTCTTCATTTCCTTAGTCTGAAAATAGACCTCTGTAGTATTAAAAAGTCACAACAATTTTTCAATTTTTAGCTGTGACTATTTAGTGTAACCTTGTAAATATGGTTGGTAAATAATCTACATGATCAATAAAAGCACAAAAAGATGGAAGGAAAATGAAGATAAGCCCGTTAACAAAACAATTAATTACAGAAAGCATCTTAAAGACAGTCATTCGTGCCCCGAGCAGATTCAATCTTCCACCGAGTTCAATGCGCATTGCACTGGAGCAGATGTGCAAACTCTTTCCACAAGACAAAACCGTACAGATTCGTTCGCTACGTCTGGCGGGTCTGCGCGCAGAGGAAATTAAGCCGCAGCAAGAGTCGACCCAGCTGATTTTTCATATTCATGGCGGGGCATTTTATTTAGGCTCTTTAAATACCCATCGTGCCTTTATGACTCAAATTGCGGCTCGAACCCAGATGCAGGTACTGCATGTAGATTATCCGCTGTCACCGGAATCTGCCTATCCAGAGGCCTTGGAAGCCTTGTTTGATGTGTATAACTTATTGCTCGATCAAGGCGTTCAGGCCAAAGATATCATCCTGTCCGGTGATTCTTGTGGGGCCAATCTGGCGCTGGCCTTGGCGCTCAAATTACAAAAAGAAAACCTCCCACAAGTGAGTGGTTTGATTCTGTTGTCTCCTTTGCTGGATTTGACCCTGACCAGTGAATCGTTGCGCTATAACCAGAAACATGATGCCCTGCTGTCTCTGGAAACAGTTGAAACTGGCATTGAATATTATGTCCCGCGTGCCATCGATCGGGGTGATCCGGAAGTTTCGCCCTTTTTCGCCGATTTAAGCGGCTTGCCCCCAACTCATATTCAGGTCGGTTCCAAGGAAATTCTACTGGATGATGCCAGTCGTTTTAAGGAAAAAGCCGAACAGGCGGGTGTCGATGTGGAATTTAAACTGTATACCGGCATGTGGCATAACTTTCAGATGTTCAGTGCCTGGTTTGAGGAAGCCCAACAGGCGCTGAGCGATCTGGCAGCCTTCGCGCACCGTCTGGATCGAGATTAATCACTGTTCACCCCTATAAAAAAGGCCAGCATAGGCTGACCTTTTGAGTTATTTTTGGATATTTAGATGGCTTGAACCTGCTGCAGTGCCGTCTCTAAGGCTTGTGCCTTGATCGTTTCGCCCATGTTCACGCCTTCAGCACGAATCACTTCAATATCGGTTACGCCGGTAAAGTTAAACACGGTTTTCAAAAAAGCTTCCTGAAAATCGGCAGGACTTTGCTCCCCATAAACTCCGCCACGGCTGCTGGCAATATATACTTTTTTATTGCCAGCCAGACCGACAGGGCCCTGTTCGGTATATTTAAACGTACGTCCCGCCACACAGATCCGGTCAATCCAGGCTTTTAAGGTCGATGGCAAACCGAAGTTATACATGGCCGCGCCAATCACCACGATATCTGCCTGTAAATACTGCTGCAGGATGTCTTCGCCTAATGCAGTCTGTTCTGCATTCTGACCCATTAAAATTTCAGCCGTGAGATGTGGAATCGGCTGTGCAGCAAGATCGAGATATTCAAGCTCGATGGCCTGAGCATGTTTTTGTTGTAACTGACTCACCAACGCCTGAGTCAGCTGACGCGAAATAGAGGCATCGCCTAAAATACTGGAATCAATCTGTAAAACTTTCATGGCTTCGCTCTCATCTATGGGGCTATCTAACTAATGCAGCCATTTTAAGGCTTAGGTTGCATGAAATAATTAGCACAGATAAAACACATCATTCTGAATTTAGAACAAAACCAGCTTTAATATTAGAAATTCCTATTTTGCAGACGCCTTAAATATTGTGGTTTATCAAGCGTTAAAACTTATGTTATCTTATGTAAATAAAGCTATAAATAGTCAATAAATCTTAAAAAGTTGCCATAATAATTTAAGTCAGACCGACAACATGAAGCGAATATCGCCTGTATTACAAAAAATAATCAAACACAGAATCACGAAATATCTGGTCGAAGATGAAGTCGTGATGAACTGGAGTATTCTCAAAAAGTGCATCCTGATGCTAACTTTGGGCTGCGGCGTACATCTGACCTGGCTCGGTTGGGATATCTTTGTTTTATTCAATCCAGAGTATTGGCAATATGTTCAGTTAGAACGGGTTCATACCCAAGTTATCCTGAACAGCAGCTTTTTAGCGATTTTATTGGCACTGATTTATCCCTGTTATAAATTTCAGGGCAATCCTCTGGTGGAACGTTATTTGCCCTATCTGGCAGTCGGTACTTTTGTGATTTCGCTGTGCCGTGATGCCTATGTCGTGGGGGTGATCAGTCCTGTGGCCACCACATCCTATGTCTGTTTAATTATGGTGGGACTGGTGCTGTTTCATCGCAGGCTGGTTTATAGCATGCTGATTCCAGCCTCGCTCTTTTTAGGCGGTTGCGCTTATTTGAGCTTCAGTCAGCAATTGCCTTATTCTCCTTTATTCAACATTCAGGACAAACATTTTTATAATGCTTTCTGGCTGTTTTCAATGCTGTATTTCATTGTCCCAATTTTAGCTGTATGCATGGTGTTATTTGAAATTTTACTCAGCCAATGGCGTCATCGTGAAGAACTCATCAAGCAGCTCAGTCAGATTGATCCGCTCACCAACCTGTTTAACCGGCGCAGTATCAATCAATGTCTGGATCAGCTCAATGCTACGGCTGTACCCCATTACGCCCTGGTTCTCTTAGATCTGGATCACTTTAAGAAAATTAATGATCTGTATGGTCATCATAAGGGCGATGAAACCTTGGTTGAAGTCAGTGCTGTATTAAGCCAACAGTTACGCGAAAGTGATGTAGTGGGCCGCTTTGGCGGTGAAGAGTTCATTTTGGTGCTGAAAAATACCAGTCTGGAAAAAGCCAAACAAGTAGCAGAACGCTGCCGCAGCGCGATTCAGCAATTACAGATGATGAGTGATGAAGGTGAGCCGATTCCGGTGACTGCCAGTTTCGGAATTGCTATTTCCAAAGCCGAGTTACGCCCACAACAGCTACTCAGTCAGGCCGATCAGGCGCTTTATCAGGCCAAAGCCGGTGGACGTAATCGGGTCAAAGCCTATGCTGAACCGGTGACTGCACAGATGCAGGTTTCTTAAACGGGTTCAGCTTTTTCGATGATTATGAAGATTATGGAGTTGAGCTTTGAGCCAGACGTTGCAGCTGGGCCAGCAATTCTGCTTCGCTAAAAGCACCGGTCAAACGTAAACCGCGAATTTCCTGTTGCTGCTCATTCAGAAATAAATAGGTTGGTGGTCCCAGAATTTCCCATTGATTTAACAGCATTTGATGCGAGGCATTGTATTGGCTTAAATCCAGCTTGATCAGGAAATAAGGTGCCAGAGCCTGCTGTACCTGTGCAGATTTTAAAATACGATGTTCAATCGGCTGACAAGCGACACACCAGTCGGCATAGACATCAATCACGATCTTTTGCCCTTGCGGTGCTGTATTCAAAATCTGCTGAAATTCTGCTGCGCTGCGTGCCACATGCCACTGGGCTTCTGTACTGGACTGCTCAACAAAAAACCGCTGACTATGCTGATATTGACTATAGCTGATATAAGGCAGCGCTATCACCAGACACAGGATATACAACCACCTCAGACTGGTACGATGCCAGAAAATCCGGAACAGTACATAGGTCACAAAGACCATGCCCAAGCCTAAGGATAACCACTGTAAAGTCGCTTCTGAAATCAGTGGGCGAATAAAATACAGTGCCAGCGCCAGCATGATAAAGGCAAAGAGCACTTTGATCTGATTCATCCAGTGCCCGGCTTTAGGTAGTACCCGTGCACCCAAAATACTGGCCAACAGTAAAGGTGTGCCCATGCCAAAACCGAGGGTAAATAGCAGCAAGGCACCTTGCCACTGGCTTTGGGTCTGGGAAATAAACAAGAGTGCACCCGCCAACGGTGCGGTCATGCATGGCCCGACCAGCAGCGCCGAGATCATGCCCATGACTCCAGCACTGACCAAACTACCACCCTGCTGCATGGCCTGAGCCCGATCCAGACGCTGAACCAGACGTTGTGGCAGTTTGATTTCAAACAGTCCAAACAGATTCAGGGCAAACAGGACAAACAACACACTAAACGCAATCAGGGTACCGGGTTGCTGCAACCAACGCTGGAAATTCAGGCCGGCCGAAGACGCAATTAAACCCAGCACCGCATAGACCGCGGCCATACTGCTGACAAAAGTCAGGGCGATCATCCAGGCTTTGACACCTTTGCTGTCCCGTACAATCAGCGAGGTCAGGATCGGCAGCATCGGCAAGGAACATGGGGTAAAAGCCAGCAAGATTCCTAAGCCAAAGAACAGTAACAGTCCATAACCCAAAGAGCGTTCAAGCAATTGAGCTGACCATTTTTGGTCTTGTGCCGCACCGACTGCGGGTTGCCCGCTAGAGGTTGCAGAAAATGCATCTGCTGTAGATTCTGAGGAATCCGCTGTATTAAACAGGGTATTGTGTTGCAGTGATGACCCGTTTAGATCAAGTAAGCGCTTGCTTCCTGGGCCGGCAGCTTCAAATTGCACCAGACCTGACAGATCTGTCTTGAACTGAATACTTTGCGGCGGATAACAGATTCGGTCTTTGGCACAGCCCTGCCAGCTCACCTGATAGGACTGGTTGGCCTGCGTCGGAATCTGAAACTTTAACTGCTGATAATACACCTGGGTATGCCCATAGTTGTCATCATACAGATCTTTAGCAGGCGGTAATTCAAGCAATACAGGCTGATTGCCCTGCCGCACTTCAATTTTATGCTGATACAGATAATAGTTATCCGGAATCTGCCAGCTCAGCTCAGCCTGTTGCTGACTGGTAGAAATCACATGAACAGGAAAAGCCTGCTCGGCAGACAAGAGCGCTGTTTCGGCCTGAACCGGACTGCTAAACACGAGGCTTCCCAGGATGACCGGGGCAAGCATTTTGCCCCAGCTCTGGAATTGCGGGTTTCTGATCATCACGAAACTGGAGTGTCCTAGAATAAAAAGGATACGCCTAAACCTGAAAAGTAGCTTCGCTCTGTACCGTCCAGATCAACTCCCACACTGGCATCCAGCTGAACACGGTCATTAAGTGCATACATTACCCCAGTGCCAAGCGCGTATTCATTGTCGATGCTTTCAGCTTTACGGTAAATCAGTTCAGAATAGCCTGACCAGCGATCGGTGATCTGGTAGCCGATCGATGGAATCGCAGCTATGGCCCAATTGCTGTCCTGCCATTCATAACGCATAGTCAATGCGGTACTGACCAAGTCATTATATTGGTACGATACGACAGAACCCAGGCTGTAAATATCTTCTTCATTACTGAAACCGGCATTGCCTGTCGCAATAACTGCTTCGGCCAGCAAGGCCAGACTCAGTTTGTCATCATCCAGATCAATGGCTTTTTTCAGACCAATACTGACATCGCCCAGACCATCATTTTCATTCGTCTGACCGTTGGATTTGACTTGTGACCAGACAGGGCCTTCCCAGCCCAGACGCAACTCCAGACCATCACTAAGTCCGGTACGTAACAACATATCTGCATTCAGTGTCGTTACCGTTTGCTCGCCCGACTTGCTGTAGCGGGCTGTGGGCAAACCTTGCTCCCAGGCAACATTTCCGACCGGGGTAATGCCTGTACTCAGACCTTCACCTGGTCGATCAAATTCAAAATCTGCTGCGAAAAGTGATGCACTGCAACCAGTCAGTGCAATTAAACCCAAAGTTTTTAATATTGTCATCTTGGTGCTCTTTATTAAAATTTAACCCAGTTCTTTGCTCATTTTTGCGCCATGACTACGCAGGAGTTCTAGCGTCTGTTTTTCTTCATCCAAGGCTTCTGACCAGTTAATTTCATCAAAATCACAATCGAAGAACAGGTCACTGATCGAAGATAAAATGGTCATGCCATCTTCATCTTTGCTATTTGGATCAACTTTTTCATCGAGTAAACGCTGCACGGCAGGTGCACATGCGGCACTTGCAGCATCCCATAATGGGCCATAAATTTCTTCTGCATCCCAGAGATGCAAATTCACTTTGGCCTGGATCAATTCTTCCAGAATTTGTAAATGTACAGCCAATCTTGCCTGTTTTTCTTCAGCTGAAAGTGGTGTGCCGGCTTCATATAACTCGCATACCTCTTCCCACCATTTAAATAAACCATCTGACCAGACCGAAATTACCGGGCCTTTGTCATGATCAATAAAATTTGGATTGAGTCCATCTGCCAAAAGCTGCTTTACCTGATCCAGATTTAATTCTTCGAGTGCTTGCACAAAAAGCTGTTGTTGCGCAGTTAACATGATGGAGCTCACTTTCATTCGTTTTCGACTATTATGCCGAATAACGTGCGGCTTTGTTGCGCTTCTCACTATTATATTTTTATTTCATACAAAAAAAGCCCCGCAGGGCTTTTTAAAATCGGTCAGCATTACTCGTCAATCTCTGCTGCAGTATCTGTATCTGCCAGTGCTAAGGCACCAGGACGAACATTGTCTTTTTTCTCAATCACATGTTCCAGACTGCGTTTTAGCCGGTCAATCGCACCACGAATGGCAGTATCCACATTGTGAGCGCGATGATTGACGACCACGGGTTTTAACCCTGCAGGACGCGCTTCTATCATGCAGCGAATATCATCATCACCGCCTTTGGCGCCATTTTCATCACTGAGATGGACTGAAAAATGAGTAATACGCTCACTATGGCGCTGGAATTCTTGATTTAATTCTTCACGTACATAATCAATTAAACGCTCGCTATTCTGAATGTGTTTATCTGTACGAAGTTCAATATTCATAAATTACCATCCTCAATCTTTGTAACTTTTTGAGTGCAAAAATTTTTATCTTGGCACGTTTGTAGCTTGCTGTTTCGCATCGCATTTCACTTCTTCAAATGATTGGAAT
>SMEP01000428.1_pt1 | contig 16302 bp, 13 predicted proteins | sample 2456231 | NCBI WGS metagenome assembly SMEP01 (sample SAMN10132595, study PRJNA489261) | soil metagenome | isolation source: day1 control-silty clay loam soil ammended with raw manure from dairy cow... | place: USA | collected 2015-05-15
TGATGGGTTACGGCACGCCTATTAATTTTGCACCTGTTGCTGCTGCCGACTGGCTGGGCTTGCCCACGTTTGCGGCTCCGGTATTCCAGGCCCACGCCATGACGGTCATTGTCCCTGTCGCCATTATTCTGGTGGCCGAGAATCTGGGCCACATCAAGGCGGTCAGCGCTATGACGGGGCAGGACTTGGATGGCTATCTGGGCCGTGCTTTTGTGGGTGATGGCGTGGCGACTATGCTGTCCGGTTCGGTGGGTGGAACCGGCGTCACAACTTACGCAGAAAATATTGGTGTGATGGCGGCAACCCGTATTTACTCGACCTTGGTATTCGCCTTTGCGGCTGTGATTGCCATCTTCCTGGGTTTCTCGCCCAAGTTTGGTGCTGTCATCCAATCCATTCCCGGTCCGGTGCTGGGCGGGATGTCCATTGTGGTGTTTGGTCTGATTGCTATTGCCGGTGCTCGTATCTGGGTAGTGAATCAGGTGGATTTCAGCGATAACCGCAATCTGCTGGTTGCGGCTGTCACCTTGATTCTGGGGGCAGGTAACTTCTCCTTGCAGTTTGGTGTTGTTCGCCTGGACGGCATCGGTTGCGCCACCTTTGGGGCTATTTTGCTGTATGCCTTGTTACGAGGCCGCGGCCAGATTCGGGCGTAATTGCGCCAGGGCTGATTAATGCTGGTGTCGGCCCGAGAGGGTCCGCCAGCATTCCTGAGTACTCCTGCTATAGTCATCCTGTCTGACAGGTTTCTGTTTTTTTGTACAGGGGTTTTAGGGGCTTGCTATTTTCAGGCAGTTTGCCGACAATAGATCTCACAACCCCGGTTCTTCGCGGGGTTTTTTTCTGCCACGGTTTCTCTCTGTGTTAGAAAAGCCATATTGGGGCGGCCTGCAGGTTTTGGCTTGAGCAGTGTGTTTATCGGTACGCTGTTGGGTCAGCAGGACCTTCAGCCAGCATAATCGGCCTGCTTAAACAGTTGCCCCATCATCGTTATCCCCCTATTTTCCAGGCGCTCCCGCTAAGGAGCGTCTTTTACTTGTTGAGCAGGAATACTATGTCTGCGATCCCACTGACTGCGCAGGGCGCACAACGTTTGCAAGTCGAATTACACCGCCTCAAGACGGTGGAACGCCCGGATGTGATTAACGCCATCGCCGAAGCGCGAGCACTCGAAGGCCGGATCAGCGAACTGGAAGGCACCTTGTCTAATGCCCAGATCATCGAACCCGCTACGCTGGATGCCGAAGGCCGGATTGTGTTTGGCGCGACGGTAGAAATAGAGGAACTGGAGTCCGGCAATACGGTGACGTATCAGATCGTGGGCGATGTCGAGGCTGACATCCGTGCCAATAAGATCTCCATATCCAGCCCTGTGGCTCGTGCCTTGATTGGCAAAAGCGCAGGCGATGTGGTTGAGGTCAAGGCACCTGCCGGTATTCGTGAATACGAAATCCTGACAATCAACTACGTTTGATGCAGCAGCAAACAGCAGGCATGTCCCGCTGTTTAGTGAAGCGCGCAAAAGAAAGGCCCCTGTACATTGTGCCGGGGCCTTATAATTTACGGGCGTTTAACGTTTGCCCGAACCACCAAGTCCACGTCGGGCACCAGCTCGCAAGGACATGGCACTGCCAGGACGGTTGGTATTGCTACGGGGTGCAGCGGCAGGTTTGACCGCAGAGAACTTCTGAAGGCCGCGTGGCGCTGCCGAAGCTTTTTTCTCTTGGGTGCTGTTGCGTTCTGCTTGCATTTCTGCACGGCGAGCACGTTCTGTACTGCGGGTACGCTGGACACCGGAAGCGGCCAGTTTTTTGGGCGTGTAGGGCTCCGAAGCCTTACGGATGGCGCGGGTTGGTTTTTCAGGCGCTCCCAGAACAGGGGGGCGTTCAATATTGGGTCTGTAGATGGTCAGGATTTTGCCCAGATGGTGAATAGGGGCAGCATCCAGGGCATCGCAGATTTGTTCTAACATGGTCAGACGGGCCTGACGGTCATCACCGGCCACACGAATCTTGATGAGCTGGTGGGCCTGGAGATGGACGGTGATTTCTTTGATCACCGCGTCGGTCAGGCCATTGTCTCCAATCAGGACAACTGGGCGCAAAGCGTGAGCAGCAGCACGAAGGTCGCTGCGCTCATGAGGTGTAAGGTTGAGTTTTGGCATAAAGAGATTGTACGGGAATGGCCAAGAAAAAATTCTCTAAAGAGTGGGTTCAGCAGCATATAAATGACCCTTACGTCAAATTGGCGCAACAAAAAGGGTATCGCGCGCGTGCGGCCTTCAAGCTCAGTGAAATATTGGATCTGGAGAAAATTCAGATTCCGGGGAAAGTCGTTGTGGATCTAGGGTCTACGCCGGGTAGCTGGTCGCAAGTGGTACGCGAGCGTATGGTTGGGGCCGGCGGCGTGCTCAATGGTCGCATTATCGCACTGGATATCTTGGAAATGGAACCCGTTGCGGGCGTGGAGTTCATGTTGGGCGACTTCCGCGAAGACTCCGTAATGGAGCATTTACAAGATTCCTTAAAAGGTGCACGGGTAGACCTTGTGATTTCGGATATGGCCCCCAACTTGTCCGGTGTGGCATTGGCCGATTCCGCCCGTATCCAGCATTTATGCGAGTTGGCACAGGAATTTGCCCTGCAGCATCTGACCGATGATGGTGTGCTTATCGTCAAAGCCTTCCACGGCAGTGGGTTTTCCCAGATCGTGGAGTCTTTCAAGCGAAATTTTGTCAGAGTCGTCGAGCGTAAACCCAAGGCTTCGCGCGATAAATCCGCCGAAACCTTTCTCGTTGCCCGAGGAATAAAGGGCAGGTAATTTATGACTTGCCGGTCTTTGAATCGGGTAGAATGAACTATGTATGGCGCTTGTTCAGCTATGTGTAAGCATAATGAGCAAGTTATCGCAATCGCAGGAGATTGGCTTTGAACAATTCGTTTTCCAAAGTCGCGATCTGGATGGTTATTGCGCTGGTGCTGTTTACTGTTTTCAAGCAGTTTGACGGCCGGCCACCAGCCACGGATGGCGTCACTTACACGCAATTCATGAATGATGCCCGCTCCGGCCGCATCAGCAAGGTGGATATTCAGGGCGATACCCTGCATGTCACACCGGACTCTGGCCGCAGCTACACGCTGACTTCGCCTGGCGATCTCTGGATGGTGCCTGAACTGGTGAAATCCGGTGTGCAGGTGTCTGGCAAAGCCCGCGAAGAGCCTTCTTTCCTGACTAGCCTGTTCATCTCCTGGTTCCCCATGCTGCTCCTGATCGGCGTGTGGGTGTTTTTCATGCGCCAGATGCAAGGCGGTGGCAAGGGCGGGGCATTCAGCTTTGGCAAATCGCGTGCGCGTTTGCTGGACGAGAACGCCAACCCAGTTACCTTTGCCGATGTTGCTGGTTGCGACGAAGCCAAGGAAGACGTTCAGGAGCTGGTGGATTTCCTGCGTGACCCAACTCGCTTCCAGCGTCTGGGTGGTCGGATTCCCCGCGGTATCCTGATGGTCGGCTCGCCCGGTACCGGTAAGACTTTGTTGGCCCGTGCAATTGCTGGCGAAGCCAAGGTGCCTTTCTTCAGCATTTCCGGTTCCGATTTCGTTGAAATGTTTGTAGGTGTGGGTGCCTCTCGCGTTCGCGACATGTTCGAGACCGCCAAGAAGCAATCACCTTGCATTATCTTTATCGACGAAATTGATGCCGTAGGCCGTCAGCGTGGGGCTGGCCTGGGTGGTGGTAACGATGAACGCGAACAGACACTGAACCAGTTGCTGGTCGAAATGGACGGTTTTGAAACCGGCCAGGGCGTTCTCGTTATTGCTGCAACCAACCGTCCTGACGTGCTGGACCCCGCTTTGCTGCGTCCGGGCCGTTTTGACCGTCAAGTAGTTGTCGGCTTGCCTGATATCCGCGGTCGCGAGCAGATTTTGAAAGTACACATGCGCAAAGTGCCTTTGGCTCCCAACGTGGATGCTGTGGTGTTGGCTCGTGGTACCCCCGGTTTCTCCGGTGCCGATCTGGCCAACCTGGTTAACGAAGCTGCGTTGTTCGCTGCGCGCCGTAATGGTCGCACCGTGGATATGCAAGACTTTGAGCGCGCCAAAGACAAGATCATCATGGGCGCCGAGCGTCGCAGCATGATCATGCCCGAGGAAGAGCGTCGCAACACCGCCTACCACGAAGCGGGTCACGCTTTGGTGGCATGCATGCTGCCTAAAACCGACCCGGTTCACAAAGTCACGATCATTCCACGTGGTCGCGCCTTGGGTGTCACCATGCAACTGCCAGAAGGCGATCGCTACAGTATGGACAAAGAGCGCCTGCTGAACATGATTGCTGTGCTGTTCGGCGGTCGTATCGCTGAAGAAGTGTTCATGCATCAAATGACCACTGGCGCATCGAACGACTTTGAACGTGCTACGCAGATTGCTCGCGACATCGTTACCCGTTACGGGATGACTGATTCGCTGGGTCCTGTGGTGTACGCAGAAAACGAAGGCGAAGTGTTCCTTGGACGCAGCGTGACCAAAACGACCCATGTGTCTGAGGCCACGATGCAGAAAGTGGATTCCGAGATTCGCAAGATCATCGACGAGCAATACGACATCGCTCGCAAGCTCATCGAAGACAACCGCGACAAGATGGAAGCCATGGCCAAGGCTTTGCTGGAGTGGGAAACTATTGATGCCGACCAGATCGACGACATCATGAAGGGTTTGCCCCCACGGGCACCTCACGTGCCTAACAGTCATGACAACACACCGTCTGATGGCTCCACGCCTCCCGCTGCCGGCCCTAGCCCGGCGGATGACAAGGGGGCTGCGGCAACAACCCCTGTTGTTTAACTTGCATAGGCCATGCCTATTCCATGAATTACCCTGAGTGGTCTTGTGGGCGCTTCCAGTTTGGGCTGGAGCGCCCTTTGGTTATGGGAATTGTGAATGTCACCCCAGACTCCTTTTATGACGGCAATACACACAATGACTTGCCTCGGGCGCTGGACCACGCCCGTCAGTTAATCGCCGAAGGCGCAGACATTCTGGATATTGGGGGCGAATCTACGCGCCCCGGTGCCGAACCCGTTTCTCTGGAACAAGAGTTGGATCGTGTCATCCCTTTAATCGAGGGTTTGCGCGATAGCGGCGTGGCTTTGTCGGTCGATACCTTCAAGCCCGATGTCATGCGTGCCTGCCTGCAAGCCGGTGCGGATATGATCAATGATATCTATGCTTTACGTATGCCCGGTGCCCTAGAAGCGGTCAAGGATTCTAACTGCGGCCTGTGCGTCATGCACATGCAAGGTGAGCCTCGTACCATGCAAGAGCAGGTTCACTATGATGATGTCGTCGTTGATGTACGTCATTTTTTGCAACAACGATGTGACGCCATAGTCAGCGCAGGCATTCAATCCGAGCGTATCATGCTGGATCCCGGCTTTGGCTTCGGTAAAACAGCAGCACATAATTATCAGTTGCTACGGGATTTGCAGCAGGCGGCAGTGCCTGGTTACCCTTGGCTAATTGGCCTGTCGCGCAAATCCATGATTGGCCATGTCACGGGAAAACCCGCCAGTGAGCGTTTGATTGGCAGTCTAACGGCAGCCCTTGCCTGTGTGGCACGGGGCGCAAAAATTGTCCGTGTCCATGATGTTGCCGCCACGCGCGAAGCGTTGGATGTGTGGAATGCGGTTGAATGTGGAGTCTCTGAATGAGCAATCGTAAGTATTTCGGCACTGATGGTATCCGTGGTGAAGTGGGTGGTCCAACCATTAACCCTGAGTTCGCCTTGCGTTTGGGTTACGCGGCCGGGCAAGTTCTGGCTGCCCAGTATGAGGGGACAGGTCGTCCCACCGTGGTGATTGGCAAGGACACACGTATTTCTGGCTATATGCTGGAGTCCGCGCTGGAAGCGGGCTTGTCGGCTGCCGGGATCGACGTCTTGCTGGCTGGCCCCGTGCCTACGCCAGCGGTGGCTTACTTGACGCGTACCTTGCGCCTGACAGCCGGTATTGTTATTTCTGCCTCGCACAACCCGTATTACGACAACGGTATCAAGTTCTTCTCCGCTCAGGGCACCAAGCTGCCTGACGAGATCGAGCTGAAAATTGAACAAGCCATTGACCAGCCCATGCATTGGGTCAAGTCCGAGTCCTTGGGCCGCGCCCGTCGTCTGGCGGACTCTGCTGGCCGTTATATCGAATTTTGTAAAAGCGCCTTCCCCAACGATCTGAACCTGAATGGGCTCAAGATTGTGGTGGATGCTGCGCACGGTGCAGCCTACAACATCGCTCCACACGTGTTCCGCGAGCTAGGTGCCGAAGTGATTGCTGTTGGTGTTCAGCCGGATGGCTTCAACATTAATCAGGAAGTCGGTGCAACCTATCCCGAGAAGCTGGCCGCGGAAGTGCGTAAGCACGGTGCGGATATGGGCATCGCGCTGGACGGCGATGCAGACCGTTTGCAAATGGTGGATGCGCAAGGTCGTATCTACAATGGCGACGAACTATTGTATCTGATTGTTGCTGATCGCCTGCAGACTCAGCCCGTTAAAGGCGTGGTCGGCACGCTCATGACCAACCTGGGTTTCGAGAAGAAAATGCAGGAATTGGGTGTGGAGTTCGCTCGTGCCAAAGTGGGTGACCGCTATGTGCTGGAACTGATGCAGCAAAATGGATGGGTATTTGGCGGCGAAAGTTCCGGGCATCTACTGTGTCTGGAATGGCACAGTACAGGTGACGGCATTGTGGCCGCCTTGCAGGTTCTGACTGCACTGTGTCACAGCGGCAAGAGCTTGCCCGAACTGATGAACGGCTTGAAGATGTACCCGCAAATCATGGTCAATGTACCGTTGCAAGTAGGCCAGGATTGGCAGAACCATGCGGGTTTGCAACAGGCGACCAAAGACGTGGAGCAAATGCTGGGCGAGCGTGGTCGGGTGCTAATCCGTGCATCGGGGACCGAACCTAAGCTGCGACTGATGGTAGAAGCAGAAGAAGCCGATCTAGCTCAAGCAGGCATTGATACCTTGCTTGCAGTGGATTTAATGAAATAGTAATGTGGCTATCAAATACCTGAAACATTGTTTGTGCATGATGCACGAAAGTGTTTGGAGTCATCACGATGCTAAATCTTGAGCGCGAACGTACTGAAGTAGATTGGGGTAATGCGTGGGCCGGCCATACTGTCGGGGGACTGGCTCTGCGTCTGGCTCGTACCGAGGCAGAACTTGAAGGCCTTCAGCGCTTGCGTTTTCAGGTTTTTACCCAGGAAATGAATGCGGTTTTTCCGGACCAACACAATGGTCTGGATATTGACCGCTTCGACCCCTGGTGTGAGCACTTTATGGTTACCGAACCCGAAGAGAACCGGGTTGTCGGCACCTATCGTTTGCTTACCCCTGAAAATGCGTATAAAGCGGGCGGCTATTACTCAGAGTCCGAGTTTGATATCAGTGCCCTGGATGCACTGCGACCCACCCTGGTTGAGGTGGGACGCTCCTGCATCCACCCCGACTATCGCAATGGCTCGGCCATCATGATGCTGTGGGGCGGGATTGCCGCCTTGACACGTGTTGGTGGTTATCGCTACCTGCTGGGCTGTGCCAGCGTTAGCCTGCGCGACGATGGGGTTGCCGCTGCCGAAGTCTGGCGTGTGGCACAAAAGTCCATGCAGGACAATCAGCACATCCCGCATGTACAGCCCTTGAATCGTTACCCGGTCGAACGCCTGAACAGCGACTTGCCTACGCGTATTCCACCGCTGATCAAGGGTTACCTGAAGTTGGGCGCGACAATTTGTGGTGCGCCTGCCTGGGACCCGGATTTCAACACGGCGGATTTCCCTGTCTTGTTGGATCTGGAAGCGATGGACGAGCGCTACAAGCGTCACTTTGGCTTGATCTGAGGTAGTTCTGATCTGGCCATGTAGTGGTGTTGGTCTGAGCAGGGCCGACTGGCAGAAAAAAGAACCCCCGAAAGTTGGATCACTCTTCAACTTTCGGGGGTTTTTTATGTTTTGATAGTTTGCCAAGCCAAGCCAAGCCAAGCCAAGCCAAGCCAAGCCAAGCCAAGCCAAGCCAAGCCAAGCCAAGCCAAGCCAACAAGCCAAGCCAAGCCAAGCCCGCCTCAGCCTGTTTGACTCGGTTGAGCTCTACACCAGCTCCAGGCTCAAGTCGTTCAGTTCAGTCTGCCACGCCTGGACTTCAGCCAGCAGGGAGGCTTGCGACAACGGGTGGCTAGTCATCCATTCATGATCCAGGTGAATCAAGACGGTTTTGCCGCGCAGCTGCAGGCTGAGTGGCAAGGTTTCCCGATCTTCGCGGCGGCGCATCAGCATGACCGCCAGACGCAGGCTCAGCAAGGTCAGCCACCAGGCATTATTGGTTTCAAAACGTTTGAGCTTACCCAGCTTGCCTTGATGTCCCAGGCTCAGAAAACTAAGCAAGGCTTGGTCGTCGTTGGAGAAACCGGGCATATCAGCATGCTCCAGCACGTAGGCTGTGTGCTTGTGGTAATCCGCGTGCGCAATGCTCAATCCGACTTCATGCAGATCAGCAGCCCACCCCAATTGACGTTCCAGTTCCTGGGCTTCGGGCGAGTCGGGTAGTTTCAGTTGCGTGAAAAATTGCAGGGCGGCTTCGTGTACACGGTCTGCTTGACGCGTATCGACTTGATAGCGCTTGACCATCTGCTGCACGGTCTGGTCGCGCTGATCATGCTCTGATTCACGGCCTAGCATATCGTAGAGCACACCCACACGCAGAGCACCTTCGCCGGGCAGCATCTGGCGGATTTTCAATTCTTGGAAGGCGGCCATCATGATGGCCAGGCCAGCGGCCAAGACAGGTGCACGATGCGGTTTGATGCCGCTTAAATGACGCGTATCGACTTTGCCGTCGTGAACCAACCGTGTGCGCAGCTGCTCCATGCCTTCCAGCGTGATGCCTTTTTTGGACATACCGTTTTCTTGCAGGATGGCGATCAAGCCTTTGGCCGTCCCAGAGGAACCATAGGCTTCCTGCCAGCCGGTCTTGCGATACTGGCGCGTAATGCCTTCCAGCTCGCGGCGGGCTGTCAAAATCGCATTGCTCATACGCTGTTCGGTGATCACGCCATCGGCAAAGAACTTGTCGGTATAGCTGACACAGCCCATGTACAGGGACGACAGCAACAAAGGCTTCAAACCCTTGCCGATAATGACTTCCGTGGAACCACCGCCAATATCGATCATCAGACGGCGGTTAGGGGAGGGGGGCAATTCGTTGCTGATGCCCGAGAAAATCAGGCGTGCTTCTTCGTGGCCGGAGATGACCTCGATAGGAAAGCCAAAGGCAGCCTCGGCAGCGGGCAGAACCTCGCTTAAATTGCGTGCCACCCGAAAGGTGTTGGTGGCCACCGCGCGAACACGATTGGGGTGAAAACCTGCCAGACGTTCGTTAAAGCGCTTCAAGATGACAACGGCGCGTTCAATTGCATCGGGGCTGATGTACTTGTCGGGGCCCATGCCAGCGGCAAGTCGGACGGATTCATTAAGCCGGTCGATGGTGTAGATCTGGGCATGACCGTTGTGCTGAACCACTCGTCCAATGGATAAACGGAAGCTGTTGGAGCCCAGGTCCACAGCGGCTAGAAGTTGTTCCATGAGGCATCGCTCGGGATGATTACTGTGCGATTATAAGGACATTAATCATGGGTTTTGTTACATGAATCGGAAAATTAAGAAAAGTTAGACGAAAGCATCTTTGGAAAGACGATGTGGTATTGGAATGCGTGCTGCCGGATGGTGATTTAGACTTGAATCGGTCAGGGTCATAGGGCTGTAATATTCATGTAGTAAAAGTCTCACGATCCCATCTTCTTTGGCTTTTTTAACGACCTCACCATGCTGCCTTCTCCAGATTCAACCTTGCTAAACCGTGAGTTGTCCTTGCTCAAATTCAATGAGCGAGTTCTGGCCATGGCCGAAAACTCGACCACGCCTTTGCTGGAGCGCTTGCGCTACATCTGCATTGTCAGTTCCAACCTGGATGAGTTTTTTGAAATTCGTATCTCCAGCCTGAAAGAACAGATTTTGCAAAACCCCCATCAAGTGGGGGATGACGGATTCTTGCCTCAGCAGGCTTTTGACAAAGTTCAGGCTGCTGCCCATCAGTTGATCGAGAAGCAAAATGATCTGTTGATGGACGAGGTCTTGCCTACCTTGATGGATGAGGGAATTGGTTTGCTGCTGACCGCGCTATGGACACCGGCGCAGCGCGAGTGGGCCTATCAGACCTTTTTACGTGATGTCATGCCTTTGCTCACGCCTATTGGCCTGGACCCGGCACACCCCTTTCCCCGCGTCTACAACAAAAGCCTCAATTACATTGTTGAACTGAGTGGCGAGGACGCCTTTGCCCGCACAGGTACCATTGCCATTGTGCAGGCGCCGCGAGCTTTGCCGCGTGTTATCCGCGTTCCTGACGATATTGCGGGCATTCCGCAAGGCTATATGCTGCTGACCTCCCTGATCAGCGTTTTTGTAGGTGAGTTGTTCCCCGGCATGGACGTGAAGGGCTGTTATCAGTGGCGTGTGACGCGTAACAGCGATTTGTTTGTGGACGAGGAGGAGGTCACCAATTTGCGGGCTGCCTTGCAAGGCGAGCTGTCGCAACGCAACTTTGGTGCCGCCGTGCGTTTAGAAATTGATCACTCCATGCCGGAACGTCTGGAGCGTTTCCTGCAAAGTGAGTTCTCCCTGGAGGTGCCTGATACCTATCGTGTCAGCGGCCCGGTTAACCTGACGCGCCTGATGCAGCTGTGCAATGTGCCAGACCGCCCTGATCTGCTCTTTCCGGATTACCGCGCACCGATTCCCGCGCCTTTTGATTCATCTTTTGAGTCCCCAGCCCAGTTCTTTGAGGCGATTGCTCGCAAAGATCAGTTGCTGCATCACCCCTATCAATCTTTTCAGCCCGTACTGAGCTTCTTGCGCGCCGCGGCGGCTGATCCGGCTGTGGTGGGAATCAAGCAGACTATTTACCGTACGGGTGAGGATTCGGAGTTGATGAATATTCTCCTGTCGGCGGCCCGTGCAGGTAAAGAAGTGACCGTGATTGTGGAGCTGATGGCTCGCTTTGACGAGCAAACCAATATCAACTGGGCTGCCAAGCTCGAAGAAGTGGGCGCGCACGTAAGCTACGGGGTTGTAGGGCACAAGACCCACGCGAAGATGGCTTTGGTGTTGCGTCGCGAAGGTGGCTCGATCCGTCGCTATGGGCATTTAGGCACGGGTAACTATCACCCGCGTACTGCTCGCTTGTATACCGATTTCGGCTTGCTTACCGCCAACCAGGAGGTGTGCGAGGACATGGATAAGGTGTTCTCTATGCTGACTGGTCTGGGAGCCTGGCGGCCTTTGAAAAAATTGCTGCAATCCCCCTTTACCTTGCACGACAGCATGATGGACCGGATTCAGGCGGAAACGGAGCGCGCCTTGGCAGGCCAGAAAGCACGCATCATGGCCAAGATGAATTCGCTGCTGGAGCCCAAGATCATTCAAGCCCTGTATGACGCTAGCCAGGCCGGCGTCAAGGTGGACCTGATTGTGCGTGGCGCCTGCGCCTTGCGGGCGGGTGTGAAGGGCTTGTCGGAAAATATCCAGGTACGTTCGATTATTGGACGTTTTTTGGAGCACTCACGTGTTTTTTATTTTTACAATGGGGGCCAGGAAGAAGTCTTTATTTCCTCGGCAGACTGGATGGACCGCAATTTCTTCCGACGGGTGGAGCTGGGTGTACCGGTGCTTGACCGCAGCCTAAGAAAGCGGGTGATTGCCGAGGCCTTTACCTACGCCTTGCGTGACAATCAATTGTCTTGGAAAGCCAGTCCGGATGGCACGTACAATCGCATCCGCAGTCGTGGGGCCCCCTTTAATCTGCATTTGAATATGATGCAGCGTCTTGGCGGTGTGTGAAAAACCAGACTGTCATTAACGTGTCACATAGCCTGTTTATTATGATGTCACATACAGGGTGGGCCTGTCTTCTGACTATCATCAAGAGGATTTCTCGATGTTAAAACGTGTATTCAACAAGGTAAGTATTGCTCTGGCGTTCAGCGCTTTTGCGGCTACTGCCACAGCTGCAGACGTAACCGGTGCCGGTGCGTCGTTCCCTTACCCAATTTATGCCAAATGGGCGGCTGAATACGCCAAACAAACCAATAACCGTGTTAACTATCAGTCGATTGGTTCGGGTGGTGGTCAGCAGCAGATTATTGCCAAGACCGTAGATTTCGGCGCGTCGGATGACCCGATGAAGATTGAAACGCTGGAAAAAGAAAATCTGTTGCAGTTTCCCGCCGTGATCGGTGGTGTGGTTCCTGTGATTAACGTGGAAGGCATTGAGCCTGGTCAACTGAAACTGTCCGGCAAACTGCTGGGCGATATCTACCTGGGCAAGATCACCAAGTGGGATGACGCAGCTATCAAGGCGCTGAACCCAGATCTGACCTTGCCTAACAAAGACATCGTTGTGGTTCACCGCTCGGACGGCTCGGGCACCACGTTTGGCTGGACCAATTACCTGTCCAAAGTGTCGCCTGACTGGAAATCCCAGGTTGGTGAAGGCAAGGCTGTGAAGTGGCCTGCTGGTCAAGGTGGCAAGGGTAACGAAGGCGTGGCCGCTTATGTGCGCCAACTGAAGAACTCGATCGGCTACGTTGAGTACGCTTACGCCAAGCAAAACAAATTATCCTGGACCCAGTTGCAGAACAAGGACGGCCAGTTCGTCCAGCCTGGTCAGGATAGCTTTGCCGCCGCTGCTGCCAATGCAGACTGGGCTGGTACGCCAGGTATGGGTGTCATCCTGACTGAAGAGCCCGGTGCACAGTCCTGGCCTATCACTTCGGCTACTTTCATCTTGATGCACAAGGTGCAAGACAAGCCCGAGAGCGGTAAAGAAGTGCTGGATTTCTTTAACTGGGCCTTTGAAAACGGCGCTCAGTCCGCTGCAGATCTGGATTATGTTGCCTTGCCTAAAGACGTAACAGACAAAATCAAAGCAGCTTGGGCTGCAGAGATCAAGTCTAAAGACGGCACTGCGGTCTGGAAGTAAGATTCGTGTTCAAATACAGGTCAGTTGTAAATTGATCTAGTGAGACGGCCCACCTTTTGGTGGTGCCGTCTTTATTATGTAAAAATTACGGTTTTGTCTTGGACGCACAGCGCGTGACCTTATCCGTTTTGCCTAATCTGCTCAGCCATGGCTGTTACAGAATCCGTAAATCGGTTGCAGTGCGTTTGTCCCATTCCGGCCTGAGCCTTCATCTGTCTACATGAAATCAAATCAGAACGTCTATATGGACGGCATTTTCAAGAACATGACGCGCTCGTTTGCGTTTCTCGTGTTCATATTGCTGGCTGCCATCTCTATTTCCCTGATCTATGGAAGCCGGGAATCCATTGCCGAATATGGTTTCTCTTTTCTCTGGACGAATAACTGGGACCCGGTCAATAACGAATACGGGGCATTGGTGCCTATTGCCGGCACATTGCTCACGTCCCTGATCGCACTCTGTATTGCGGTGCCGGTCTCTTTTGGGATTGCGATGTTCCTGACGGAACTCTCTCCTGCCTGGTTGCGTCGTCCCCTGGGCACGGCCATTGAAATGCTGGCGGCCATCCCTTCTATTATTTATGGTATGTGGGGCCTGTTTGTCTTTGTGCCCCTGTTCCAGAGCTATATACAACCCAACCTGATCTCCCTGTTCGAGGGCGTGCCCTTGCTCGGCCAGATCTTTGCCGGCCCTCCCTTTGGAATTGGTGTGTTCACCGCTGGCCTGATTCTGTCCATCATGGTGATCCCCTTTATTACGGCAGTGATGCGTGATGTGTTCGAGCTGGTACCCCCCATGCTCAAAGAATCCGCTTACGGTCTGGGCAGCACCACCTGGGAGGTAATGTGGCGTGTGGTTTTACCCTTCACCAAAAATGGTGTGATCGGCGGCATTATGTTGGGCTTGGGGCGTGCACTGGGTGAAACCATGGCTGTCACCTTTGTGATTGGTAACTCCTTTAACTTGCCCAATTCGCTGTTCTCGCCGTCCAACTCGATTGCGTCGGCCCTGGCCAACGAATTTAACGAGGCCGGTGGCATGCAGAAGTCTGCCTTGCTGGAGCTGGGTTTGATCCTGTTCCTGATCACCACGGTTGTGTTGGCGATCTCCAAGTTGCTCTTGTTGCGTCTGGCCAAGAACGAAGGCACGTCGCGCTAAGGATCACCTACCATGTTTGATAAAAAATCCGCAATTAGTCTGAGCAACCCGATCTACAAACGCAGGCAGGTTTTCAACCGCCTGATGCTGGGTGTGTCTTTTGCTGCTTTGATCTTTGGCCTGTTCTGGCTGTTCTGGATCATCTGGACCCTGATTGAGAAGGGCAGCAGTGCCATGGGCTGGTCTTTGCTGCTTGAAAGCACCCCCCCTCCGGGTGGCGAGGGTGGCTTGCTCAACGCCATTGTCGGCAGTGTCATGATGGCCGGTGTGGGTACCTTGATTGGGACACCCATCGGCATTATGGCCGGGACCTATCTAGCCGAGTACGGTCAGCGTGGCTGGCTGGCACCGGCCACTCGCTTTTTGAATGATGTGCTGCTGTCGGCACCGTCCATCATTATTGGTCTGTTCATCTACGCTGTGTACGTCGCCCAGGTGGGGCACTACTCAGGCTGGGCCGGTGCCTTGGCCCTTGCTATTCTGGTGATCCCGGTGGTGGTGCGCTCGACTGATAATATGCTGCTGCTGGTGCCCAACGGTTTGCGCGAAGCTGCTGCTGCCCTGGGTTGCCCCAAGTGGAAGATTGTGATGTCCATCTCCTACCGTGCTGCCTTGCCCGGTATCGTGACGGGCGTGCTGCTGGCGGTGGCTCGTATCGCTGGCGAGACGGCACCGCTGTTGTTTACAGCCCTGAACAATCAGTTCATGTCCTTGAACATGAACGCGCCGCTGGCTAACTTGCCGGTGGTGATTTTCCAATACGCTGCCAGCCCCTTCGAGGACTGGAACCGACTGGCCTGGGCGGGTGCAGTCCTGATCACCTTGCTGGTGTTGGGTATCAATATCCTGGCCCGCAGCCTTTTCCGCCAAAAATAACATTTTCACGGAGCGCCCTTGTCGGCTATCGCTATGAGTCAAATTATTACCCCCGCCGAATCGATCAAGATTGAAATCAAAGACTTGAATTTCTACTATGGCAAGTTCCATGCTCTGCGCAACGTGAACATGTCCATCAAGGAAAAGAAAGTGACGGCTTTTATCGGACCTTCTGGTTGCGGTAAATCCACCTTGCTGCGCACGCTGAACCGCATGTATGAGCTGTACCCCGGCCAACGTGCGGAAGGTGAAATCCTGCTGGACAATGAAAACTTGTTGACCTCCAAGCAAGACATTTCCTTGATCCGCGCCAAAGTGGGCATGGTGTTCCAGAAACCGACGCCGTTCCCCATGAGCATTTACGATAACGTGGCGTTTGGCGTGCGTTTGTTCGAGCGCCTGAGCAAAGGCGAGATGGATGAGCGTGTGGAATGGGCCTTGTCCAAAGCGGCGCTGTGGAACGAAGTTAAAGACAAGCTGCATCAAAGCGGTAACGGTCTGTCCGGGGGACAGCAGCAGCGTCTGTGTATTGCCCGTGGTGTGGCGATCAAGCCCGAAGTCTTGCTGTTGGACGAACCTTGTTCGGCACTGGACCCGATTTCTACGGCCAAGATTGAAGAGCTGATTGCCGAGTTGAAAACGGACTACACCGTGGTGATCGTGACCCACAATATGCAGCAGGCGGCTCGTTGCTCGGACTACACCGCTTATATGTACTTGGGGGAGCTGATGGAATTTGGTGAAACCGACCAAATCTTCGTGAAGCCAGCTCGCAAAGAGACCGAAGACTACATTACGGGTCGATTCGGTTAATCAGACAGATCCAGGCAAAGCCGTCTTTTGGGGCTTTGTTTGGTGTTTGAGCACAAGTTTTACACTCGTATGGGGGGCTATTAGCTTCCTTGCGAAGAACACCCCAGTGATTAGATACGAATCCAATCACTGGGTTTTTTTTGTCTGGGATCGTAAAGGCCACGCATGAGTTAGTCAGGATGGGTTTATGGGTTAGGAGCGTCTGCTGGTGACAGATTCCTGGCCTGACTACACCCCCACGATGGCAATTGTCGGATAGCTATTGGCTCAATTTGCGTAACGCATGGCGTATGACTTTGCCTGTAGTCGTCATGGGCAGAGCATCCACAAACTCAATCAGCCGCGGATATTCATGCGCCGCCACC
>SMEP01000127.1_pt1 | contig 16143 bp, 10 predicted proteins | sample 2456231 | NCBI WGS metagenome assembly SMEP01 (sample SAMN10132595, study PRJNA489261) | soil metagenome | isolation source: day1 control-silty clay loam soil ammended with raw manure from dairy cow... | place: USA | collected 2015-05-15
CTTACCTATATGAAAGATGTATATATACCTGCAAGTTATTCAATTTAACATTATGGCTACAGCTTCCATAATAGGGATACCCAAAGCTACAAAATAGGCACGTCATGTCTCAATCAGGACCCAATTTTTTATTGATCATTGCGGATCAACTCCGCGCTGACCATTTGGCTTGTTATGGCAATAAAGAAGTAAAAACACCCAATCTGGATGCTTTAGCTGCCCGTGGCTGGAGTGCCGACCGATTTTACGTCGCCACCCCCATCTGTATGCCCAACCGCGCCTCCTTGATGACCGGTCGTATGCCATCAGTACACGGTGCCCGTCATAATGGAGTCCCTTTGCCACTGGACTCCAGCACTTTTGTGGATGTGCTGCGCCAGGCTGGCTGGAGTACCGCCTTGGTGGGCAAGGCTCATCTGCAAAACATAACAGACACGCCCCCGCTCTACCCACGCCCGGAGGACCCACCCACCCAGGGCGAGGCACGTCCGGCACTGGCCTTGAATGATTACGGCCAGGAGTGTGGCCAGCTGTGGCAAGAGCGCGCTGATCATGGTGTCACCCTGCCTTTTTACGGCTATGAACATGTGGATCTGGCGATTGATCACGGCGATCAGGTCTGGGGAGACTACGGTCGCTGGTTACAGGACGAGCATCCAGAAATCGCTGCCTTGTCCGGCCCTGAGCACGCCATCCCGACTCCGGACTACGAACTAAGCCGGTTTGGCCAAGCCTGGCGTACTCGTGTGCCAGAAGAGTACAGCACCACGGCCTGGATTGGTGAACGTACCCGCGCTGTGCTGGACAAATATGCCCAGGAACAACAGCCGTTCTTTATCCAGTGCTCCTTTCCCGATCCGCATCACCCCTTTACGCCGCACGGTCAGTACTGGGACATGTACAAGCCTGAAGAAGTCAGCCTACCCGCCTCCTTCCATCTTGGGCCACATCCCCTGCCTGCTCACCTGCAATTGCTGCATCAATTGCGCGATGAAGGCAAAGCCATCAAGCACACTCCAACGCTGTTTGCCTGCACCGAGCGCGAGGCCCGCGAAGCGATTGCCCTGAACTATGGTTCCATTACCCATATTGATGCCGAGATCGGGCGCATTCTGGACCATCTGGAACAAACCGGCCAGGCTGAAAACACCATCGTCATGTTCATGAGCGACCATGGCGACTTCATGGGCGACCACCAGCTGATGCTGAAGGGCCCCGTTCATTACCAGAGCATTATTCGCAGCCCCTTTATCTGGTTTGATCCCACCGATGCGCAAGCGCAAGGCACAAGCCCGGCGGTCTGTTCTACCATTGACGTCGCGCCGACGGTTTTGCAACGTGCGGGCCAGTTGCCCTACAACGGTATTCAAGGCCGCTCTTTGCTGACTCTGATGCAGCAAGTGCAAACAAATTGGCGCACGGGCGTGCTGATTGAGGAAGAAAACCAGCGCAAGCTATTCGACACGCCGATCCGCACCAAACTGCGTTCCCTGGTCACGCAAAATCACCGTTTAAGTTTGTATGAAGGCGGTCAAATTGGTGAGCTGTACGACCTTCAAGCTGATCCGCTGGAGCAGCATAACTTATGGGATGAGCCTACTGCGCAGGCTTTAAAAACAGCGCTTTTATGTGAGTTGATCGATACCATGATGGCTCACAGTGAAACCAGTCCTCTGCCTTTGGCAATAGCGTGAGCTAAATACCTTAACTACTATCTGGAGACATCTATGCCCACCCTTTTCTTGCTGCGCAAAGTAAGTATTTGTGCGCTGATCTTACCTTTGGCTACACCAGTCCAGAGTGCCGAGGTAGCCACAATTGTGGTCAGCTCTGTGGCAGGCGGCCCGCTGGATATCTTGGGTCGTATGTTGGCTCGTGAAGCGACAGAGACGACTGGCCAAACGATTGTGGTTGAGAACCGTGCGGGTGCCGCGGGCACGATTGCTGCTGAAGCGGTGGGTCGCGCCAAGCCGGATGGCAATACGCTGTTGTTGACACTGGATACGGTTGCCACGGCTAATCCGCATGTTTACGTCAACAGCAAGTTCAAGATCGGCGATTCCCTGGAGCTGGTTTCGTTGCTAGGTACGTTTGACCAAGTATTGGTCGTTCCCAGCAAAACCGGCATCAAAACGCCGGCTGCTTTTCTGGAACGCGCCCGTGCAAAGCCGATGAACTATGGTTCGGCTGGCATGGGTTCGCCTGGGCATTTGATGATGTCGGCTTTGACTCAAGATAGTGGCATCAAGCTCGATCACATTCCGTATCGCAGCAATAGCGCCGTGGTCAACGATATGTATGGCGAACGTCTGGACAGCGGTTTTCTGACGATTGCCGGTGTATTGGGGTCCATCAAGGAAGGTTTGCTGACGCCTTTGGCAACGTCGGGTGGCAAACGCAATCCCTTGTTGCCTGAGGTGCCAACATTGGCTGAGACCAAGTTGCCTGGTCTGGAGAGTTTCGACGAGAGCTTTTCGTACCTGGTGTTCACCACCAAGGGCTCCCCTCCTGAAAAGATCAAGGCATGGAATGCTTTACTGAGCGATATTGTGAAGCGCCCCTCTACCGCTGAGACTTTGCGGATGCTGGATATTCAGGCTTATGAGTCAAAAACGGTTTCCCCGGCACAGTGGGTGCAGCAACGTAGTGCTCGGTGGGAGCAGATCGTGCGGGATAACAATATCCGCTCTGATCAGTAAGATTTGAATTTACGGCCTCTATTTTTAGAGGCCGTTTTTTTATGAGGTAGCGCGAAAAAAGAAGGGATCAGGGGGAAGAAGCCGGTTAGTACTGGTGTGGGGGTGTTGGGGCTTGAGCACTTGCCGGTGCTGCGCACCAGTACTAACCGGCCAACTCAAATTACTCTGCCCCTCTTTTTTTGAGAACAAACGAACAGACAGACAGACAGACAGACAGACAGACAGACAAGGAGGGAGGGAGTCAGGTATGCAAACAGCACAGCAGCCGAATGAATAGATAGATAGACTGACTTTATAGCCAAGTGGATTGATTGCTTTCACCAAGCACTGGAGTCACAAAACCTGTCATCGGTAATCAATGGCCCCCTCTGATCGGGACGCACTGAAAATTTACGGCTATCAATACCTCCTATCCACGGAGCATCAAGTTCAAGCCCCAGAAGAAGCAAGCCCTCACTACAAGTCATCCTTTCCATCCTAGTGCTGTTTGGGCTTTAGCCCATGTTGCTTGTTTTCTTGTGGGGCCCCTGTCCGGCTTGTCGGGCGAGTCAGGGCTCTTGCCGCAGGCGGTGTGGCGGTGCGGGATACAAGGGTCGTGCTGTTTGAGGAGCACGCTTGCGGTTTGTCCGGGGGACAAATCGCGCTCCGAGTTCACGATCCGCCCGCACCGGCACACTGACAAGGGCACCCACGCACAGCGTGGGCAAGGGCCCCGCCAAGACAAGCCGGACAGGGGCCCCACAAGAAAACCATCCTCGCCCCCACACAAAGCCCAAACAGCGCGACCAGAAGTAAGCCCCTCATCCAACAGCCTAGCCACTTCACGTGGCTGACCATCCCAACTTAAACAAACCAGCCTCAAAATCCCACCGAAGCAAACTAAGCGAAAAACAAAAGCGAATGATTAATCCAAACTAATCCCCGCCCTTTTCACAATGTCGTGCCAGTAATCCGCCTCAGCCGGCAATCCCGCCCGAAACTCATCAGCGGAAACCTTGGACAACAAATACCCCTGATCCAGCAACTTGCCTCGAATCACCGGGTCAGCCAGCACCTTATCCAAAGCCCCTTCAATCTTGCTCACGATTTCCGTATCCGTGCCTGCAGGAACCGCCAAGGCCCACCAATTACTGATGATCACATCCTTGTAGCCCAGCTCCTCCATCGTGGGCACATCCGGCAGAGCAGGAAAACGCTCCGGCAACGCCACAGCCAAGGCCTTCAAGCGCCCCTCCGGCAAGAAAGCTGCCCCCAAACCATAGCTGCTGACAAACATCTGCACTTCATTGCTCAACAAAGCCTGAATACCAGGCGCTGAACCGCGGTAATGAATACCCAGCATGTCGCCCTCCAAAGCCTGGGACAACTTCCAGGCCGACAGCTCCGGCGTTGTCCCCGCCCCCGGCGTCCCGTAATTCACCATCCCCTTGCGCTGCTGAACATAATCCCGAAACTCGGCCATATTGTTGACCGGCAACTGCCCATTCACATAAACCAACGCCGCCGCATCGGCCACCTTATTGATCACATACAGATCTTTGAATGGGTCATAGCCCATGCTCTTGTACAGGAACTGATTGATCACAAAATTATTGGTCGCCGAAAATAGCAAGGTATAGCCATCCGGCTTAGAGCGCGCCACCATTTGCGTGCCAATATTACCGCCCGCGCCGGTCTTGTAATCCGTAATCACCGTCTGCCCCAGCTCACGGGACAACTCAGGCTGCAGAATACGGAAAATAATATCGCCCGCTGCCCCCGGCGGATAAGGAATCACCACCCGCACGGGATGATCCGGATAGTCCGCCCAAGCCGTGCCCACGGCCCCCAGACATAGCGCCGCCAACAGCCCCGTCAGTGTTTTTTTCATAACTTGCATCTTGTCTCCCCCGCGCGCCTTTTATAGGTCTATGCGCATTAAGTCCGTTGCCAAGCGCAGATCGCCCTTGTAGCTCTTGCGGATATCCCGCGCGACCTCATCCAGACGCTCCGGCCCCATTAAATCTACCGGCAAATGATTAGCGGCCGCACGTTTAATCACCGGGCTGGTTGAATCGTAATGCCCAAAGTGCGTGGCCACTAAACTCTTAACATTGGCACGGCGGGCAATCTCGCCCAGTTGCAAAGGACTGGTATGGGCAAACGTACCCACACCCGATTCCGCGCGGTGCTTTAGGAAAGACTCAGGAAACGTACACTCGTGAATCAGCAAATCCGCATCCTGAGCCAGACGAATCATGGACTCGCAAGGAGCCGTATCACCACTGAAAGCCACCACTTTGCCTTCGGCTTCCATGCGGATACCAAAGCAATCCGTGATCTCGGTAGGAATATGGTCCACCACATCAATGTAGATCTTGACGTCCTCGTCCTCGTACATCAGGCCGGGCTCAACTTCAAAGACCTCGGGACGCACCGCTTCAATGTTCTTCTGACGGGCGGGATAGGCTGCGCGGGCCTGAATATCCACCCGGAACGCACCGTTCTCAAAAGAGTGATCCACAAAGTCCTGAGTGCCCTTGGGACCAAAGACTTTCAAGCGACCTTCGCGATTAAAGACCCAGCTGGACAGCACAAAAAATGGCAGGCCGCACACATGGTCATAGTGCAGATGACTTAAAAACACCCACGGCACATCGGCCGGGTTGATATTGGCCTTCACCATCTGACGCGTGGAACCTTCGCCGCAATCAAACAGGTAATTCTTGCCGTTATCCAGCGTCACCAAAATAGAGGACTGAGCACGATCAGGATCAGGCAACGCAGCGCCGGTGCCAAGCATGGTTATCTTCACGTAAAACTCCTTCAAGCAGATAAAAACAGCCGACACCAGGACAGTGCCGATTTCCATAAAGTCATAAAGTTCTATTTTTAGGACTTTATGGAAAAAGTGTACACCTCGCCAACAAGACCGATAACCTGGTGTTTTTACCTAGAAGTGTTGTGAAGGCGCAGCGCGCCTGGGATAGCAGGCTTAGGGGCCGGGGGAAATTTCGGTCTGGATGCTCAGATACTTGGCAGGGTAAAAGACCTGGGCCGCATAAACCAATTGCTCAAAGCGGTTCAGAATCAGGCGGATTACTCGTACAACCGGCATTCCTATATCCATATTCAAGTGGCGCGCCAAATCCGCATCGGCTACCCGCACCGTCAGAGTCTGGCGAATAGTATGAATCTGCTCGCGCCCCAGTCGATTCAACACCAGCAACACAGGTTCCCGGCTTAATTCAGGCTGTAAAGTCTGGGCTACATGATCCAGCACATAGACCGTATTGAGGCTGTACGCCACGCCATCCGCGTAATTGATACGACTGGTCCACCAGTATTCATCGGGCAAACTCTGCCCTGTAATCTCGATGGGCAAGGCACTAACACCATGGCCTAGTTCCACCATGACCGAATCCAAACGCGTCAAATGTTCGATAAGCGCGTCCCAATTAGTCGGCAACATCAGCCAATGATCCTGCGCCACATCCCCAATCACGAACGTGCCCTTGCCACGCGTTCGCTCAATCAGCCCTTCATTCTCCAGCTCGTCCAGAGCCGCCCGCACCGTGGCGCGTGATACCCCGTATTCCTGCATCAGTTCTTCCAAGGTGGGAATACGAGTTCCCACCGGCCATTCGCCACGCTCCAAGCGCGCTCGCAAGGTATATTTCACCTTGAGCGACAGAGGCAATTTGGACTGTTTGCGCAGCGAAGAACGTGTGGGATCGGCCATACGAAGAGGCGATGAAGCACAGAGAAATGACAAGCTCACATCATAGCCTGCGACGGGATAAGCCGGCGAAATCCCAAAAAGGTTTAATCTTGAACAAGCAAGGCGTTTATTTTCGCAAGAGTTAGTAAACAAAAATTAAACGGATCGGATACATTATCCCAATCATTGCTTAACTCTTGATACGAGCCCGAGCCCATGGATGTTTTACCTTCCTCTGCCTCGCACTTGGCCCAAATTTACCTGCTCGGTACTTACCGACTGCTGGTACAAGGACAATCCCGCGCACAAGTCATTAATTACGATAAAGCGCGTATTTTGTTGTCCATGTTGGCGTTAGCGCAAGGCAAGCCCCTCAGCCGCAGTCGGCTGGCTGAAACAATCTGGCACGAAGATCCCATCAGTGTGGGTCGTGCCCGTTTGCGTCATGCCCTGCATGCCTTGCGACGCGCCTTTGAGGGCTGTGATCAGGCCCTGCACATTACCAACGACACACTGGCGCTGGACCCTAGCCATGCCCAGGTCGATGTACTGAGCCTGCTGCAACACCCCAGCCAGCCTGCACTAAGCGATCTGGAGCGCCTGAATCTGTATCAGGGCCCCTTACTGGGACAGGTCAAACTGCATCATGGCGAACAGTTACAAGACTGGTTACAAGATACACAGCAAAACATTCGACAAACTCTGTCGCAATGTCGTGACCGTTATATACAGTCCGGCCTGAGCACACTGCCTGCCCCGCAAGCAATCAGCTACTTGAAACGCTGGCTCTTGATCTGGCCAGAAGAAGAAAAGCTGCACCAGGAGCTGATTAGCCTGCTCAAGCAAGAGAACCAGCACGAAGCCGCCCTGCACGCTTACGAACAGTGCTCGGTCCTGCTGGCAGATCGCCTGGGCTGTGAGCCTAGCGCCCAGACACGCAGCCTGGTGGACTTGCCTCTGCGCCCTCTGACGATGACCGCCACGGCCTTGCCTACGCCGGTCATGCTGCGTCTTCGCCCCCTGGCCGCTGTTGGCTTTTGCTTGCGCTTTGAGCCCAGCCATCGCCATGCCCGCGAACAAGGCGGCACTCTGCTGGAACAAAACCGTCAGGCCTTGCAACGTTTAATTGAGCATCACGGCGGCTGGCCTTGCGAGGCTGGCCCCAATCAACTGATCGCCTATTTCGGTTATCCCGAACTGCAGGAGTCGCCGGTCAGCCAGGCCGCTGAACTGGCGCGTGCGGCCGCCACACTGCGCATGGACGAGCACATCAAAATAAGTATCGCCATTCATGCAGATTTAGCGATGGATGACCAAAGTGCCTATCCCGACCCCTGGGGCCAACTGGCGCAAATTGTGCTGCCCTTGAGCTGGGATTCTGTCCCCGGTGCACCACGTATCAGCCCACAAGCGGCACTGCGCCTGGACACCAAGAATATTCAAGGCCCGCTGGGCCGCCAGAGCGACGCGCTGTGGCTGAACCTGAGCCCTTCGGAAATTGACCATAGCCGTTTGACCAGCCGCGTGTATGGTCGCTCGCAAGAGTTCGACCATCTGGTACTGGCCTGGTCCAACATCGGGCCTAACCGCGCTTTGCATCATATTGCGATTCATGGCCGCGCCCATATTGGCAAAAGCTTGCTGGTGCATTCGCTGGCCGATTATGTTCAGAAAACGGCACACCACTGCATTCTGCTGCACTGCCGTGAAGATAAACGCCGGGTCGCCTGGCACCCTATTCGCCAGTGGCTGCACAAGCAGATTGCCGACCACATCACCACGCAAACCAGCAAGCCCTGCGATCCCTTTTCAATACAGACCTTGCAAGCGGCGCTAGACATTGGTCCCAAGCAGGCCCAGTCCTTGCATCAGTGGTTGAACAGCGGCCCCGAAGAACAGGAGCTCAATGAGCCATCCACGGCGCATATGGATTTGTTATTCAATCTGCTGAGCGGGCCGGGCAACTCGCCCCGTCGCCGTTTGCTGATTATTGAAAACGTACAGTGGGCCGACCCGCCTACTCACCGCCTGATCCGTTTGCTGGCCCATACCGCTCCGCGTCATCCGACCTTGCTGCTGACTACCAGTCGCAAGCCCGGCCACGGTCTGGAGCGGGCGGAGCACCTGAGCCTGCGAGCGCTGGATCGTTCCAGCATCAATAGCTTGTTAAGTGGTCAGCGCGCTCAACGCTTGGCCCGCGACAAACGCAGCCGTCTGGTTAAATTAAGCGCGGGCAATCCAGGCCATGCCAATGAGTTGCTGCGCTGCCACGAGCTGAATATCGAGTCCAGCGATGCCTGGTGCCTGACAGACCTGATCTGTACCCAATATCACAGCCTGTTGCCCGCCACACGCCACATTCTGGCCAGCATTGCTTTGTCTGAGCAAGCCACAGCCATCGACGAGCTGGCCCTGATGCTGCGCCTGGACCAAACCGCCCTCAGCAGCGGGCTGGACACGCTGGCAACTCTGGACCTGATCGATCTGCAGGACAAACAAGTATCCTGCCTGCCCCTGGTCGCACAGGCGCTGGAACGTGTAGCCATGCAGGACGAACTGCGGCAAGCCCACCATGCCATCGCCCAACACGGCATACGCCGTCGCCATCCGCCCGAACATATTGCAAAGCATTTATGCGAGGCCGAAAGAGCAGAAGCCGCTTTCTGGTGGCAACGTGCTGCCCGAGAAGCGCTGGCACAAAACGAGCTGCGTCAGTCCAGCCAGTACCTGCAACGCTCGTTGAATCGCAGCGAATTGATTGATGACTTGCAAGTACGCCAGACTCTGCAGTTTGAGTGCCGCATGTTGCAAGGCGCCATTGAATCCTCGCTATACGGCCCGGCCTCCGCCTCCACCGCGATGGCCTACGAGCTGGGGCACGAGCTCAAAGACGAACAGGACTCGGACCAGGTGATGATCAGCCTGTGGACCGCCTGGTCTGCTTTTCAAGCACAAGGCAACTTTGAACAAGCCTTGCAAAAAGCCCGCCAGCTACTGGCCCTGGCCAATGAAACCAGCCATGACCAGAACCGCAGTTGGGCCTTGTACGCCATTGGCCAGCACGAGCTGTGGAAAGGCAATGTCAACAACGCCATCCAGACGCTGAACCTGAGTCTGGCCGTGTTTGACGACTTGAGAGAACAGAACAACCGTCAGGCCATTGCCGAACATTTCCCCCAATCCATTACCTTGGGCACCTTGAGTGTCGCCCTGGCCTTGAAAGGCGATATGGATGCGGCCCAGCAGCACGCCGTTCTGGCCCTGCAAAGCCTGCGTTCGGATACCGCTTTTTCACTACGCGCCATCACCCATCTATTTGTGATGCAGTCGTACTACCTGATGGAGCAATTGGATGACTGCCAGCAAGTGGCCGAGCTGTCCTTGCAAGAGCTGCAGCAATCGCATAACCCTGAGCCCTGGTCAGCGTTAAGCCGCTCCTTCCTGCACTACTGCCAAGTTATGCTGCATGGTCGCGAATCCAGCCTGCAAGCCTTGCTCGACTGCGTGCAAACGGCCCAATACGGCCTGCCCATCAGTACCGATGGTCTGATGAGCCGTATTGCCCGCGCCTTGATTCGCCTGGGCCGCAGCAACGAGGCCATGCCCTGGCTGGACAAAGCCGCCGCTCAGGGCCTGCGCTATGCCATCAACATCCTGAGCTCCGAGCTGCACTGCGTGCGGGGAGACGCCTGGATGGCATTGGGCGAGAACGGCCACGCTTTACAAGAATGGAATCTGGCCGAGCAAAGCATGGAAACGTACGGCTTATATCGCTACGCCGACTGGATTCAGGTACGCCGCACTGCTGTGCAAAAACTGAATGTCTAGCAATCCAACGTAGCGTCTTGAATTGCAATGCCCCCTGATGAGCTACAGCAACCACTCAATGGGTAAGATAGACAAGAAGCCCACCCCGGCCCGCCGCCAAATACTGGCATCGGGTTCGGTATGGAACAAACGCTGGGTGCCGTCTTCGTTCAATTGAATCCAGACCAGCTCCCCTTGTTCATCCAGTTCCACTCGATAGCTGCGGTAAGGCAAGGTCTGGTCGAACCCCTTGGACAGGGCCTGGGCCATTTCCGGGCTTTCAATAATAAAACCCAACTCAGTATTCAAATTGACCGAGCGCGGATCAAAGTTAAACGAGCCCACAAATAAGCGTTTGCCATCCACCGCAAAGGTCTTGGCATGCAAGGCCGAGCCGGAGCTGCCAAAAGGCCCGGAGCCATGGCGGGTCGGTTTGTCCAGGGTAGGCCGCAATTCCCACAGCTGCACACCCGCTTCCAGCAAGGCCTTGCGGCGTTTGGCATAGCCCGCATGAACCGCAGTAACGTCAGTGGCGGCCAGCGAGTTGGTCAGAATACGTACCCGCATTCCTGGCCTGGCCATCATGTCCTCAAAGGCGCGTACCCCTGCCGCAGTTGGTACAAAGTAAGAGGACACCAGATCCACTTGGCTAGTGGGTTTGCCCAGCAAATGGTCCATTTGCCAGACCATTAATTGTTCGGGATTCACAGGACCCAAGGCCTTGGCCGGATCATCGCTAACCATAGAGGTGCGCGCCCACTGGAAATCCAGCTCACCCTGCACCAGATTGCTGACCAGGTCCGATTCACGCAGTACGGTCTGATAGTCTTTGGCGCGCGGTTGGGCCTCTGCTTCATCCAGTTGGTTCTTGAAAGACACCAGGGCCTCCGGGCCGCCGGTATTGATCAGTCTGTCTACCGGATAGGCAGACTGGCTGGCCCAGTAACGGTCAAAATCCTTGGACACGTCCTGCACCACAGAACCAATGGCCATTACATCCAGGTCTGCAAACAAGACGTCCTGGGTAGCACCAAAGTACTCATCACCCACATTGCGTCCACCAATAATGGTGACCTGGTTATCCACGGTGAAAGACTTGTTGTGCATACGCCGGTTCAGGCGGGAGAAGTCCGTCAGAAAACCCAACGACTTAGGCCAGCGCAGCACAAAAGGGTTGAACAGTCGTACCTCAATATTAGGGTGCGCATTCAAGGCGGCCAAGGTATCGTCCAGACCCGTAATGCCATTGTCGTCAATCAACAAACGCACCCGTACACCGCGCTCGGCCGCTTGCAGCAAGGTACCCAGCATCAGGGTGCCGGTGGTATCACCACGCCAGATGTAATACTGCACATCCAGCGTTTTTTGCGCCGCAACGGCCAGCAAGGCACGGGCTGCATAGGCATCATGTGGATCGTACAAAGGATAGATACCCGACAAGCCTGGATGTTGCTGCACCATCGGGGCCACGGCATGGCCAATCAGGGTGTCTTGCGCCTGATCCAGCGACAAGGCCACACTCTGGCTACGCCCATCCAACGACGGCAAGGCACAGCCTGCCAGGCTGACCAACAAGGTGCCGCCCACGATCAAGCTGCGCCAAAAACGGGGTGTCGCTTGCCTCTTTGTACGACGTATAGTCGGCTTCTTGGCGGGATCGATTTTCATAGAAGCATCTCGGTGGACATGGATATCGCTCCACATAGTAGCACCGCCACCTGCTCGGGCCAGCCGCCTCTTTTGACAATCAGCACTTGCGGCAAGTGACAGGCCGGACAACAATAAAGCACCTGCCCATACTTTAAACTTGAAACAAGTAGCATGCCTCCCGCAACAGCCTCCGCTTTACTGCCCCGCCACCTTGCCATCATGCTGCTGTTATTGCTGGGCAGCTCCTTCGCCGCCAACCACATTGCAGCCAAAGTAGCGCTGGACCACGGTACCGGCCTGATCATCTCGGTTATTTTCCGCTCGGCGGCAGCCACCCTGGCCCTGACCCTGTTGCTGATCTGGCGCAAGCAGGCTTTGTATGTCCCACGCCCCTACATAAGCTGGCAGTTGCTGCTTGGTGCCCTCATCACCGTGCAGTGCATGCTGATTTACTCCTCGATTGCCCGCATTCCGGTGGCCCTGGCTTTGCTGGTCGCCAATATGTACCCGATTCTGCTGGCCATTTTGACCTGGGTGCTGGGTGGACACCGGCCTACTCGCAAGACATCGATCATCATGTTGGCCATTCTGGGCGGCCTGCTGCTGGCACTGGACGCACCCAGCCTGATCTCGGGTGCAACAGTAGATTCCCAATGGATATTAGGCGTGGTGTGCAGCCTGCTGACCGCGCTAGCCTTTGCTATTGGCCTGTGGATTACAGAAAATAAACTGGCCCCCTTGCCCGGTCTGGTACGCAGTTTCTGTACCATCAGTCAGACACTGGTGTGTCTGATCGCACTTAGCCCGTTGGGACTGCTACCAGGCGGCTCGTCCCTACCCAACGATGCCATCGGCTGGTTCGCCCTGTCTCTGGTGTGTGTGCTGTATAGCACCGGTTTTGTGACGCTGTTTGTGCTGGCTCCACGGCTGGACATGACTCGCAACGCCCCCTTCATGAACATGGAGCCCGTCGCTTCTCTGATACTGGGCTGGCTGATTTTGAAGCAAACCCTGAATTCCACCCAATTGCTGGGCGGAGCCGTCGTGTTAAGTGGCATTGTGGCGCTGGCCTATCAGCGCGCACCCCGCAAGTAAAACGCAGGGCCTATTCCATTGCCAGGAGCCGCTGCCAGACACGCGGCAAAACCTGCAAAAGGTCCTCTGGAATCAAACCAGGGCCAAACTCCAAAGCGGCCTGCGAATGCAGCCAGACAGCGGCACCCGCCGCCTCAAAGGCAGGCATGCCTTGAGTCTGCAAACCACACACCAGCCCTGCCAGCACATCACCACTACCACCGGTAGCCAGCCAGGGCGGCGCGCAGGCATTGATCAAAGCCCGCCCATCCGGTGCAGCAATAATCGTGTCCGCCCCCTTCAACACCATCACAGCCCCGCATTGCCGAGCCGCCAGACGCGCTGCTTCCAATCGATCCAACTGCGCATCAAACACACGGGCAAACTCCCCCGAATGAGGGGTCAAGACGCAATGCTCATGCACCGCCTCCAGCAATTGCTGGGGCTGCGCCGCAAAACTGCTGATGGCATCTGCATCCAAGACACAAGGCCGCCCTGTAGCCAGCAGCGCCAGCGTCAAGCGGCGGGTTTCTTCGCCCAGCCCTGCCCCTGGCCCCACCAACCAGGCACGAATGCGCTCGTCCTGAGTGATGCTCTGGTCCAGGGGAGACACCATGATGCTGTCCAAGGCTGAGGCATACACAGGCCAGACCGATAGCGGCACAGCCATGCTGACCAGCCCTGCCCCAGCACGTTGGGCGGCACGGGCCGCCAGACGGCTGGCTCCGGTCATGCGATCGCCACCGACAACCAATGCATGGCCGCGTGTGTATTTATGGCTATGGGCGCCTAACTGCGGCAAATAGCGGCGCCACAGCGTCGGTTCATTCAGCCAGGTAGTGGCCTCTTGCAAAGCCGGGGCGGGCATACCAATATCAGCCAGCTCCAGCTTTCCGCACAAATCCCGCCCTGGATACAGCACATGCCCCGGTTTGTAGCGCACAAAGCTCACCGTCACGGAAGCTGGGGCAACAAGACCACGTACCTGCCCGTTTGCCCCATCCAGCCCTGAGGGCACATCAATCGCGCAGACGGGCACCTTGGACGCGGCCAGGGCCTGTATCAGGGCTGCTGTCTCGCCCTCCACGGGGCGGTCCAGACCCGCGCCCAGCAGACCATCCACCACCACCGAAAAGCGCCGAAAATCCGGGCACTGGCTTTCCCAACGGCCTTGCCATTGTGTTTGCGCCCAGGCCGCGGTCCCTTGCCGTGCCGACGGATCGACCAAGCTAAAGACAGAGACGACCCGCCCCTGTTCGCGCAATATCTGCGCGGCCACCAAGGCATCGCCACCGTTATTGCCCGGCCCACATAAAAACAGCACCGCCCCTTGCGGCCAATGCCGTTGTACAGCGCGCGCCACAGCATGGGCGCAAGCCTGCATCAACTGCTGGATCGAGACCCCAAAACCCGGTGCAGCCGCATCCATGCTGGCGCATTGCACCGGGCTGTACAGCGCCTGCTTTCCCGGGGCTGCACTCAGGGGCAAAAAACCATACTGGGACACGAAAGACATGGCAGGCTCACAAGGACAGAAATAAAAACGTCTTACGCCGCGCAGGCTAACGCCTGCCTGCAGCCCCGGGTGGAAACATCCTTAGTCTTGGGGCGGCCCGGCAACAAAAAGAACGGGTCACGCCCGTTCTCTTATCTTAATGTGAATCCCCGGAATGCAGAACTGTGCCTGCTGGCGTGTCCCAATGCCTAGACCGACTGTTGCTCCTGCCTGTCCTTAACCGACCCGACCGACAATTCACGCGGCACATCCACCCCATTTTTAATAGCGATGATCTCGGCCATGATGCTGACAGCAATCTCTGCCGGGGTCTTGCTGCCTATATATAAACCAATCGGACCTTTGAGCCTACCGATTTCCTCGGCCGTCAGGTCAAAATATTCAGCCAGCCGTTCGCGCCGGCTCTGGTTATTACGCCGCGAGCCAATCGCCCCCACATAGAAGGCACTGCTCTTGAGCGCTTCCAGCAAGGCCATATCATCCAGCTTGGGGTCGTGCGTCAAAGCCACAATCGCGGTGCGCCGATCCGGCACGCACGCAATGACCTCGTCATCAGGCATGCCAGTGACCACACGCGCCCCAGCCACGCTCCAGCCTTGAATATGCTCGCTGCGCGGGTCGCACACCGTCACATCAAAGCCATTGAACAGGGCAATGGTGGCCACATATTCAGACAACTGCCCGCCCCCGATCAGCAAAAGCCGATACGCGGGACCAAACGTTAACGATAAATGCTCCTGACCAAGATGCAAGGCCGTTGGCACCCGCGTGGCGCTACCCCAGGCCTGGCCTGTTTGCAGATCCACATGGCGTTGCACCAGATGGCGCTGATCCAGCAAGGCCAGCACGTGCGCCAACGCTTCTGGGCAAGGATTGAACTCCACCAGCAAACGAATCGTGCCACCGCAAGGCAGGCCAAAACGATGGGCTTCATCGGCACTGATGCCATAGGTCAGCAACTGGGGACGAGCATCACCGTGCAAGCGCGGGTCAGCGCCTTGGGGATCGTGATAGGCGCGAATCAAATCGTCCTCGATGCAACCACCCGAGACAGACCCGACCACGGCCCCGGCCTTTTCCAGCGCCATGATGGAACCTTCAGGCCGTGGAGACGAGCCCCAGGTCTGCACAACCGTCACCAGAATGGCGTCGCGACCTTGTGTGCGCCAGTCATGCAACTGCCGCAGTACCCTAACATCCAGGCTCTCCATGCTCGTCTCCTACCTTTCCTATGTTTACTTGAATACCGGCATGCCGCCATCGCCCGAATCATCGAAGGGATTCATGTCAGCGCCGTATTCGTCCTGCATTTCTATGGTGACCGTGCTGGGGTCCACTTTGGCTCCGGTCCCTTTGTAGTGCGTCACCATGCCGGGAAACAACAGCACAATGGCAATCATCACAATCTGGATGCCGATAAACGGCACGGACCCCCAGTAGATGTCGCCGGTAGCCACCCCTGCGATCTTCTTTTTAGTCACTTTGTCGATGTAATCGTCTTTAGGCGCCACCGAGCGTAAATAAAATAGTGAGAAGCCAAATGGTGGATGCATAAAGGATGTTTGCATATTAACGGCTAAGATCACGCCGAACCAGATCAAATCGATACCCATCTTGTCGGCTACCGGTGCCAGCAAGGGCACGATGATGAAAGCCAGCTCGAAGAAATCCAGAAAAAAGGCCAACACAAACACCAG
>SMEP01000281.1_pt1 | contig 16071 bp, 15 predicted proteins | sample 2456231 | NCBI WGS metagenome assembly SMEP01 (sample SAMN10132595, study PRJNA489261) | soil metagenome | isolation source: day1 control-silty clay loam soil ammended with raw manure from dairy cow... | place: USA | collected 2015-05-15
TCGTCAGGGCTTGTTACGTGGCTGAACCAAAACGGTAGCTGGACACCGTTAAACCGCCAAAGGCCTGGGTTTCATGGTGAAAGCGGTGGGCAGCATCACCACGGGCTGCACCCGCTGCCACCATGACGGGAACCAGGTGGTCTTCCCGTGGATGGGCGATGCGGGCAGCAGGGGCGTGCTCCCAAGCCATCAAGGCCTGGCGACGGGTGTCAGGATCGTCTTGGCTCAGGCTTTCGTGCAACCAGGTATCAAACTGGGCCGAGGGTTCAACCCCACCCGCACCCATATTGCGTAAGTTGTGATAGCTCAGGCCGCTGCCAATTATCAGTACATCTTGATCACGCAAGGGGGCCAGTGCTTGCCCTATGGCGTAGTGCAGGGCGGGGTCGTAATTGGCGTGAATGGACAGTTGCACCATGGGTATGGTGGCTTGCGGGTAAATCACGTAAGCGGGCACAAAAGCGCCGTGGTCAAAACCGCGCTGTGCATCCAGTTGCGTAGGCACACCAGCGCTTTCCAGCAATTCACTGACTTGTTGGGCCAGGGCCGGATCGCCAGGAGCAGGGTACTGAATCTCGTAGGTATGCGAGGGAAAACCGTAATAGTCGTACACCATGTTCGGCTGCGGGGCGGAGGCGATCAGTAAGTGGGCCTGTTCTGCCTCCCAGTGGGCGGAGACCATCAAGATCGCTGTAGGCGTACGGCCCAATTGGCGCGGAATATCCTGTAAGGCAGTACGCAACGGTGCATACATGGTTTGCGCTTCAGGCATCCAGGGCCAGGGTCCGCCACCGTGCGAGATGAAGTAGGTAGGCATTGTCATGATGATCTCTCGCCCCTGCCCTGATAGGGGCAGGGGATAAAGGGTTGAACGGGGCGGATTAGGCTTTGCCGCGACCTGCGTCTACGCTCCAAGGGCCTGGGCCAGCGGCGGCCAGATACAGGAAAATAAAGCAGAACAGTACGGCTGTTTCCCCACTATTGAGGATAGGCGTTGCAAAGGTGCTGGCGCTGGCATGGCCAATAAAGTAGGCGAAAGCGCAGAGGCCAGATGCAATAAAGGCAGCAAAACGCGAGAACAGACCAATGAGCAACAAGGCTCCCAGGATCAGTTCCAGGACACCCGCAATGCCGTATATCGATGCAATTTGCAGGTTCGCAAACATCTCTACTTTGGGGAAACCCAGGATTTTGGCAGTACCGTGTGTCAGCAAAAGATAGCCTGCGACGATGCGCAGCAGACTAAGCAAGCGAGGAGTCCAGCTAGAGGTAAGGGCGCTCATGTATTTTCCTTTGGAAAGTTGACAGTATCGGTAAAAGAAGCGGTATGGCCGGTTTGAAGAAAAGGGTCTGTGTAAGACATGAGGCACTTCAGCCTTGTTCTGGTCCTGCCCATCCAAGGCCCAGACAGGCACCGGCTTACCGCTCTTTGAAGATTAATCAATTACTATCAGGAAATAAACAGCCCTATTTTCATTAGTTACTTTCTTATTAGGAAAGCATGGATACGATTCAGAGTTTGCGGGTGTTCCGGGAGATCGTGGCGGCGGGCAGCTTTGCAGCGGCCGCGCAACGTTTGGATATGTCGGCGCCTATGGTCAGCAAACATCTAGCCAATCTTGAAAATCAGCTGGGTGCCCGCTTGCTTCATCGCAGCAGCCGCCGTTTGAGCCTGACAGAGTTGGGGCAGACCTACTTTGATTACTGCTTGCAGGCGCTCGATACCTTGGAGCGGGGTCAGCAGGCTTTGTCAGGCTCCGAACATCAACCACAAGGGGTTCTGCGGGTCACTGCGCCCGTGTGGTTCGCGAATCGTAAAGTGGCGCAACTGTTGCTGGATTACCAAATTCGTTTCCCCGAGGTCACACTGGATATGAGCCTGAGCAATCACAAAGTGGATTTGGTGGCGGAAGGCTTTGATTTGGCCTTGCGGGTGATGCGTGAACCTGCGCCACACCAGATTGCGCGGCTTATTTGCCCCACACCGTTCCATCTGGTGGCCAGCCCGCAGTTTGTGGCCAAGCATGGCATGCCACGTAATTGTGCGGAGGTGATGCGACTGCCCGCCATCAGCCCCAGCTATTTGCAGCAACCCAGCTTTGATTTTCTGGGGCCGGAGGGGCCGGAGTCCCTGCGCCTGAATCCGCTGATGCGCTCGGATAACACGAATTTGACTTACTACAGTGCGTTAGGCGGGGCTGGCCTGGCCTATCTGCCCGAGTGGCTGGTAATGGATGATCTGAACAGTGGTCGGCTGCTGCGTCTGTTGCCAAACTACACCGAAGAGCTGCAGCAACTGCACGCTGTCTATGCCAGCCGTCGCTATTTGACGCCTAAAGTACGCAGTTTTATCGACTTCTTATTGGAAGAACTGGCGGTTCCTGGCAAGTGACGGGCCACAACACGCTAAAATGCTTTTCGTCTCCATCTTTTTCATACTCTGTCATGTCGGCTAATAACGATAATCGTCGCAATTTTGTGCGCTTCTCCCTGGAACAGGGCCCCTACTTCTTCAATGCCGGCCTGTTCAATACGGGACGCAGCGTGGGTCAGCTGGCCCGCTTTTATGCCCAGGCTTTGCTGGATTCGAGCGTGTCGTTCGACATGCTGTTCGGGCCTGCCTACAAAGGTATTCCTTTGGCAGCGGCAACATCGATTGCGCTGGCCGAGCATCCTCAAATCGGTGATCGTGACGTGCCCTTTGCGTTCAACCGCAAAGAAGCCAAAGACCACGGCGAAGGCGGCACCTTGGTGGGCGCTCCCTTGCAAGGCAAGGTTGTGATTATTGATGACGTGATCACCGCCGGTACGTCCGTGCGTGAATCCATGCAAATCATCAAAGCGGCCGGTGCTGAGCCTGCCGCTGTGCTGATTGCTCTGGATCGTATGGAACGCGCGGGTAATGACCAGGAGCTGTCTGCTCATTCTGCAGTGCAGGAAGTTGAACAGGCTTATGGCATTCCTGTGATCAGCATTGCATCCTTGGCGGACATCATGGCCGTGCTGGCCGATGATACGACTTTGGACGCCCATGCGCCCCAGGTCAAAGCCTACCGCGACCGTTACGGCGTTTGATCGGCAGCGTTTTGAGCTGTAAAAAAAACACCAGGCCAAAGCCTGGTGTTTTTGTATCCGCTACGCGAAAAGACTGGATTTAGGTATCTAGCTTTTGCTTGAGCATATCGTTGATCTGCTGCGGATTGGCCTTGCCTTTGGCAACCTTCATGACCTGACCGACCAAAGCGTTGAAGGCTTTGGGTTTGCCGGCGCGGTGCTGTTCGACGATGCTGGGGTTGGCCGCCAGTACTTCATCTACCATGGCGCCAATCGCACCTGCGTCGTTGATCTGCTTCAGACCACGGGCGTCGACGATGGCATCGACATCGCCGTTCAGTTCGCCATCCCATTGCGCCGCAAATACATCACGGGCAATCTTGTTGGAGATGGTGCCGTCTGCGATACGGGCAATCAGCTGAGCCAATTGTGCGGGACTGACTTTGGAGTGCTCGATGCTCAGCTCTTCACGGTTCAAGGCAGCCGACAGCTCGCCCAGCACCCAGTTGGCGGCCAATTTGGCATTCGCACTGGAACCTGCTTGCAAGATGGCTTCAAAGAAGTTCGAGGTGGCACGGTCTACGGTCAGTTGCGACGCATCGTAACGGCTCAGCTCAAATTCCTGCTCGAAGCGAGCCAGTTTTTGTGCAGGCAGCTCGGGCATGTCCTGACGAACCTGTTCGATCCATTCTTCGCTGATCAGCAGTGGTGGCAGATCGGGATCGGGGAAGTAGCGATAATCGTGCGCATCTTCTTTGCTGCGCATGCTACGCGTTTCATCACGGTCCGAGTCGTACAGGCGGGTTTCCTGTACAACTCTGCCACCATCTTCAATCAGCTCGATCTGACGGCGCACTTCGTATTGAATGGCGCGTTCCAGAAAACGGAAGGAGTTGATGTTCTTCAGTTCGCAGCGTGTGCCCAGTTCTTTCTGGCCTTTAGGGCGTACCGAGACGTTGGCGTCCACGCGGAACGAGCCTTCCTGCATATTGCCATCACAAATGCCCAACCAGACGACCAGGCTGTGCAAGGCGCGGGCATAGCCCACGGCTTCAGCGGCCGAGCGCATTTCGGGTTCGGACACGATTTCCAGCAGCGGGGTACCCGCGCGGTTCAAGTCGATCCCAGTGCTGGATTCGCCGTATGGGCCACGGAAATTTTCGTGCAGGGATTTACCGGCATCTTCTTCCAGGTGGGCACGAGTCAGATTGATGGTCTTTTCTTCTTCACCCAGCATGAAGCTGACAGTGCCGCCGCTGATGACCGGAATTTCCATCTGGCTGATCTGGTAGTTCTTGGGCAGATCAGGGTAGAAATAGTTTTTGCGCTCAAACACGGAGCGGGGGGCAATATGGCCACCCACAGCCAGACCCAGGCGGATAGCCCGTTCGGCTGCGCCACGGTTAAAGACGGGCAGTGCGCCGGGCAGGGCCATGTCCACTTCGTTGGCTTGCGTATTAGGCAAAGCGCCAAAGCGGGTGCTGCTGCTGGAGAAGATTTTGGATTCGGTCGAGAGCTGGGTATGGGTTTCCAGCCCGATCACAATTTCCCATTCCATTATTGTTGTCCTGGTTGACGTTGATGCCAGTCGGTGACTTGCTGGAAGCGGTCGGCGATGGCCAGCAATTGGCCTTCGCGGAAGTAGTTGCCAATAATCTGCAGGCCGATGGGCAAGGGGCGCTCATCGTTGCTGAAACCGCAGGGGATGGACATAGCGGGCAAGCCAGCCAGGCTGACGCCCAGCGTGTAGATATCGCCCAGCCAGTCGGTAGTGGGGTCTTCAATGGTGGTGCCCAGTTTGCGGCCCAAAGCCGGGGTGACGGGGCCCAGGATCAGATCGCACTGTTCAAAGACTTTTTGGAAGTCGTCCACAATCATGCGGCGCACGCGTTGGGCTTGCAGATAGTAGGCGTCGTAGTAGCCGTGGGAAAGTACATAGGTGCCCACCAGGATTCGACGTACTACTTCAGGGCCAAAGCCTTCGGAGCGCGAACGGGAGATCATGCTGCTCAGGTCGGTGTACTGATTGGCACGGTGGCCAAAGCGTACGCCGTCAAAGCGCGACAGGTTGGTCGAGGCTTCGGCTGGGCTGATGACGTAATAAGTAGGAACGGACAGCTCGGTCAAAGGCAGTTGCACGGTGACGCGCTCTGCACCCAGGCTTTCGTAGGTTTTCAGTGCCGCTTCAATGGCATCCGCCACCACGGGGTCCAGACCAGGGCCAAAGAACTGGGCGGGGACACCAATGCGCAAGCCTTTCAAAGGCTGGCTGCCTTGGGCCTCGTGCTGAGACTGCTGTTGTTCAAACTGCTGACGAATACGGGCGCCTGTATTGGGCTGATCGTCGCAAAACTCCAGGCTGGTGGCATCTTGCGGGTCAAAACCACACATGGTTTCAAGCAGATCCAGCAGGTCACGGGCATTGCGGGCAATCGGGCCGGCCTGATCCAGGCTGGAGCCGTAAGCAATAATGCCAAAGCGCGAAATAGTGCCGTAGGTAGGTTTAATGCCGCTGACGCCACACAGGGCGGCAGGACCGGCTACCAGGCCAGCGGCAACAGCTGCGGCAGAACCACCCGAAGAACCACCGGGAACCATGGAATGATCCCAAGGGTTACGCACGGGGCCAAAGACCGAGCTTTCATTGCGCGAGCCCATGGCGAACTCGTCGCAGTTGAGCTTGCCCAGCGAAACGGCACCAGCCGTTTGCAGCTTGGTGACGACCGTGGCGTTAAAGGGGCTGAGATAGCCTTCCAGCATTTTGCTGCAGGCGGTGGTCTGCCAATCCTTGGTGACGAACAAATCTTTGTGGGCAATCGGGATGCCGGTCAAGGGGCCTGCCTTGCCTTGGCCGATCAGGGCATCGGCGGCATCGGCCTGGGCCAGGGTCAAGGCGGCGTCCTGCTGCACAAAGGCATTAAGCTCTTTTTGGCGGGCGCTATTGTCCAAGGCTTGTTGGGCCAGCTCGCGGGCACTGACAGATTTGTTGTGCAGGGCTTGGCGCAGCGCTGCGATTGTCGCGAATTCAGGGGTAAAAGACATGGTTTTGCTTTATTCGATGACCGTGGGCACCAGAAACAGGCCATCCTGCTCGGCGGGGGCGTTGCGCATCATGGCCTCGCGGCTTTCTACTGTGCCGGAGGGGAGTGCTTTGTCCTCGCGCAGGCGCAGACTGATCTGCTGGCGAGCGGACAAAGGGTGAGCCATAGGCTCAACGCCTTGAGTATCAACGGTTTGCAAGGTCTGGATCAGGCCCAGGATGCGCGTTAAATCGTGCTCGACCTGGGAGGCTTGTTCGGCAGAAAGATCAAGGCGCGCCAGTTGCGCAATACGGGCAACATCCTGTTCAGTGATAGACATGTGGGTGGGTACTGGAAAATGAGTAATAAAAAAATGCGGAAATCGGTCAGTTAAGGACAGTTTGGCACTTTTACAGCAAACGCGGGGGTTACAGAACTTAACTGACCATTAAAACAGTCCTAATGTAGAGCAATTATAAGTTATCATTGACCGTTTCCTTCCCAGGTATTTTTGAATTCGTTGCCTGGTTCTTGTGCCTGTCGTTTTACGCTTGAGTTCCGCGCCGAATTTACCTGCCTTTTTCCCCAAACACTTTACACTTTGCGCGCCCATGTTCGGATTCCTACGCAGTTACTTTTCCAGCGATATGGCAATCGACCTCGGTACGGCCAATACCCTTATCTATGTACGCGGCAAGGGTATCGTACTGGATGAACCGTCCGTTGTAGCCATCCGCCACGAAGGTGGACCTAATGGTAAAAAAATCATTCAGGCCGTCGGGCAGGAGGCCAAGCAGATGCTGGGTCGGGTGCCTGGCAATATCGAAGCCATCCGACCCATGAAGGATGGTGTAATTGCGGACTTTACTGTGACCGAGCAGATGCTCAAGCAGTTCATCCGCATGGTGCATCCACGCAGCATGTTTGCCCCCAGCCCACGCATTATTGTGTGTGTGCCCTGCGGCTCCACCCAGGTGGAACGTCGCGCCATCAAAGAATCTGCATTGGGTGCCGGTGCCAGCAAGGTCTACCTGATTGAAGAGCCCATGGCGGCCGCAATCGGTGCGGGCCTGGCCGTGTCCGATGCCAGCGGCTCCATGGTGGTCGATATTGGTGGTGGTACGACGGAAGTGGCAGTGATCTCTTTGGGCGGAATGGTCTATAAAGGATCGGTTCGCGTCGGCGGCGATAAATTTGATGAAGCCATTATTAATTACATCCGTCGCAATTACGGAATGCTAATTGGTGAACCAACCGCTGAGTTGATCAAAAAACAGATCGGTTCTGCATTCCCTGGCACTGAAATTCGTGAAATTGAAGTCAAGGGTCGCAATTTGTCCGAAGGGGTGCCACGCAGTTTCACCGTTTCGTCCAACGAGATTCTGGAATCGCTGACTGATCCCTTGAATCAGATCGTCTCTGCCGTTAAAACAGCTCTGGAACAAACTCCCCCTGAACTGGGTGCAGATATCACCGACAAGGGCATTGTCCTGACTGGCGGTGGTGCTCTGGTACACGATCTGGATCGTCTGCTGCAGGAAGAAACCGGTTTGCCCGTCGTGGTGGCCGAGGATCCCTTGACCTGCGTGGTGCGAGGTTGCGGCGAGGCTCTGGAACATCTGGAGCGTCTGGAGTCTGTGTTTATTTACGATTGATCTTTGCTTGACCCCCAAGGCAGTGCTCTGCTTGTGGGGGCAAGTGATCGAGTGCTTGATTAATGCGAGAACAAGGCTCCATCCGGCTATTTAGGCGAGGCTCATCCGCTGAGCTGCGTCTGGCCGCTCTTTTGGTGCTGGCAGTCGCCTTGTTGATTACTGACTCTCGCTATGCGGTGCTCGAGCCGGTGCGTCAAGCCGTGGCCACCGTGCTGTATCCCTTTCAGCGCGTCATGCTGGCCCCGCGCGATCTAGTCACGTACTTCAGTAGCTGGACCGACGCCGCCTCTACCGCCCGATCTGAAAAAGAAGCTTTGCAGCGCCAGCGTATCGAGTTGGCGCAATTATCGACCCACGCAGCCCAGCTTTCCGCCGAGAACGAGCAATTGCGCCGTTTGCTGCAGGTGGCCGATACCGTCACCCAGCCGTCTGTCGCTGTAGAAGTTCTTTACGAGCCCCCGAATGGCTACGCCCGTCACCTGGTTTTCAATAAAGGCTCGGCCAGTGGCATTCGTGCCGGCATGCCAGTGATTGATGAAGGCGGGGTGGTCGGGCAAGTGGTACGTGTTACGCGCTTTACCTCTGAAGCCGCCTTGATTACCGACGATAAAGTCTCGGTGCCGGTACAGGTATTGCGCAATGGCCTGCGTCTGATCGCGTTTGGTGGCAATCCCGGTGGCAAGGTGGAAGTCCGTTATCTCACGGGCGATGTAGACCTGGAACCGGACGACACCTTGATTACCAGCGGTATTGGCGGTTTGTTCCCCGCCGGTTTACCCGTCGGTACTGTCGATAGTATCGAACGTGATGATGCCTCGGGTTTTGCGCTGGCTTTGGTGACACCCTTATCCCACCCCGAGCGTTACCGCCATTTTCTGATTCTGTTGGTGCCCGAGAGCGAACGCTCTCTTGAAGAGGACGATGCCAATGATGCGACGCGCTGAGTCCCAGAATACCTCTAGCCGTAAAACTAAGACGTCTTCGCTGGGTAGTTTGCAGCCTATCGACAGCAGCCCGTTTTCGCGCGCCTCCAGCCCCTGGTTGGTGTGGGGCTCGATCCTGCTGATGTGGCTAAGCTCCATGTTGCCCTGGCGCCTGCTGCCCTTTGCCCCCGATATGCTGATGCTGGTGTTGGCCTTTTGGGCCGTACACGAGCCGCGTCGGGTGCCTATGTCCCTGGCTTTTGTGCTGGGCATTTTGCTTGATGTACATGATGGCAGCTTGTTGGGCGAGCACGCTCTGGCCTATGTGCTGGTGGTGTACGGCGCTTTGCTGCTGCGTAAGCGTATATTGAATTTTGGGATGTGGATCCACTGCCTGCACATGGCTGTAGTCATGCTGCTGGCTCAGCTGATCGTACGGGTGTTGCATGCTTGGCTGGTGGGTGAGTGGTCCGGTTGGGAGTGGGCAGGTGGCGCCCTGCTGACCGCCGCCTTGTGGCCGCTGGCCGATAGTGTGTTGTTCTTGCCGCAGCGACGTCTGGACGAGTCCGACTCCGGTTCGTCCTGATCGGTAGGGCGGCCATGTTTGAATTCAAAAAAACCTCGCATCAGTTACGTCAGCGCATGTTGTTTCGTGCGCTGGTGGCGGCCGTTCTGGCCTGCGTACTGTTAGGGGTGTTGGGCGTGCGCTTGTGGTATTTGCAAGTGGTGCGCTACGAAGGCTTCGCCGCCCGAGCCGATCAAAACCGTATTGCTGTCATCCCGATTACCCCTAGACGGGGTGAGATCCTGGACCGTAATGGTGAAGTCTTGGCGCGTAATTACCGGGACTACACCTTGTCTGCTGTGCCTGCCAGCCTGGGCGCGCCCCTGGACGATGTGCTGGATCGGGTTGGGGAGCTGGTCGAGCTCAGCCCCCGTGATCGGCGTCGGTTCAAGCAGAGCGTGGCGCAAAACAGCCGATATGCCGAAACCCTGCTGCGCAATAACCTTAGCGATGAAGAAGCAGCCTGGTTCTCTGCTCATGCCTTCAAATTTCCGGGTGTGACTTTGCAGGCCCGCTGGGTGCGCGAATACCCTCAAGGCGAGGCTGCGGCCCACGTGCTGGGCTATGTAGGTCGTATTTCCGAGGGCGACCAGCAGCGTCTGGAAGAAACCGGGCAAACCGGTAACTACCGTGGCACGCAAGTCATCGGTAAAAAAGGAATTGAAAAGACCTGGGAAAAAACATTGCACGGCCGTACCGGCATCGAGGAGGTCGAAGTGGCTGCGTCGGGCCGCCCGGTGCGTACGCTTAGCCGGGTAGACCCGGTACCCGGTGCCAGCTTGCGCCTGTCGCTGGATATTGGCTTGCAGAAAATGGCCGAGGCCATGTTCGCCGGGCGACGTGGTGCTTTGGTGGCGATTGAACCCAGTACAGGCGAAGTGCTGGCCTTTGTGTCCGCCCCGTCTTTTGATCCGAACTTGTTTATTGACGGTATTGATGTGGAAAACTGGCGCAAGCTGAATGACTCGCCAGATCATCCCCTGATCAATCGCCCGATGTACGGCACCTATCCTATCGGCTCCACCTACAAACCCTTTGTGGCTTTGGCGGCATTGGAGCTGGGTAAACGCCGGGCAACTGATCGTATTTCTGACCCCGGTTATTTTGAGTTTGGGGGCCAGCGCTTCCGCAATGCGGGCGGAGCGGTGTACGGCTCTACTGATATGCACCGTGCCTTGGTGGTGTCCTCGGATACTTATTTCTATTCGCTGGGACCGGAAATCGGCGTTGATAATCTGCACGACTTCATGAAGCAGTTTGGCTTTGGCCAACATACAGGCATTGATCTGGATGGTGAGCGTCAAGGAATTTTGCCCTCTACCGAATGGAAACGTCAGGCCTACCGTAAACCGGCTCAGCAGCGTTGGTACGCCGGTGAAAGTATTTCGGTGGCGGTTGGGCAGGGCTATAACTCTTTTACGGTGCTGCAACTGGCGCATGCCACTGCTGTGCTGGCCAGCAATGGGATTGTGCGTCCCCCGCATCTGGTCACCCAGACTTTGAGCCCCCACGATCCGGAAATTGAACAGCCGGTGCGCATTGATGCCACTTTGATTCCCTTGAAGCAGGCCAATCTGGATGTGATCAAACGTGCCTTGGTGGACGTGGTGCGCCTGGGTACCGCACGCCGGGCATTTGCTGGTGCAGCGTATCAAGCGGCAGGCAAGACTGGGACAGCGCAGGTATTTAGTTTGCGCGGAGCCAAGTACAACGCCAATGCCATTGACGAGCGTTTGCGCGATCACGCTCTGTTTATGTCTTACGCCCCGGCAGAGAACCCCAAGATTGCGGTGGCGCTGATTGTAGAGAATGCTGGTTGGGGCGGTTCCGTGGCGGCGCCTATTGCGCGTAAGGTTTTTGATTACTGGTTAGTAGAGCGGGGGCAGATGCAATGAAGCGACTTTTGCAACTGGGCCTGAAAGCCATTTCCGCCTTTGACTGGCCTTTGCTGCTCTTGCTGGTGCTGATGGCTGCGCTGGGCATGACGGTCATGCATTCGGCTGTAGGCGGGACAGATTGGCGTTTTGCGGACCAGGTACGTAACTTCCTGCTGGCATTTGGAGTAATGTGGCTGGCGGCCTTGATTCCGCCTGCCATGTGGATGAAGCTGGCTCCGGTGGTGTATTCAATCGGCGTGGTGTTGCTCTTGGGCGTGGAGTTCTTTGGCGAAACCAGCAAGGGCGCCACACGTTGGCTGGATCTGGGGGTGGCTCGTATTCAGCCCTCGGAAATGCTCAAGATTTCGGTGCCCCTGATGCTGGCCTGGTATTTCCACCGTTATCAGCGGCCCAAAATGAGCCTGCTGGACTTCATGGTGGCTGGGATCCTGTTGATGATCCCGTTCTTGCTGATTGTGCGTCAGCCGGACTTGGGGACAGCCTTGCTGGTGTTCGCGGCGGGTTTCTGCGTTATCTATTTTGCAGGTCTGTCGTTCAAGCTGATCGTGCCTATTGTGGTCGTGCTGGTTCTGGGCATCAGTGCCTTGCTGTATTACGAGGACTATATATGCGTACCCGATCTGGATTGGGTGGTACTGCATGACTATCAAAAACACCGGGTTTGTACCTTGCTAAATCCCGGTAGCGATCGTTTGGGCAGAGGGTTTCATACCATCCAGTCCATGATTGCGATTGGCTCGGGCGGTGTGTACGGTAAGGGCTACATGATGGGGACACAGTCCCATCTGGACTTCGTGCCTGAGCGTACAACAGACTTTATTTTTGCGGTGTTTGCCGAAGAGTTTGGCTTGTACGGCGGCATCATGTTGCTGGTCTTGTATGCCTTGTTGATTCTGCGCGGTCTGTCGATCGCTGCCGTGGCGCACACACAATTTAGTCGCCTGCTGGCTGGCTCCATGTCCATGATGCTGTTTGTTTATGTGTTCGTGAACATAGGCATGGTGACAGGCATCTTGCCCGTGGTAGGTGTGCCCCTGCCGTTCCTAAGCTATGGTGGTACGGCTTTGATGACTCTGGGTGTGGCTTGCGGGATGCTGATGAGTATCAGCAACGATAAACCGACGCGGCCTACTTAATACGGCGGCTTGTTATCTGGCACTTCCCCCGATTGAGTCGGGGGAGGCCTTATCATCCTAATATCAACTGTTCGTTATCTTTGCTCTGGTACAGGCCCAGTAGCAGCTTGCGTATGGGCGCTGGTAAAGCGGTCTGTTCCAGCGCTTCATGATCTTGCCATTGTTGGCCGGCAGCCGGCTCGGCTAAGACTGTCTCGTCTACCTGTAGCAGCCAAGGCGTGATGTGCAGCTTGAAGTGTGAAAAAACGTGCTGGAAAGAGGCCAAGGCAAGGGCCTGTTCATTGGACCAATGCAAGGCAGCGGTTTGCAGACTCATGGCGTCGTCGTACTGAGGTAAGGTCAGCAGACCACCCCAGATGCCTTTATCTGGACGCTGCTCCAGCAATACCTGGCCGTTCAACTCCAAAATCAGCACATGCGCATAGCGCTCGTCCTGGCGGAGACGCTCTTTGGGGCTGGGCAGCTCGGACTGCGCCTGATGAGTATGGGCGTAGCAGTCGCTTTGCAAGGGGCAGAGACTACAGGTGGGTTTGCTGCGCGTACAGCACTGCGAGCCCAGATCCATCAGTCCTTGGGTGTAGGCGGCCATGTCCAGATCGGTCGGTGCTAAAGCCACTACCTCTTCGGCCTGTGCCCACAGCGCATTTTCCACCGCCTTTTTTTGCGTGGGTCCGTACACTCCAAAATAGCGAGTAAAAACACGTTTGACGTTGCCGTCCATGATGGGGCTGCGCTCGCCAAAACAGAAAGCGGCGATGGCACAGGCTGTGGAGCGGCCTATGCCGGGTAAGGTTGCTAAATCCACTGCTTGGTGGGGGAAGTTGCCACCCCATTGCTCCATGACCTCACGGGCGCAGCGGTGCAGGTTACGGGCGCGGGCGTAATAGCCCAACCCTGCCCAATAGGGCATGACGTCGTCTTGCTCGGCAGCGGCCAGATCATTGACCGTTGGAAAACGTTCCAGAAAGCGCTCGTAATAACCCAGCACGGTAGCGACTTGGGTTTGTTGCAGCATGATTTCCGATAGCCAGACACGGTAAGGGTCTTGCGTGTTCTGCCAAGGAAGGTGGTGGCGGCCAGACGTTTTTTGCCAGACAACTACTTTTTCGGCCAAATTGTTGGGGCAGGGTGCAGGAAGCGACATCAGTATTGAGTACTACGGGTAACGGACCAGCGAGCAGCCAGTGCGCCCAAAATAGCGACCAGAATGGCGGCTGTCAGTAAGAGAGAGAATTCTGGCAGACTCAGCGTCAACTGGACGCCGTAGCTTTGGGCCAGACTGGATAAAGCCTTGTTCAGAGGAGTCAGGGCCAATAAGGCCAGCCCGCAGGCCAGGGCGCTGGCAAGTAGGCCAGTCAGCGCACCCATATACAGAAAGGGGCGGCGTACGAAGGCCTCGGTAGCGCCGACCAGGCGGGCTACCGCAATTTCTTCGCGCTGGTTCAGGGCTTGCAGACGGACGGTATTGAATACGGTCGCAATCACCACTACACCCACGCCCGCCATCAAAATCCACAAGCCAATGCGGATAAAGCTCAAGATGGCAGCCAGACGTTGTACCCATTCGCTGTCCAGCAGCACGCTGCCCACGCCTTCTCGGCTTTGCAAGGTCTTGGCCAAGGTGTCGGCCCGCGTCACCAGATCCGGGGTCTCATGCAGGGTCAGCACAATCGCATGCGGTAAGGGGTTACTGGGCAATGCGCCCAACGCGTCCGTCCAGCTGGGATTGCTTTGCAGCTGTTTCAACGCCTGTTCCTTGCTGACCAGCCTGACCTGGGCCAGTTCGGTCTGAAACTCGTTGCCAACGGCCTGGCTGAAGGCTTGGGCCTGTTCCAGCGTGCTGTTCTGCTTCATGAACACGGTCATTTCGGGCGAGGTGGGAATCTCGCGTACCACGGGCTGGGCTGCCAGCAAGATACTGGCTCCCAAAACCGGCACGGCCAAGGTCAGGGCAATGACCATCAGATTGGACAGGGACGAGAAGGGCTGCACCTTCAGGCGGCGCAAGGCGACCAGAAACGCATATTGATGATGACGCAGCCAGGTTCTCATGCCTGCACTCCTGGGTGATCGGAAAAGCGGCCGTCTTGAATCAGCAGTGTTCTGCGGGCATAGCGGGACATTAAGTTCAGATCGTGCGAAGCAATCAGCGTAGTGACCCCCACCCGGTTAAAGTCCATTAATACATCCATGATGCGTTTGGCGTTGTCGGCGTCCAGATTGGCGGTAGGTTCGTCCGCAATCAAAATGGCAGGGCGATTCACAATGGCTCGGGCAATAGCCAGTCGTTGTTGCTCCCCGCCGGACATTTCCACAGGTTTTAAATCCTCTTTACCGCGCAAGCCTACTTTTTCCATGGCGGCGCGTGCGCGTGCATTGGCGGTACTGGGTTCCAGACCCACCACGGCCAAGGGCAAGAGCACATTGGCCAGGGCACTGCGGTCTTGCAGCAAGTGTGTATCTTGCAGCACAACGCCGACAGCACGCCGCAGATACGGCCTAGCGCGGGCCGAGAGCTTGTCGAGCCGGTGCCCATTAACTTGCACCGAGCCCCGGCTAGGCAGCTCCAGTCCGCCGATCAGGCGCAGCAGGGTGGATTTGCCGGCTCCGGATGGGCCGGAGACAAAAATAAATTCGCCGTCATCAATGCGAAAATTAATGTCGGCAAGAATATTTTTACTGCGGCCATACGATTTGAAAACGTGTTGAAACTCGATCATCGCGACGCACAATTAAAGAGGAATCTGCTTGGAAAACCCCTATGGAATTACCGTAGGGGCTGGCATGAAAATGTCGGCGTAGGTAAAAGTAAATGTCAGACTGTTAGAGGGAAACCCCCGATTTTTGTTTCTACAGACTGGCTCTACGATTGGACACCACAGCTTAGCTGCAATTGTAATCTGCATCCATTTACCAAAAGTAAACAGGAGGTGATATTCCATGACCTTAGTGAAAACCATTGCAAGTAGTGTTGCGTTGATGGCTCTGGCCGCCAATGTACAAGCAGGTGAAACCCTGGACTCCGTCAAGAAAAAAGGCTTTGTCCAGTGCGGTGTCTCGACCGGTATTGCAGGATTCTCGCTGGCAGACAGTAAAGGTGTTTGGTCCGGCCTTGATGTGGACATGTGCAGTTCCATCGCCGCTGCCATTTTTGGGGATGCCAAGAAATATAAAGTGACGCCTTTGACGACCCAGCAACGCTTTACTGCCTTGCAATCGGGTGAGGTCGATGTCTTGACCCGTAATACGACAGCTACCATTTCACGCGATACGACCTTGGGTTTGGTCAGCACCGGCGTGAACTACTACGACAGCCAGGGCGTGATGGTCAAAAAAGCCCTGGGGGTTAAAAGTGCCAAAGAGCTTGATGGTGCTGCCGTTTGTGTTCAGCCAGGTACGACAACAGAGCTGAACCTGGCCGACTGGTTCCGTGGTCAGGGCATGAAATTCAATCCTGTGGTGATCAACAATCCTGAAGAAGCCATGCGCTCCTTTACCTCGGGACGTTGTGACGGCTTTACCAGCGACAAGTCGCAGTTGGCTGCCATGCGTGCTGCCCAGGCCACACCGGATGAGTTTGATATCTTGCCGGAGGACTTCTCCAAAGAGCCTTTAGGACCGTTTGTGCGTCAAGGTGACGAGGACTGGTTCAATCTGGTTCGCTGGACTTTGAACGCTATGCTGGAAGCCGAAGAATACGGTATCACCAGCAGCAACGTTGATGAAAAACTCAAGAGCGAGAACCCGAACATCCAGCGTATTTTGGGTGTGTCTGGCGAATTGGGCAAAGGCCTGAAGCTGGATAACAAGTGGGCCTACA
>SMEP01000374.1_pt1 | contig 16047 bp, 8 predicted proteins | sample 2456231 | NCBI WGS metagenome assembly SMEP01 (sample SAMN10132595, study PRJNA489261) | soil metagenome | isolation source: day1 control-silty clay loam soil ammended with raw manure from dairy cow... | place: USA | collected 2015-05-15
GAGCGATGGCGCCGAAGTCATGGATGCCTCGGCCATTTCCCCCGATCACACTATTACCGTCGACACCTGGCAGGCAGAACGCATTGAAGTACTGCGTGGCCCCTCTGCCCTGCTTTACGGCGGTGGCGCGATTGGTGGCGTGGTCAATGTGCTGGACCGCAAAATCCCCACCGCAATTCCAGAAAGAGGGTTTGAAGGTTCGGTCCGTGCCCAAGGTTCGACGGCAGATCGCGGCAAGATTGGTGCCGTGGAGTTGACGGCAGGTGAAGGCAATATGGCACTGCACGTAGAGGGGGCCTCGCATCGCAGCCGCGACTATCGCGTCCCCAACTGGACAGATGGACGCGTCAAAGACTCCAACTCCAGTAGCGACACCGGCAGCGTAGGCCTGTCCTTCATTGGCGACCGTGGCTACATTGGCGCGGCCTACTCCTATCGCGAAGACAGTTACGGCCTGCCCGGCCATAGCCACGAATACGAGGACTGCCACCCGCACGGTGCCACTCTGCACTGCGGCGGGCACAGCCATGATCATGGCCATGACCATGACCACGATCACGGACACGACCATGATCACGAACACTCGGCCACTGCCCATCTGCGTACCCAACGCTTCGACTTGCGGGGTGAATTGCGCGACCCCTTGCCCGGTTTCAAACGCGCTCGCCTGCGCGCTGGCGCGACCAACTACCAGCACGTGGAAAAGGACGGCGATATGGCCGGCACCCGCTTTACCAATCGCGGTTACGACACCCGCCTGGAGCTGGAACACAATTCCTGGGGACCTTTTGAAGGGGTAGTCGGTCTGCAAACCAGCCAATCCGACTTTGCTTCCCGCGACGGCACAGAAAACTTCATCCCACCTACCCGCACCCGCAGCCAAGGCTTGTTCCTGCTGGAAAGCGTCAATTGGGACGACTGGCGACTGGAACTGGGCGCACGCCAGGAATGGCAGACGGTAAGCCCGGACTCCCAAACGCTGGAGCGCCGCAAAGGCACGGCCACCTCTTTCTCCTTGGGGACGGTGTGGGACTTTGCACCTGAGTACGCCGCCAGCCTGTCCGTCTCTCGCTCGCAACGGCTGCCCACGGCACAGGAGCTATTTGCCAAGGGAGTGCACTTTGCCACGCTTAGCTACGAACGCGGCGACCCCAATCTGGACCGGGAAACCAGCCACAGCGTCGATCTGGGCCTGCAAAAGAACCTGGGGGACCTACGCTTTGACCTGCGCACGTTCTACACCCGCAGCTCCGGTTATATCTACGGCCGCAGCCTGGACCGCCACGAGGACTTCCAGCTGATTCAATACAGCCAGGACAAGGCCCAGTTCTGGGGCCTGGAAGCGGAAGCCTCCTACCCCGTCACATCCTGGGCTTCAGTCAGCCTGTATGGTGATCTGGTGCGCGGTAAACTGCGAGACCCCGGTCGCGACCTGCCCCGCATGCCCGCCGCCCGCCTGGGAATCCGTACAGATTTGAACTGGCAGAACTGGTCCGGTTTCGTCGGCTACACCCACACCTTCGCCCAAGATCGCTTGGCCGAGCACGAAGAACGTTCACCGTCTTACGGTTTACTCAGCATGGGTTTAAGCTACCGCCTACAAATGGACCAGAACACCTACACCCTGTACCTGAGAGGAAACAACTTGCTGAACAAACTGGCTTATCGGCATACCTCCTTCATCGCCCGCCAGGCACCTCTGATGGGCCGCAATATTCTGGCTGGCATACAGGTAGAATTTTGAGCAAAACAGCCGTACACACGGGTAGCCGCCTTTACCAGATCGTGTCCGACATGCAGGGCGAGCGTCCCTGGGGAACCTTTCTGGATGCGGGAACCGGTAAAGGCTCACTGCGCTGGCTGTTGACCTTGGACACGGAACGCTGGACCGCTATTACGGCGGCTCCCAGCATGGCAGAACAAGTTAGTCGCGAATTGGGGGAGCAAAAGCGCTCCCAGGACCGCCTGCTGGTGGGCAACTGGAGCGATCCGGAGTTTCTGCAGGGGGAACGCTTTGATACGGTCCTGGCGGACTATTTGCTGGGAGCCATAGACGGCTTTGCACCTTACACCCAGGACCAGTTGTTCACCCGCCTGCGACCCTTGACCGGCCAACGCCTCTACATTATTGGTTTGGAACCTTACGTGCCCTATAGCAGCACGGACCCGGCAGGCAAACTGATTGTGGAGATAGGCCGCTTGCGCGATGCCTGCCTCTTACTGGCAGGCGAGCGCCCGTATCGCGAATACCCGATGGATTGGGTACTGCGCCATCTGCGGCAATCCGGCTACCGCTGCGTGGATGCGCAACGCTTTGGCATACGTTATGGCGATGGCTTCATAAACGGCCAGCTGGATATGTGTGATGCACGCTTGCGGCGTCTGAAAGATCGCAATGTGGCCATGGCCTTGTCCGAGCATGTCCAGGCGTTGCGTCAGCAAGCCCTGGCCTTGAATCAGACGTTAGGTGGACTGCGTCATGGGCATGACTATGTAATTTGCGCAGAAGCAGACCCCGTTTTGTCCTATGATAAATGATCGAAATCAATAGTTAGCCCACATCAGAACAGCCCTCAAAAACGGCCCCCGGCAAACAACAGCCACAAAAAAAGCAGCCATGCGGCTGCTTTTTTCGGGGTGGGCGGTAACTAAAAATACGGCCCAAGTCTTGAAAAACGTCCCTAAAGGGACGTATAACCAAAGGATTCTGGCGCGTCCGACAGGAATCGAACCTGTATCGAGGGCTTCGGAAACCCTTATTCTATCCATTGAACTACGGACGCCAAGCTCGCTATTGTAGCGCGAGTTTGGACTTTTTTTCAGTAACTATCGGGCAATTATGAGTGCGCCAAATCAAGAGTCAGATACAAGAGCGATACACTCCGCTATAATCCATGGTTGCGCGATCTTGGTCGGTGGCTTGGTAGACACGTCCTTGCGCACCCCTATTAGGTAGGCGCAAGCCTTTATTGGTGGTCTTTACAGGCCCTCCCGTCATTTCTTGTACGAACAAGCAGGATCCGATAATGAGCAACACGGAACAAAAACCCGAAGAACACAACGAGGGTCACTCAGCCATGATCAAAACCCCTAAACAATTGCTTGTGACCGTGGCTCTGGCTTTCTTGGTGCCCATCGCGATTATTGTCATGCTGGTCAGCCTGGTGACATCCACCATGGGTGCCGGTGCTGGCTCCAGCGCCCTGACGCCTGAAGCCATTGCAGCACGTATTCAGCCTGTTGCCGGTTTCAAACTGGTTGACGCCAATGCCGTCAAGGAACTGAAAACTGGCCAGCAAGTTTACGAAACCACCTGTACCGCCTGTCACGGCGCTGGCATTGCCGGTGCGCCCAAATTTGGCGACAACGGTGCTTGGGGCGAGCTGCTCAAGCTGGGCCAGGACGAATTGGTCAAGAATGCCATTCACGGTATCCGCGCCATGCCTGCCAAGGGCGGTAACCCATCGCTGGATGACATCGAAGTGGCCCGTGCTGTTGCTTATATGGCCAATGCTGCTGGTGCTGATTTCAAAGAGCCTGAGGCTCCTGCTCCAGAAGGCGAGGAAGCGGACGCCGCCCAGACTGACGCTGCTCCTGCTACTGCCGCTCCTGCCGCAGAGGCTCCTAAAGCGACAGAAACTGCTGCCGCTGACGACAGCAAGGTCGACCCAGCCGGTATCAAGCTGTACGACACCATTTGTTTTGCCTGTCACGCTGCCGGGATTGCCGGTGCACCCAAGTTTGGCGATCAAGCAGCCTGGAAGCCCTATATCGAATCCGGCATGGACACTATGGTTCAAAAGGCCATTCACGGTGTAGGCGCCATGCCTCCACGTGGCGGCTCGCAAGCCTCTGACGACGAAATCCGTGCTGCTATTCAGCACATGGTTAACGCTGCCAAGTAAGGCCAAGCAAAGGTTCTGTACGTAGCATCGCTGAACCACACGCTCAACAAAAAGCCCGATGATTCATCATCGGGCTTTTTGTTTGCTGCTGCTAAGCAGCCATAACAGTACGCAACCTTACTGCGCCTTGCACTGTGCCAGCGCCGTCAAGGACATACCCAGTTGGACACGACGCTGCAGCCAGGGGCTGGCGCGATAGCGCATATCACCAGTCACCGCCTGCAAAGTATTCAACACATCCAGCAAGTCACGGGCACCCACAGCATCGCCCATGGACAGCGGACCATTGTGGGGGTAACCCAAGCCCAGACGAACAGCGGCGTCAATATCCGATGGCGTAGCAATCTGCTGCTGAGCGATATCGCTGGCAATATTCACGATGGTAGCCACCAGACGCTGGGCCACAAAACCAGCCGAGTCTTCAATCACGCTGACAGCGGTGCCATCACTGGCCAACATGGCCCAGGCTTGATCACGCCATTCTGGTGTCGTCGCTGCTGAGCACATCAGCACACGGCGTCGGCCTTGCTCCAAACCAAACAAGGTGTCCAGCGCCACGGTGCGAGCAGGGTCCAGGCCATGCAGGGACACCAGGGTGGCCACGTCTTCCCCGTATGGGGTCAACAGTATCAAGGCATCAGCAGGAGGCTGATCGCCTTGCACCACCGTCATGCCTAGCTCTGTCAGCAATTGCTGAGCGCGAGCCTGGCCTTGCTCGTGGTAAGGCGACACCCACACTGGCGCAAAGGAGCTTAGCGCAGGAGGGGCAGGCTCTTGAGGAAGCTGCTTCTTACCGTCTTCATACTTGTAAAAACCTTCGCCATTCTTGCGGCCAAACAATTTGCCGGCATGACGCACCGCGGTGATGGGCGAAGGACGGAAGCGCGGCTCGTCGTAGAACTGACGGTAAATGGATTCCATGACCGGGTGCGATACGTCCAGCGCAGTCAGGTCCAGTAGCTCAAACGGGCCCATGCGAAAGCCCGCTTGCTCGCGCATGATGGCGTCGATCTGGTAGAAAGGTGCGACACATTCCTGGGCAATTTTCAGGCCCTCGATGTTCATGCCACGACCGGCGTGATTCACAATAAAGCCCGGCATATCCTTGGCCCGTACAGGCGTGTGGCCCATCTCGCGTGATACCTGCATCAAGGCATCACCCACTTCGGGCGAGGTACGCAAGCCGTCAATCACTTCGACCACCTTCATCAAAGCGACGGGATTGAAGAAGTGGTAACCTGCCACGCGCTCGGGATGGCGGCAGGCTTGGGCAATCGCGGTAATGGACAGCGACGAGGTATTAGAGGCCAGCACGCAATCAGCCGACACAATATCTTCCAGCTGTTGCAACAAGCCTTGCTTCACATCCAGACGCTCAACAATGGCCTCCACCACCAGATCGGCGCGGGCCAGGGCCTGCAAATCAGTGGCGGTTTGCAGGCACGCGGTAGCCGACTGCACCTTCTCGGCCGTCATGCGGCCCTTTTCTTGCAAACGGTTCCAGACTGCGTGTACATCCGTCAGAGCAGCCTTGACCGAGTCCGCATTCAGGTCATAGAGCAAGACCTGCTTGCCAGCCTGGGCCGCAATCTGGGCAATGCCCCGTCCCATAGCACCTGCGCCAACAATAGCGATGGTTTGTATCTGTTTCATGATTCACAACCTGATCGAAAAGCAATAAAAATTAGACCTGCTCGCCGGAGCCAGAAATCAGCGCCTCGACCTTATCGGGCGATAGCTCCAGGACTCGGGACAAGACCTCGCGTGTATGTTCACCCAGACGCGGCGGCGCACTGCGATACTGCACTGGCGTAGCCGACAAGCGCAAGGGGCTGGCTACCGAAGGCAGCTGGCCACCTTGCCCGGTCGGCAAGTCCAGACGCAAACCTCGCGCCGCCACCTGCGGGTCCTGATAAACCTGTTCCATTGTATTGATGGGCCCGGCCGGAATGCCCGCCGACTCCAGCGCCAGTAACCAGTTATCGCGTGTCCGGCTCAACATGACGCGTGCCAGCAAGGGCACCAGTTCTTCCCGGTGCGTGACTCGCCCCGAATTGCGTGCAAAACGGGGGTTATCTGCCCATTCCGGGTGGCCCAACTCCTGCGCAAAACTGCGAAACTGGGCATCGTTGCCCACCGCCACAATCAAGTGCCCATCACTGGCCTCAAAGACCTGATACGGCACCAAATTCTGGTGTGCATTACCGGGCCGCTTTGGGGCCTGCCCAGTACACAAGTAATTCATATTCTGATTGGCCATCATGGCCACCTGACAATCCAGCAGGGCAATATCCAGATGCTGGCCCAGACCACTGCGATGGCGTTCTAGCACCGCCGCCAAAACGGCCACCGTAGCGTACATGCCTGTCATGACATCGGCTACTGCCACGCCCGCTTTTTGCGGTTCGCCACCGGGCTCACCTGTCAGGGACATCAAACCACCCAGCCCCTGGATCATGAAGTCATAACCAGGGCGGCTTGCATAGGGGCCAGTCTGCCCAAAACCGGTAATCGAACAATAGATCAATGCCGGGTTGATGGCTTGCAGACTTTCATAGTCCAGCCCGTATTTTTGCAGGCCACCTACCTTGAAATTTTCCACCAAAATATCGCATCGGCTGACCAGTTGGCGCACCACATCGGCACCTTGTGCAGTGCCAATATCCAGAATGATGGACTCTTTATTACGGTTGGCAGCCCCAAAATAGGCCGCATCTTCCGTGTCCGCTCTGTGACCATCCCGGAGATAAGGAGGCCCCCAGCCACGGGTATCGTCTCCAGCCCCTGGGCGCTCGACCTTGATGACTTCCGCCCCCAGATCAGCCAAGTTTTGTGTACACCAAGGCCCGGCCAGCACGCGCGTCAAGTCCAGAACACGTAATCCCGCCAAGGGCGATTTTCGTTCAGTCGTGGTCATAGCAGACAAAAATCCTTCAAGTGCATGGCTTCTTAGTCCGGTCTACGGACAGAAAAAAGTGCTCAAACAATGGCCATTTTCGGGCCCGGACAAGTTTGTGCACCGCAACAAGCCGGGCGGCGAAAATCCATCCTAGAATAGTGACGATAGATTATCAGCGGCAGATCTTCCTTGCAGGACCCCACCCCTTCAAGAGGCGGGGCACATCATTCCATAACAGGAGACCGACCTTATGCCCTCGGCATTAACGCAGCAGCTTTACCAATCTATGACTCTGCCTGTGATGGCAGCGCGCAATGCGCCAGCGGCATCATCGGTTCGGTCCCCGCTTTGAATGCCCGCCCCCAGGAAAAGCTCAAAGACTGGCTGGACGAGATCGACAACACGCTGGGCGAACTGCGCGAGCGCCACCCCGAGCGCCGCATTGCCCCCTACGCCATCAACCACATCATCCACCAGTCCAACGACCGCCTGGAACAGGATTTGATGGTCTGCGCCGACCACAAGGTACCGCTGGTCATCACCAGCCTGCGCGCGCCACAGGACATCGTGCCCCATGTGCATGCCTGGGGCGGCAAAGTCTTCCACGACGTGACCACCTTGCGTCATGCGGAAAAAGCGCTGGAAGCCGGTGTTGACGGCCTGATCGTCGTCGCTGCCGGTGCCGGTGGCCACGCAGGCACGCTAAGCCCCTTTGTACTGGTAAACGAAATTCGCCAGATTTTTGATGGCCCGATTGCCCTGTCCGGTGCCATGAGCCGTGGCCGCGACATTCTGGCCGCCCAAGCCATGGGTGCAGATATGGCCTACATCGGCACCCGCTTCATTGCCAGTACCGAAGCCAATGCCTCGGACGATTACAAAAACATGATCGTCAAAGGCCGTGCGGCCGATATCGTCTACACGCCCTTGTTCACCGGCATTCCCGGCAACTACCTGAAAGACAGCATCCGCGCAGCCGGTCTGGACCCGGACAAGCTGGACGCCGAAAAAGCAGCCGATACGGCCTTTGGTTCGGGTATGAGCAAAGCCTGGCGCGACATCTGGGGTGCTGGCCAAGGCATTGGTGGCATTGATTCGATTGAGCCCACCGCCGATATCGTGGCCCGCCTGCATCGCGAATACCAGGAAGCCAAGGCAGCCCTGCTGGCCTCACCCTTCGCCTGAAACGGGAGCACGCCACATGATACGTACCCATGACGCCGGCCATTGGCTGGAGGTTATTCTGGATCGCCCAGAACGACGCAATGCCCTGACCGGCCCCATGTACGAAGAGCTGGCCGACATCATCGACCAGGCCGATCAGAATCAGAAATATCGTGCGCTGATTCTGACTGGAGCCGGGGAGCATTTCTGTGCCGGTAACGACATCTCCGAGCTATCCAATGTGCGCAGCAGCACCGAGCCGCCACCAATCAAGTTCCTGCGCAGTCTGGTCAAAGCCGACATTCCCCTAATCGCCGCGGTAGAAGGCCATGCGGTAGGGATTGGGGTGACCTTGTTGTTACATGCAGACTTTGTGTACGCAGCCCGTGACGCCCGTCTGCGCATGCCTTTCACCGCACTAGGTCTATGCCCGGAAGGCGCTTCCAGCCACTTGCTGGCCCAATACGTGGGGCAACGCCGCGCCAACGAGTGGCTGCTGCTGTCACAAGCCTTCAGCGCCGAGCAAGCCATGGAAGACGGCCTGCTGACCGAGCTGACCGACCACGGCAACAGTCTGGAAGCGGCCCGCGCCTGCGCCCATATTCTGGCTGAACAGCCGCCTATTGCCTTGCGCACCAGCAAACGCTTGCTGCGAGAACCGCAACGCGAAGTCTTGCTGGAGGTACTGGAACGGGAGCGCAAGCTGTTTGCAGACCTGCTGGAAGGCGAAGAAGCCTTGCACATTCTGGGGCAAATGAGCCAGAACCGCAGCGGCAAGTAGCACCGCTGTCGGAAGGCTTGCTGCGCAAAGCCTCATGTGCAGCGATCTTGCCACAGTGCGCCCTGGACACTTAGGGTAATTAGGGGCCTGCACGGACAGGCTCCTAATTTTTTTTACCGTATTCGCAAAAAAATCTTGCGCACAAAAAAAAAATCGCTGTATTTTATTTTTTGCGCTGCAACAAATGCACCGCTTTAACACGTTCTTTGCGGATACGCCCATGACACACTCCTGTCCCCCCCAAGCCCAAGGCTTGTACCTTCCCGCTAACGAACACGACGCCTGTGGCGTCGGATTTATCGCACACATCAAAGGCCAGGCGAGCCACGCCATCATCACTCAAGGCCTCAAGATTCTGGAAAACCTGGATCACCGCGGCGCCGTAGGCGCAGACCCCTTGATGGGCGACGGCGCAGGCATTCTGATCCAGATCCCCGACCAGCTGTACCGCGAAGACATGGCCACCCAAGGCGTGAGCTTGCCGCCTCCCGGCGAATACGGCGTTGCCATGGTCTTTCTGCCCAAAGAGACCGCATCCCGCCTAGCCTGTGAACAGGAGCTGGAGCGTGCAGTGCGTGCCGAAGGTCAACATATGCTGGGCTGGCGCGACGTCCCTGTGGACAGCAGCATGCCCATGTCGCCCACCGTGAAGGCCAACGAGCCGGTGATTCGCCAGCTGTTTATTGGTCGCGGCCCCGATGTCATGGTTCCCGATGCGCTGGAGCGCAAGCTGTACGTCATCCGCAAAACGGCCAGCCACGCCATCTACCGAATGGATCTGGCTCACGGCCAGGAATACTTTGTGACCTCGGCCTCGGTGCGCACCATTGTCTACAAGGGTCTGCTGCTGGCCGATCAGGTTGGCCGCTACTACCGCGATCTGGCCGACCCCCGTGCCTGTTCCGCCCTGGCTCTGGTACACCAGCGTTTTTCCACCAATACCTTCCCCGCTTGGCCACTGGCTCACCCTTACCGCCTGATCGCCCACAACGGCGAAATCAACACGGTGCAGGGCAACTTCAACTGGTTGCGTGCCCGTGAAGGCGCCATGGAATCGGCCGTGCTGGGTTCGGACCTGCAAAAGCTCTATCCCATCGTGTACGAAGGCCAGTCCGACACAGCCACCTTCGACAACTGTCTGGAACTGCTGGTGATGGCCGGCTACTCCCTGCCCCACGCCATGATGATCATGATGCCCGAGGCCTGGGAGCAGCACGCTGAAATGGACGAGAGCCGCCGCGCCTTCTACGAGTACTACGCCGCGCAGATGGAACCCTGGGACGGCCCGGCTGCCATCGCCTTCACTGATGGCCTGCAGATCGGTGCCATGCTGGACCGCAATGGCCTGCGCCCCGCCCGCTACATCATCACCGACGACGACATGATTGTGCTGGCCTCTGAAGCCGGCACCCTGCCTATTCCCGAGCACCGTATTGTCAAAAAATGGCGTCTGCAACCGGGCAAAATGCTGCTGATCGACCTGGAGCAAGGCCGCATCATTGATGATGCCGAGATCAAGTCCCAGCTGGCCAATACCCACCCCTACAAACAGTGGATCGAGCGTTTGCGCCTACGTCTGGATTCCCTTCCCAGCGTGCCGGGTGTACGTCCCCAGTTGGCCAACCGCGACCTGCTGGATCAGCAACAAGCATTTGGCTGGACCCAGGAAGACATTAAAGTCGTGCTGCAGCCCATGGCCAGCAAAGGCGAGGAAGCCACCGGCTCCATGGGTAACGATGCCCCGCTGGCTGTGCTGTCCGATAAATCAAAATCGTTCTACAACTACTTCCGTCAACTGTTTGCCCAGGTCACCAACCCACCTATCGACCCAATTCGAGAACAGATGGTGATGTCGCTGGTGTCTTTTATCGGCCCCAAGCCCAATCTGCTGGACATCAACAACGTCAACCCGCCACTGCGGCTGGAAGTATCACAACCCATTCTGAGTCCGGCGGACATGAACCAGATCCGCCGCATTGAAACCTCCAGCAATGGGAAATTCCGCAGCCAGGAACTGGACATCATCTACCCCAGCGCCTGGGGACCAGAAGGCGTTGAGGCCAGCGTGGCCGCCCTGTGCGCCCGTGCGGCTGATGCTGTACGCGATGGCTACAACATCCTGATCCTGACGGACCGACGCTGCGATGCCGAGCATGTGGCCATTCCTGCCCTTCTGGCAACGTCCGCCGTCCACCAGCACTTGATCCGCAATGGCCTGCGCACCCGCAGCGGACTGGTCGTGGAAACCGGCTCGGCCCGCGAAGTGCATCACTTTGCCTTGTTGGGTGCCTATGGTGCCGAGGCCATGCACCCTTGGCTGGCCTTTGAAAGTCTGCAGCATCTGGCCCAGGACCCCATCAATCAAATCGATGCCTCCCTGGCCGAGGGCTATTACATCAAGGCCATCAACAAGGGCTTGTACAAAGTCATGTCCAAGATGGGCATCTCCACCTATATGTCCTACACCGGCGCACAGATTTTCGAGACGATTGGCCTGTCGCGATCGCTGGTGGACAAGTACTTTGTGGGCACGTCCTGCCCGGTTGAAGGGATTGATATCTTCACCGTGGCGGACGAAGCGCTGCGCCAGCACCGCGCCGCTTACGGCAAAGACCCTGTCCTGGAAAACCATCTGGATGCCGGTGGTGAATATGCCGTACGCGTCCGTGGTGAAGCCCATATGTGGACGGCCGATTCCATCGCCAAGCTACAACACGCCACACGTAGCCAGAATTACAGCACCTACAAGGAATACGCCCAGCTCATCAACGACCAAAGCCGCCGTCACATGACACTACGCGGTTTGTTCGAGCTGCGTCTGGACCCTGCCCAGGCTATTCCTCTGGAAGACGTGGAGCCAGCCAGCGAGATCGTCAAACGCTTTGCGACTGGCGCCATGTCACTAGGTTCGATTTCCACCGAAGCCCATGCCGTACTGGCGGTGGCCATGAACCGGATTGGCGGCAAGTCCAATACCGGTGAAGGTGGCGAGGACGAGCTGCGTTATCAACATGAAATGCAGCACGGTCACAGCGGTATCCGCAACGGCGACACCTTGGCCAGCGTGCTGGGCGAAGATCGGGTCTATGCCGACATCGCCTTGCAGGAGAACGACTCGCTGCGCTCACGCATCAAACAAGTGGCATCTGGCCGCTTTGGTGTATCAACCCAATACCTGTGCAGTGCGGATCAAATTCAGATCAAGATGGCGCAAGGAGCCAAACCCGGCGAAGGCGGTCAGTTGCCCGGCCACAAAGTGTCTGAGTACATTGCCAAACTGCGTTATTCCGTTCCCGGTGTGGGCCTGATTTCGCCTCCACCGCACCACGACATTTACTCCATTGAAGATCTGGCCCAACTGATTCACGACCTCAAGAACGTGAATACCCAGGCCGATATTTCCGTCAAGCTGGTCTCCAAGGTCGGGGTAGGGACTGTGGCGGCCGGTGTTGCCAAAGCCAAGGCCGATCACATTGTGATTGCGGGCCATGACGGCGGTACCGGTGCCTCCCCCCTGTCCTCCATCAAGCATGCGGGCACACCGTGGGAACTGGGCCTGGCTGAAACGCAGCAGACTTTATTGCTGAATCGTTTACGTAGCCGCATCCGCTTGCAAGCCGACGGCCAGATGAAAACCGGCCGCGATGTGGTGATTGGAGCCTTGTTAGGTGCGGATGAATTTGGCTTTGCCACTGCCCCCTTGGTCGTGGAAGGCTGCATCATGATGCGCAAATGCCATCTGAACACCTGCCCAGTAGGGGTGGCTACCCAGGACCCGGTCCTGCGCAGCAAGTTCAAGGGTAAGCCCGAGCACGTGGTCAATTACTTCTTCTTCGTGGCTGAAGAAGTGCGCGAGCTGATGGCCAAGCTGGGCGTACGCCACTTTGATGATCTGATCGGTCGCAGCGACTGGCTGGATATGCGCACGGGCATTGAACACTGGAAAGCCCGTGGTCTGGACTTCTCGCGCTTACTGCATAAGGTCGAGAACGAAGAGTCCCCACGCCAGATCGCTACCCAAGACCATGACCTGGAACATACGCTGGACCGCCAGCTGATCGAGCGCAGCGCCGTTACCTTAAACCAGGGCACTCCCCTGTCCTTCATCACGCCAGTACGCAATCGCAACCGCAGCGTGGGTGCCATGCTCTCGGGCGTGTTCACCAGGAAATACGGCCATCAAGGCTTGCCGGACGACAGCCTGCATATTCAATGCAAAGGCACCGCCGGTCAGAGTTTTGCCGCCTTCCTGGCCCAAGGCATCACCCTGGATCTGGTGGGCGAGGCCAATGACTACGTGGGTAAAGGCTTGTCCGGTGGCCGCATCATCGTGCGCTCGCCCAACGACTTCCGTGGCTACGGCCCGGATCACATCATCGTGGGCAATACGGTGCTTTACGGTGCCTTGGCGGGTGCCGCCTACTTCAACGGCGTGGCCGGGGAACGTTTTGCCGTGCGTAACTCCGGTGCCAGCGCTGTGGTAGAAGGCGTGGGCGATCATGGTTGCGAATACATGACGGGCGGCACCGTCGTCGTGCTGGGCGAAGTGGGTCGTAACTTTGCCGCTGGCATGTCCGGTGGTGTGGCCTATGTGTGGGATCCCCAACGTCGCCTGCAACTGCGCTGCAACCCCGGCATGGTGGATCTGGAGCCGGTTCAGAGCAAGGCCGAGCAAGAGATGAACAGCAGCATGGCGCAATGGCACAGCCGCAGCTCGCAAAGCGAGCGTCAAACCGACGATGCCATCTTGCACACCCTGGTCCAAGAACATTTCAAGGCCACTGGCAGCTTCCAGGCCCGTGAATTGTTGAAGGACTGGGACAACGCCCGCACACAGTTCGTTAAAGTCATTGCGCGCGAATACCGCCGTGCATTGAGCGAACTGTGGCAAGGCCCGCAAGCGAGCAAAGCCGCGCCCAAAAGCAGTAAAACCCGCCGTTCGGCTTCGGCCTGAACCCTTCCCATCACCATCAGGAAACACACATCATGGGAAAGACGACTGGATTTCTTGAGTTTCAACGTCTGCAAGAGGCCGTGGAAGCTCCGTTAAAGCGGGTCAAGCACTGGAAAGAGTTTGTCCGGGTATTGAATGATGAACAGGCTGGCCAGCAAGCCGCCCGCTGCATGGACTGTGGCATTCCGTTCTGCCACAACGGCTGCCCGGTCAACAACATCATTCCCGACTGGAATGATCTGGTGTACCGCCAGCAGTGGAAAGAAGCACTGGACGTGCTGCACTCCACTAATAACTTTCCGGAAATTACCGGCCGCATCTGCCCTGCTCCTTGCGAGGCGGCCTGTACGTTGAACATTGACCGTGCGCCCGTGGGCATCAAATCCATCGAGCACGCCATTATTGATAAAGGCTGGGCTGAAGGGTGGGTAGTGCCACAAGTGCCCACTCATAAAACCGGCAAACGCATTGCCGTCATCGGCTCCGGCCCTGCCGGTCTGGCTTGTGCTCAACAGTTGGCACGGGTGGGCCACGATGTCACTGTGTACGACAAAAGCGACCGTATTGGCGGCTTGATGCGTTACGGTATCCCCGACTTCAAGCTGGAAAAGGGCTTATTGGACCGCCGTGTGGCGCAGATGCAGGCCGAGGGCGTGCAGTTCTGCCCTTCCACCTATATTGGTCAGGCGCAGGATCAGGCCGCTCAGGAGCCTGGCTTAACCGTCCTCTCGCCCGCCGAGCTGGAACAACAATTTGATGCCATCGTTTTGGCAGGTGGTTCGGAAACCCCTAGGCTGCTCGATGCCCCTGGCAGTCAGCTACAGGGCGTACATCCCGCTATGGATTTTTTGCGTATCCAGAACCAGCAAGTGGCCGGATCACGCGGTACGCCGGCTATCAGCGCCCAGGGTAAGCATGTAGTAGTCATTGGTGGTGGCGACACCGGCTCTGATTGCGTGGGCACCAGTACACGTCAAGGCGCGAAATCGGTGACGCAGTTTGAGTTGATGCCACGTCCGCCCGAGCAGGAAAATACGGAGCTGACCTGGCCCTACTGGCCGTTGAAGCTGCGTACGTCGTCTTCGCATGACGAAGGTTGCGAGCGGGATTGGGCGATCAATACGGTCGAGTTGGAAGGCAAAAACGGTCAGGTTAAAGAGCTGCGTGCCGTGCGCGTGGAATGGAAAACGGATCCTGAAACGGGTCGCATGAACATGACACCGATTGAGGGTTCTGAAGTGGTTTTCCCGGCTGATCTGGTTTTGCTGGCCATGGGCTTTACCGCTCCGGTACGTCAGGTCCTGGACGCTTTTGCGGTTCAGGCAGATAGCCGTGGCAATGTGGCGGCTAATACCGATGATTATCTGACTAGTCGCACTAAGGTCTTTGCGGCAGGCGACATGCGGCGTGGGCAGTCCTTGATCGTCTGGGCTATCCGTGAAGGCCGTCAGTGTGCACGTTCTGTGGATGAGTTCCTGATGGGGAGTTCTACGCTGCCGCGTTGAGATGACGCACTGATTTGACGCTTTGTTTGATGGCCTCTTCTTACTGGTTTAGCGATCTCATGCTCAGGCTTTGAGGTGTCGCTGCTCCTGGGGGAGAGGCCTGTTTTATGCAGGCTTCGCTGTTGGCAAGGGTGTCTGCCCTATGCCATGTCTGCTCTTGGCAGCTTAGTCTGACTTCTTATGGATGGCGCTAGTTCTGGGAGTAAGGTCGGTCTGCTATGGGACAAAGCCGTTTCTGTGTGGTTCTGAGGGGGCCGGTGCTATGCACCGGTTCCCTTGGCAGGTGATCGCTACGGGCGCGTCCTGAACTCGTGGGGTGACTCGTCCCCCGGACGAGACACAAGCGCCCCACTCAAACAACAGGACGCTTGCACCCCTTCGCAATCACCCGCCGGCGGCAAGTACTCTGAATCGCTCCCCCCCCTCAGGACCACACAGAAACGGCTGGCTTAGTACCGGCAAGGTGATTGCGCTCTAAAACTTTTGGCCCCCTTTTGGGGGTGTTTTTTCCTGCTTTTCTTGGTGGTTTGGAGACTACGGTGTGTTTGTACAGGCTGACCCAACCGCTCCATCTTTCATATTGCCGATGCCCGTCGACCTACGACCTGAAATTGTCTAAAACAGCTGGAACCCAGCGTTTATAAGCCTTTGATTCCTTTTTGCTTTCCCTGAAATCCTAGGGTTTTCCCTTAAAAGCTACAAATACCTCGATGACTAGGGTTTACCCTTGATTAAAGGCTAGGGAAAACCCTATAATGAGGATTCGTAACTTAGACCTTCACCTTAAAGGGAAAGCAAATGTCTACCATGACCACTTACTCGCACTACATTCACTGGAG